>TARA_Y200000002_G_scaffold140236_1_pt1 | contig 14710 bp, 13 predicted proteins | sample TARA_Y200000002 | Tara Oceans TARA_Y200000002 (sample SAMEA2619388) | marine metagenome | biome: marine biome (ENVO:00000447); feature: surface water layer (ENVO:00002042); material: "saline water (ENVO:00002010), including plankton (ENVO:xxxxxxxx)" | depth 5 m | reverse complement strand
CCTACTCCAAAAGAAGGCTTTCCAGAAGAATATGCAGACTTAACCATGGCACCTCCACCTGTAGCAACGACGACATCTGCTGATTGCATAAGTTGTTGCGTTTTCTCAACTGAGCCATTAGTTACTACCTGAATAAGATCATCTGGGCCATTGTGAGATTTAACGATCTTCATAAATTCTGAAGTTAAATACTCAGCACATTTCTGAGCTTTTGGGTGAGAGGCAAAAATGACCGCATTTCCTGTTTTAAGTGCAAACATTCCATTACACATTGGAGTAACAATCGGATTTGTTACAGGAGTTACTGCTGCAACTACACCCATTGGTTTAGCTACAAAAACTAAATTTGTATCTTTATCTTCTCCAATTACGCCTCTTGATTTTTTATTTTTGAGGTTATTCCATATAACTCTTGCTTTGCCTTTATTTTTTAAAACTTTATCTTCATATGAGCCCATTTCAGTCTCATCAACGGCCATTCGTGCTAATAATTCTGCATTATCAAATACAAATTTACCTATATCACGAACAATTGCATCAACTTGTTCTTGATTGAAAGATTCGTATTCGATTTGTGCATGACGTGCTTTTGAAACTTGCTCTTGAATTGAGGCATCATTGTTTGTTTGGGACTCTATGTTGCTCATTTTTAACTCCAATCTGATTGAATTTTAACTACTAATTATAACTTATTAAATCTTTAGAAAGACAATTTGGAGATTTATAAAACTTCTAGCTTTGCAATTTAAATACCGTTATCCTAAAAAAATGAAAAAAATTATTATTTATTTGAGAAACCTCAATGATTGAACTTCAAAAAAAAGAGTCTATTTACTTGATAACTATGAATGATGGTGAAAATCGATGGAATACAACTTTTGTAAGAGAATTTTCAAAAGCTTTGGATCAGGTCGAAAAAGATTCCGGTCCCGCGGCCTTAATAACTAAATCTTCTGATCCAAAATTTTTCTCAAATGGTCTTGACCTTGAATGGATGCAATCTCCCGAAAGCTTTAAAGAAAGAGGAGATAAAGAAGTATTTGGAAATGAATTCATGTATTTAATGGGGAGATTAATAACATTTCCAATTCCAACAATTTGTGCAGTAAATGGTCATGCATTCGGAGCTGGTTTCATGCTTGCTCTCTCTCATGATGTAAGATTAATGAGAGAAGATAAAGGATTTCTTTGTGCAAATGAAATTCAACTTGGTTTAAAAATTCCAAGGCCTGAACTAGCCTTGTTTCGTCATAAAATCCCTGCAAATTCTTTTTTTGAAACTGTACAATTATCAAAACGTTGGACTGCTTCTAAAGCACTTGAAGCTGGAATAATTCAAGGTGCAAGTTCAATCGAGAATCTTGAGGGTTTAACTATTAAGTATGCTAATGAATTAGCACCTCTAGCATTTAACAGGGAAAACTTTGGGCAACAAAAAGAAATGCTATATGGTAAAAACGCAGCCATAAATGAATCTCATGGACCAGCACATATGCTTAAAAATTCAAAAGATTTCGATATTTAATAATTTTTTAAAATATTTATTTTGTTCCTTAAAGTTTAAAAAATTAAAATCTTCTTTCAACCTGAACTAGAAGAACTAAGTCTGGTTTATCAGAAGTTTCAATCAGCAACTCCGGAAGAACTTCCAATTTATGATTTATGTGTCCAATATAATGAACCTCTGAGAAGATTCTATTTAGAAAAGGTCTTAATCTTTCGGTAAATGAATCTCCTGCAACCCAAACCTTTTTATCAATTATTGGATTAGAATTAATTACAATTTCTCTTTTGCCGAATGCTGTTGAGGACTCAGTCTTAGGGATATCTAAAAAATTTAATTCAAAGTTTGTATTTTCAAAAGAAAATTTCCAATTTTCATTTGATGAAATAGGAAAATTCTTTAATCCGCTCATTTTTAACAAATCCTTTTCTACATCATCAGTATTTAATTCATCAAGAATAAAAATTGTCTTTGGAGGAATAATATTTAATTTTTCTATCAAGCCCTTTAAAGCTAGATATGCACCTTTATTATTGTAATGAGTGCCTGTTTTAAAATAGAGCATTCCCTCTTTATCCTTTGACTTTATCAAATCTTCTGTTGGGTCATGCACAATTAAATTAGGATAATTTTCTAGATCTTTGATAAAAAAGTCTAAATACCTTTCTTTAGATGGATTGACATTATCAGGCAAAAGCTCTGGATAAATTGAGGATTTATTAGGGCCAACAAATAAAGCAATTTTTGTGCCAAATTTTGACGCAGAATCTGCAAGAAATTTTATTGGTTTATTTTCTTTTTCAATTTCAGATTCATCCGGCTGCTCATTACTTACTAATTTTCTTATGATCTCACTATGAGCATTTCCCAAAAATAATATCTTTTCTTTTCCCTCAAACCATCTAATAGAATTTCCTATAAGATATTCGTCTGTCCGAGTAATAGCTAAATCGTCAAAGTTTCTTGATTTAACTGTTTCACTTATAGAAATAATATAACCAAAAAATCCGATACCGACTAAGCTCATGGCAATCGATATAGCGTTTATTTTCTTTTTTAACGTTCCAAATCTAATAGGATTTTCTATAAATTTATAAGTAAGCCAAGCTAAAAATATAGAGAAGATAACAGCTAGGATTCGAGCATCTCTATGAGGAAACTCACCATCTATAATTTGTATATAAGACAAAATTGGCCAGTGCCATAAATATAATGGATAACTAATCAATCCAATCCATACAGCCATTGGGTTCATCAAAAAAATACGGTTTAGCCAAGCCTTTGAACCGCTTGAAATTAGCAATACAGCTCCTAAAACCGGGATCAAAGCCCAAGTTGAAGGAAATGGCAGGCTTTCGTTAATATAAAAAACTCCATAGATTAAAAGAGTTAATCCAAATAAAGATGAAAGATTAGAAATTACAGAATTCTTAATACCTATATTATTAAAGCCAATAGTTTGAAGTATATATTTATCAGAAATCAGTCTTATCCTGGTAAGTGACTCTGCTTTGTATAAGAAAAACCATGCCAGAATACTTCCAGACAAAAGTTCCCAGAAACGGCCTATTGACCAGAAAAAAATTTCTGTTGGATATGTTTTTACAAAGTATATATTTGTAAGAAAGGAAAAGAATCCAATTAAAATTGTAACTATTAGCAAGTTAAACTTCAGCTTCCAAGATATCCAAAGTACAAGTGGCCAAATTATATAAAACTGCTCTTCTACAGCCAAACTCCACAAATGAAGCATTGGCTTGGTCTCTGCCGCATTATCAAAATATCCACTTTCATTTACTAAAACAAAATTGATTATAAAAGCTGCGCCACTCGCAATATGTTTTCCCAGCTGAGATAATTCTTCACCTAATAAAGAAAACCACCCAAAAAATAAAGAAAAAAACATAACAATTATTAAGGCAGGAAAAATCCTTCTGATGCGACGCCCAAAGAAATCTGTAAAACTAAACTGCCCTTTGTCTAAACTTTCGAAAATGTGACTAGTTATTAAAAAACCACTTATTACAAAAAAAATATCAACTCCTATAAAACCCCCTATAAATAAATCTGGAAAAGCGTGAAATGCAACCACTGACAAGACAGCAAAGGCGCGGAGACCGTCTATCTCAGAATGATATTTAGTCTTGGATAAAAGTGCTTGGCTCATAATTCAAGGTATGAAAGTTTTTATGAATTATATCATTATGGAATTAGGCTAATTATGATTATTAATTTTTTAAAAAATTTAATGAAAAATGTTTATTTTTCTATGATTTTTTTCAAATAAGTTAAAAATATTTAACAAAAGATCAAAAAAAGCTTATTTCTTGTATGATTATTGCAATGCAAGTAATATCTAATTTAAACAAAAAACATCTTTTGGAGATTGTATAAATGCCTAAACACAACCTTGAGGTGGAAGGTGCCTATTTGTTAGATCTTCCAAAAATTTCCGATCCCCGTGGGGACCTTACTTTTCTTGAAGGCCAACAACATGTTCCTTTCAATATTGCTCGTGTTTACTACCTTTATAATGTTCCAGTTGAAGCTCAACGTGGTGGACATGCACACCGTAACTTACAGCAAGTTATTTTTGCACTTTCTGGAAGTTTTCGAGTCTTACTTGATGACGGCAATAAAAAAACTGAAGTTATCTTGCGTAATCCTAGTGTAGGCCTTTATATCAATAAAATGATTTGGCGTGAGATGGATTTATTCAGCCAAGGTGCAGTTTGCATGGTGGTTGCGTCAACTCCTTATGAAGAAAATGATTACTATAGAGACTATGACGAATTCTTAGCTGAAGCACGAGAAAAATTATAAATGAAAGAAGTTCAGTTTTTAGATTTAAGCGCTGCCACTTCCGAGTTAAACGCAGATATTCAAAACGCTGTTAAGCGTGTTATCGATAGTGGAAGTTATATCCTAGGAAAAGAAGTAGAACAATTTGAACAAAATTGGGCATCTTTTTGTGATGCTGATTATTGCATTGGAGTTGGCAATGGACTGGATGCTCTAGTTCTGGGCTTGAGAGCTCTCAATATTGGTCCAGGCGACGAAGTAATAGTCCCTGCTCATACTTTCGTGGCAACGTGGCTTGCAATCGATTTTGTTGGTGCGACCCCTATTCCGATAGATGCTAATTACGATACTTTAAATATAGACGTTTCTGCTATTTCTAAAGTTATTACATCAAAAACAAAAGCAATTGTCCCAGTCCATCTTTACGGACAACCTGCTGACCTTGACGAAATAATCAAACTTGCAAATAAGCATAAATTATTCATTGTTGAAGACGCTGCGCAGGCTCATGGTGCTCTATGGTCCGAAAAAAAGATTGGACAACATGGTGATTTAGTATGCTGGAGCTTTTACCCAGGAAAAAACTTAGGAGCGCTTGGAGACGCTGGAGCAATAACTACTTCTAATATTGATCTAGCTAGTAAATTGAAGATGCTTCGTAATTATGGTGCACAAGAGAAGTATCGATATGAGTTTGTTGGTCAGAATAGTCGTCTTGATCCAATACAAGCAGCAATATTAAATGTTAAATTGCCTCAATTAGAGGAGTGGACTAACAGAAGACGAAGGATTGCTTCCCTTTATTCCGAAGCATTTAGTGAGCTTGATTTAATATCAACAAATACAGATCCTCGTGCAGATTCCGTCTGGCATTTATATACTATTCGTCATCAATTCCGTGATGCTCTCCAAGAAGCACTTAGTAAGCGAGGTATAGAGACATTAATTCATTACCCTATTGCACCTTATCAGCAAAAGGCATTTACCAAGCTTGGAATTATCGAAGAAGAATTTCCTATTGCAACTGAAGCAGCAGCCACTCTTTTAAGTCTCCCCATAGGACCCCATTTAACGGATAAAGATGTAGACCGAGTAATTGATGCAGTTTACGATAGCCTAAAGGAGTTATAGGCTTTAAATGAGATTAAATTTATAACGTAAAAGTCTTCTGATTATTTAAAATGTTATTTACATTAGTACTGTTTACTTATAATCAGGAAAAATTCATAACTGCTGCTCTCGAATCCGCGCTTGATCAGCAATGCAGTCCTATAGAAATTTTGATCACTGATGATAATTCTATTGATAAAACGTTTGATATTGTTAAAGAATCCGTAAAAAAATATAAAGGGCCTCATAAGATAATACTTAATCGTAATGAGAAGAACCTTGGCCTATTAAAGCAAATAGATATTGCTCATCAGATTTCATCTGGTGATGTAATTATTGGTGCAGCAGGTGATGACATATCGCATCCCAATCGATGTCAGAAAATTATTGAATGTTTTAAAAAAGAAAATTCCCTTCTTGTCTTTTCATATGCAAACGTAATTGATAAAAATGGAAATAAATCTTCTCACTCATATAAGAATGCCACTTTATATAAAACAAAAAATATTTTTAAAATTGCAAAATCTGGCTCACTCTATTTAGGAGCAACAGGTGCATGGCATCGAAATTTATATGAAAAATATGGTCCTATTAAAGAAGGTGCTTATGAAGATTTAGTTCTAGGTTTTCGTGCAGCTCTCGAAGGCAAATTCTCTATTTTAACTGAGCCTTTGGTGACTTATAGATTGGGATTTGGAATAACTAGCTCCGGGAAAAAATATTCAGTGGGTGAAGAATTTAGAAAAAAAAGACTTCAGCATTTCAGACATAGGCAAGCCGTATTTATTCAGAGACAGCAAGATGCGCTTACATTTGGTTACTTACCAAAATCGTCTTTAATTAAGACAATAAACCAAAATATTTTATTGTCAGCAATAGGAATAAAACTTTATACCGAGAGCTTAAGTAAGATACGAAGTATTATTATTAAGCATCCTTTTTTGACTCTTAAGTGCGTTTTAAAAGAAAAATTGATTAAAATGCGTCACAAAAAAAGAGCCTCTACATAAAAAACTTATATTTATAAAATTAAACGAAATAATTTACCCACATAGCCTCACCTCAATCTGCTAAATCCCTATTTTGTTTAAATATAGTTAAAATATAATTAAAATTTAAAAAATAATGACAAATCCCTCTAAAAAATACTTATTCGAAAGCAAATCTTTAGGAAATTTTGAATTTTTTATTGATGAATACACATTTACGCCTACCCAAACAACTTCTTCTATTATAAATGCTTCATTAAATTCATTTAATGATGGAGATGCAGTATTAGATTTAGGATGTGGATGCGGAGTTGTAGCAATAATAATTGCAAATTTAAATAAAAATAAAATTTCCTTACATGCCTCTGACATTAGCGAGACGGTAGAAGAAATAGTTCAGCTTAATGCTGAAAAGTACAACGTTGAGGTTAAAGTAAAAGAGAGTGATATTTTTGAAGCTTGGAAAAATTTTAAATTCAATATTATTATTAATGATATATCTGGGGTAGCGGAAGAAGTAGCAAAAGTTTCACCATGGTTTAAAAATATTTCTTGCGATACAGGAGTTGGAGGGGATAACTTAATAAAAAAAGTTTTAAAAGAATCCCCTGATTATCTTTTAAAAGGAGGCAAATTAATTTTTCCAATTATTTCTTTCTCGGATGAAAAAGAAATTTTAAAACTAGCCAATGAAATATACGGGCATGTGAAACTACTTAAAAAAGATTATTGGCCAGCGCCAAAAGAATTACTAGAAAATATAGAATTACTGAGAAAACTCAAGAAAAAAGGCCTTATTTCATTTGAAGAAAAATTTGGTTCTGTAATTGGATATACTGCAGTTTACGAAGCTTTAATGTGAGTTATTTCATATCTTATTAATTTATATACTAATATGTATTTTCAACTAATATTACTTTCTAATGAAATATATTGATCCAAACAAAGATTTAAAAAATCTACCAAAATTTGAAATGTCTGGTGTGTCTTACTTGGATAATCCATCGGATAAAGAAAAAAAATTCTTACAAGAATTAAAACAAATTAATGAAACTGGTTATGCGATTTTAGATCTTAATCAGCCAATTGATATTTTCCAAATTATAAATAATAAAATTGACGAAAAAATCTTTAGTGGCAATCCAAAGCTTAACCCAAAATATTATCACTACAATGAAAATCCTAGAGTTATTGAAGCTTGGCGAGATATTAAAGAAATTGTTGATTTGGCTAGAGACGAAGACGTCTTAGAATTTTTGGAATGTCTCTATGATAGAAAACCAATTCCTTTTTCTACAATAAATTTTATTAAATCATCGGAACAGCCATTGCATAGTGATTATATGCATTTTTCATCAAAGCCAGAGAGATACTTAACTGGAGTTTGGTTTGCATTAGAAGATATCGATATTAATTCTGGTCCCCTTCAGGTAATCCCTAAAAGTCATAATCTAAAACTTACAACTCTTGAAGAACTGTCACAAGATATTCCAAAAAATACTAAACAGCTCAAAGAAAACTACACAGAGTATGAAGAACATGTAAAAAAAGTCGTTAAGCAAAATAAATTGGTCTCAAAAAAAATTACTTTAAAAAAAAATCAATGTTTAGTTTGGTCTGCAAATCTTTTACATGGCGGAACTCCAATACTTGACGAAAAATTAACTAGGAAAAGCTTAGTTGTTCACTATCATTATGAAAATTGTTTATACTATAATCCAGGTTTCTCAAGGCTTTCAGACCAAATTTTGGCTGAAAGAAAAATAGAAGAGATCACATATTAAAACGGAGATGGGATGACAAAAAATGACTTATTTTCATTAATAAAAAATGCTTTGGATACTGAAGAGGAAATTGATACAGATTCGTCAGCTGAAAATGTATCTGAATGGGACTCACTAGGACATTTAAGTGTCTTGACAGCATTAGATGAAGCTACAAACGGTAAAGCTTCTTCATTAAATGACTTGAGCAGTGCTATTTCCGTTATAAAGATAATTGAAATTTTAGAGTCAAATGAAATTATCTAAATAAATAATAACCCTTGCTTTAATAAATGAATATAGGGGTAGATAGCATTTCTTACCAATTAGCATCAAAAAAAGAAACGCTTACTAATTTAAAAAAAGATAATCCCGATTGGGATCTTGAGTTGATTTCTTCTAAAACAGGTGTGGAAACAAGATATATCTCAAAAAAAAATGAGACGGCATTGAGCCTTTGTATTTCTGCTGCAAATAAACTTGATTTTGATCCTCATGAGATAGGAGCTTGTATCTTTGTAAGCCAATCTCCAGATTATATGCTTCCTACTTCTGCTTGTATTGCGCAAGAAAAATTAAAACTCGACACAGATGTTGCAGCTTTTGATATTAATCTAGGATGCTCAGGTTTTATTTATGGATTAAGCGTGGCTAAAGGAGTTTTATCTGACATTGAAAAATCAAAGGCACTGCTCTTATGTGGCGACACTTACTCAAAATTCATAAATAAAAATGATAGAACCTGTAGACCAGTTTTCAGTGATGCGGGTAGCGCAATTTTATTATCAAAATCAGATGATAAAAATACTGGTCCTTTTAGTTTTGGTACAGATGGCAAGGGTTATGACAAATTGATAGTCAGAAATAGAGCATCAAAACTTGAAAGTGATTTTGATAATTATATTCATATGAATGGTGCGGAAGTCTTGATGTTCACTATGAAAAATGTGCCTAGTGGAGTCAGCAATTTATTAAAAAAAGCCAACCTCAAACTTGAAGACATCGATTACTTTCTTTTTCATCAAGCTAGTACTGTAGTATTAGATAATATCCAAAGGAAGTTAAATATTCCTCAGGAAAAGTTTCCTAGAAATATTAAAGATAAGGGTAATACAGTATCAGCTACGATTCCAATACTTATGAAAGATCTTGAAGAACAGGGAAAACTAAAAAAAGGGCATAAATTATTGTTATTTGGATTTGGAGTTGGCTATTCATATGGGGGATGTATCCTTGATTACTAACATTGAAGATAAACAAATTATCATAACAGGTTTAAGCTCTGAATTAGCTCTGGAATCATTTAGGAAGTATGCAGACAAAAATAGTATTTATGGGACTTATAACAATAATAAAATTAATGTAAGTGAAGAAAACATAAGTTTGTACAAACTAAATTTGACTGATGAAAAAGAAATAAAAAAATTTATCGAAGGCATAAAAGAAAATTTACAAAAAGTTATATTAATAAATTTTGCTGCCTATAAATCAGATGGTTTATTAGCAAATTATTCACCTGATGAATGGAATAAAACCTTTGATATCAACATAAAGGCAAATTTCTTGCTTGCGAAAAATATTATTCCAATAATGATATCCAATAAATGGGGAAGAATTATTCATATTTCATCTGCAAAGGCATTGAGAGGCTCTTCTGGGTCTTCTGCATATAGCGCATCTAAATCAGCGTTAGATGCTTTCAATAAATCTATTGCTAAAGAGTATGCTAGGTTTGGAATCACTTCTAACATAATTTCACTAGGTTATTTTAATTTCGGGCTTTTTAAAAAACTTGATCCAAAACTGAAACAAAGCTTTGTTGATTCTTTGCCTTCTAAGTTAACTGGCGACCCTCAAGATATTTCTAGTTGTTTTGAATATTTGGTTAGATCATCGTTTACAAATGGTGAAAATATTACTATCGATGGTTGCATGGACTAAATGAAGATTTCTTTTACCCAGTATAATATTCATCTTTAGTGAAACCTTTTAGGTAAAATATTTGCTATTGATTATGAATTCTAAGACTGATAAAGAATATAAAAAATTATTAGAATCCAGATTTATTAAAGGTAAAACATTCAAACTCGCCAAGATAAACTCTAAAAGTGAAGATGATGCTAGTTTTATAATATCCCTGAGAAATAGAAAACTTAATAACTTTTTAAAGAAGAGCTCTAATTCGCTTCAGGACCAAATGAACTATCTAAAGAGCTATCAATTGGATTTTGATAGAGGCAAGCAGATTTACTTTAAGATATTTGATATATCAAAAAATACTTACAATGGTGTCGTAAGATTTACTGAATTAGATGAAATGCATAAATTTGGATATGAAAGCATGGTTGTAAAGGAAGATATAAATCCTGTTGTACCTACTGATGTCATGTTAGCAATTTATAATATTGGTTTTGAGAAACTCGAGAGACTTAGTTGCGGTCCATTTTCAGTTTCGAAAAAAAATATAAGGGTTTTGCAATGGCATAAAAGAATCGGGATGACAGAAATTGTAGATGAAGATAAAGAGTATTTTTATTTAGAAATTTCATCGGAAAATTATTTCGAGATCATTAGAAAGTACAATAAAATTGGTCTAGGGCATTTCAGCTATATTTCTTGAAACAGCGATAAAAAATTTAAAATTAAATTCTAGATCTTGTCCAACTTTAAAGACATTAGTCTATTCTTAATAAATCGCTTTTAAATTAATTTCTTCGTAGTTATTTTTTTTCTTATTTAAATAAATGACTTCACCGGAAATATTAACCAATGGCGAATTTTTTGTTTCTATAACTCTCCCTCGGATGTCCGTAATTAGGTGATTCGGCTTACTTTTAAAACAAGCATTTTTACCACTTGACCATATGGCCTCTATAATCGTATTTTCTTTTTCCACAATCAAACAATATAGATTTTTTTTACGTTTCAATTTTTTATATATACCTCCGTCAAGTGTAGAGATTAAGTGCTTAAAGCAATAGTACGCATCTCGTTTTATAATTTCCCCATTAATGTTGTTAACCAACCCATAGCCTGGTGCAACTAGTTGATGCCAATAGCATTTCTTTACTTTTCCTGATCCTAGCATCAAAAGATAATAACGAATTAAATATCTTGCTTGTAAGGATTCTTTGGTTAAATAGTTTTTTGCGGGAGCCCACTTTCCCATTCCACTTAGAGCCCAATTTACCTCAGTGATATACAAATCTTTAGATGTTTTTGTGCTTGCTAATGCTAATGCAGCATAAGTTTTAATCTTTGAAAGAGTATTAAAACCAAATTGTTTTTGTTCTGGAGCACCACGTCTATCTACATATAGCTGTGTTGAAACTCCATCATAGTATATTGATCTAAAGTGAAAAATTGATCGAGCAAAAAAAGGAATATCAAAATCAATAATATTACTGCCTAATAATTTAATATTCGAAAACTTATTAGTTTTTAGATCGTAAGCTATTTTGAAAAATGAAAAATATTCATCTACTGACAAAAATGACCATTTTTTTCGATTAATTACATTACCTATTTGAAATTTATTAGCCACACCATTTAACTCTTCAAAAATATACTCAAATCTTTCCTCTGTTAATTTTTTATCTTCAATGTGCTCTCTATCTTGCAATATACAAACAAGCACGTCCTTATTATGGAGTTTTGAGATAAAATTTATATATTTATCAATATTGTCAAAGTCAGCCAAGGGAATCCTTACTAAGATATTTGAGATAGAAAGCTCGTTAATCATCTCAATAAGTTCATTATTATTAATTGATTTTTGAGAATCCATTGGTTTGTCGATATTGACACATAGACCAAAGCTATCAATTTTTTCTAAAGTCCTTTTATTAATAATATAAGTAACCGGTAAAATTATTAATGCATATAAAGTAGCGATTAATATCTTTAAATTAGCAAACCAAGCGAATATTGAAATTTGATTTTTTAATTTTTTATTATTTAGTACATCTGGCTGGTTGTTATAAAAATCCCATACATAGTGTGATGCCAGAGCTTTAGGAGGTATTCCGAAGGCAGCCTTGATAGATCTTTTTAAATTAGATCTTTTTAGTTTTCGCTGTACAGATTTCTCGAGATAGAAATACGCATTTGAGAAAGAATTTGATAGTTTCTTTGTATATTCATCAGCTAGGATCTTATTAATTTCAGAATCATTGCTAAGGTGTGCTAGATTTCTTACTCCCTTTTTTGGAGTAATAATACCTTTGTAAAGTCTGTTTAAATCTACTAGATAAAATTCGTATCCTTTAATGGTTTTTTTAATGCAAACATTTCCAACAACATAATCGAGGTGCATAATATTTTTATTATGCAAATCATAAGTAAAGTTGATGAAACTTTTAAGAATGACTTTGTAATCTTCAGATTGCTTTTCTGTTGCAAAGTTAAGAGCAAAGTCGAAGTCAAGTCGGCGTGATATGAAATAACTTTGCTTAAGTCGAAAAAAGTCAAATACTTCAATGTATCCAATTGGTTCTGGCGTCTTGATGCCCTTTTTATTCAAATGAAGCGAATTTTCATACGATCGTCTTGCCTTGCTTTTTCTTAAGAACTTATAAATAACACCTTGAATAAAATTTGGAGTTTTAAATGATTTTATAACTGTTTCTATTTCACCGAGGCTCAAAATCTTAACAACGTTTCTATCGTTTTTTAGAAAGTTTTGGTTATCGCTAAAATCTTTTTCAAAACCATCAAGAGAAAATTCCGCTGGTAATTTTTCTTTATTATTAAATACAATTTTTGATTGATATGTTTTCATAGATAAAGTGTTTTTAATTTTTTTTAATTCTTTTTTATACTCGAATTATTATTATAAAGAATAGGTATGAGGTGTTCACTATCTACTGATTCTTCAATACTTTAGTGAATAGAATCTTTTGTTTCTTACAAGATTTAAAACGAATTAATTTTCGTAAATAGTGTTATGAGTATTATTGACACGAACAAAAGTGGTGCATTTAGATAATGTTTTTAATCTATTAGCGCCAACATAAGTACATGCTGATCGAATGCCGCTCAAAATATCTTTAACCGTATCATCGGCCTTGCCGCGATAACTAACTTCTACAGTTTTTCCTTCCTCGCCTCTGTAAGCGTTATGATTATCATGCCTTGTCATTGCAGATTTTGAAGCCATTCCATAAAATTTCATTACCCCATTTTCAACTATTCCATCACACTCGTCGTGACCTGCCAACATTCCTCCTATCATTACAAAATCTGCGCCTCCAGCGAAAGCCTTAACGATATCACCTGAGCTAACACATCCACCATCGGCAATAATGTGTGCATTTAGACCATGAGCTGCGTCTGCACATTCTATGACTGCACTTAGTTGCGGATAACCAATGCCAGTTTTGATCCTTGTAGTACACACTGATCCAGGACCAATACCAACTTTAACTATGTCAGCACCAGCTAAAATTAATTCTTGTGTCATATCAGCAGTTACTACATTTCCGGCTGCTATTGTAGCCTTCGGACATTTATCTCTTAGTCTTTTCACAGCATCAACAAATTTTATGGTGTAACCATTTGCAACATCCAGACCTATAAAACCAGACGTAGTTTTTGATAGTTTGTTGATATCATCAATGCCGCCAAACCAACAAATATTTTTTCTTTTACTTTTAAATTTATCTGAACTTTTTTTTAGGTGATGTTTGGCTGGACACGTTATTAAATTATATTTTGATAAGACCTTGTGCATGGCTGGTGTTCCAACTGTATCCATATTAGCGGACATAATTGGAATGCCTGTCCATTTCTTTTTGCTCCAGAGAAAAATATGCGATCTTTCTAAGTTTACTTCTCCTCTAGAGCTCATAGTAGACCTTTTAGGTCTAATTAAAACATCTGAATAATCTAACTTTATTTCTTCGTTTACTAACAATATCTGATTTCCTTATTATTGATACTTTATCTTAATCTAAAGACCATTAAAATTTTATTTTTTACTTTGTGGTTACCTGAAAATAAAATGCGCCGGGTTCATGCTTTTCTTTTAAGTAAGGAGTTACCTTCTTGAGATCTTTATAATAGTTATTCTTAAGATAATTTAGAGAAGCAATAATTTTATATCTATTCGAATTAGAAAGAAGGGCTTCAAGCAGATATTGTTCATTCCAAAATCTCACATCAGTTTTGAGCCAACTTTCGGGATAATCTCTAGGAGAAAAAATATCATGTACGTGAACAAAAACACCTGGACTTAAACTCGGTATTATCTCGAGATATTCATAAAGAACGTCTCCCTGAGGTCTAATCATATGCGAAGAATCTATAAATAAAAAATCCCCCTCAGAGAGTTCTTTTTTCCAATCTATAGAAGTTTCTTCTAATTTTGATCTAGTAATTTTAATGATTTCTGTTTCTTTCAACCAAGGCTTAAAAGGCTCAATACAGGTAAAATTTGGTTTAAATCCCTCTTTCATATTCATTTTTAATGCTGCTTCTATTACTTGTGAAGATTTACCACTACCTATTTCAATAATTTTTGATGGTTTTTTAAGTCTTACAAA
>TARA_Y200000002_G_scaffold247247_1_pt1 | contig 14738 bp, 14 predicted proteins | sample TARA_Y200000002 | Tara Oceans TARA_Y200000002 (sample SAMEA2619388) | marine metagenome | biome: marine biome (ENVO:00000447); feature: surface water layer (ENVO:00002042); material: "saline water (ENVO:00002010), including plankton (ENVO:xxxxxxxx)" | depth 5 m | reverse complement strand
GTATCAACGGTTCTTGATTCAACATAGATTCCATGTCCCCAAACAGAGTCCAAGAGCTGTTCTCTTGAATAAACTCTTCCTGGATTTTCAATAAAATGCCTAAGTAATTTGTACTCAGTTGGACCCAAATGAATTCTTTTGCCACTGCGAAATACTTTGTGTTCATTTAAGTTAAGTGTAATATCCCCAAACTCAATGACTTCTTTTCCAGATGAGGTTGAGCGTCTAAGAAGAGATTTAATTCTTGCTATAAGCTCTGTTGGGCTAAATGGTTTAGTGATATAGTCGTCTGCTCCTGTATTTAAACCTCTTACTTTATCTTCCTCTTCGCCTTTAGCTGATAAAATTATTATCGGCAATGAAACTGTTTCCTTCCCTCTTCTTAAAATCTTGCATACTTCGATGCCAGTGGGCGCAGGTATCATCCAGTCAATGATTGCCAGCGCTGGTAGCTCTTCTTTAATAAGCATTAACGCATCTTCACCATTGGTAGCTTCTCTTACAGAAAAACCATTTTTTTCAAGATTGTGTGTAATCATTGGCAAAAGTGCCGTATCATCTTCAACTACGACAATTTTCTTTTTGTTATCCATTACCTAGTTATTTTTCCTTTTAAATTATATATTACTTCTTTTGAAATAACTTTTGATAAGTCCCCTATTCTTTCAAGTTCTTTGGCAATGAAGAGCATTTGGGTTGAAAAACCAATAATTTCTCTATCTTCCATCATTATGTGTAAATGCTCTCTAAAGCATGTCTCGTAAACAGAGTTTATAGTTACATCTTCAGTTGGTACAACTTGTGCTATTTTTTGACTATCTTGATCAAATGAACTCAATGCTTTTGAATAATTTTTTACGACCAGTTGTCCCAGTTGATATATGGAATCAGTCAAATAATTCTCTGGCATTTTTTTTACATGGAGAATACGCCCGGCGACATTTGCTGCATGGTCTCCGATTCTCTCAAGTATACTTGAAATTTTTAATGAGATTATTATTTTTCTTAAATCATCAGCGAGCGGTTGTCTTTTTGTAAGTGTTTTTGTTGCAAACTCTCTTATTTCGACTTCTAGAGAATCAATGGCGTCATCACCTTTTTGAATCTTCTTTGCTTTAGCAAGGTTTATTATTTTTGTAATCTCTATGGCTTGAAAAATTTGTCTTTCAACTAGAACGCCCATCTCTAGAAGCTTTGTTTTAAGAGTGTTTAAGTCATCATCATAAGTTGAAACAATATGTTCTTTCATTTTTTTATCCTATCTTTCCCGTAATATAATCTTGAGTTTTTATCTGTTTTGGCATCGAGAAAATTTCCTCAGTTTTTCCGACTTCAATTAAATTACCCATATGGAAAAAAGCTGTTTGTTGTGAGACCCTGGCCGCTTGCTGCATCGAATGTGTTACAATTACAATGGTAAAATTTTTCGCCAGTTCATCAATTAGTTCTTCAATGACAGCCGTTGCAATTGGATCTAGTGCAGAACACGGTTCGTCCATCAAAATTACTTCAGGGCTAACAGCTATTGCTCTGGCTATACAGAGACGTTGTTGCTGTCCACCAGATAATGACGTTCCGGGTTCATCTAATCTATCCTTTACCTCATTATATAAGCCAGCTTTTTTCAAACTATCTTTAACTAAATCGTTTAATTCATCTTCACTATTTACTATACCATGAATTTTGGGTCCATAGGCAACATTATCAAAAATCGATTTTGGAAATGGATTTGGCTTTTGAAAAACCATACCAATTCTTGCCCTAAGCAGAACAGGGTCTAAACTTTTTTCATAGATATTTTTTTCGTCAATGAATATTTGTCCTTCAATTCTACAAATATCAATAGTATCGTTCATTCTATTCAAACATCTAAGAAAAGTTGATTTACCGCAACCACTAGGACCGATTAAGGATGTAACTTTTTTTTCAGGAATTTCTAAATTGATTGAATCTAAAGCTTTTTTATCTCCATAAAAAACACTAATTTTTTTACTTTTTATTTTAATTCTATTTGACATTACCATTTTTTTTCAAACTTTTGTCTTACAAAGACAGCTAATCCATTCATTAATATTAAAAAAGTTAAAAGTACCATTACCCCCGCCGCTGTCAATTCTAAGAACCCCCGTGCTGCCGTACTTTTCCATAAATAGATTTGCACAGGTAATACTGTTGCGGAATCAGTAAATGATCCTGGGATATCGACTATGAATGCAACCATCCCAATCATTAACAAAGGTGCAGATTCCCCAAGTGCCTGTGACATTCCTATAATTGTCCCTGTCAATATCCCTGGCATTGAAAGTGGAAGAACGTGGTGATTAACAGTTTGAAATTTTGTTGCACCTAATCCTATGGCCGCCTCTCTTATTGATGGGGGAACAGCTTTTAAAGACGCTCTAGTTGCAATAATAATTGTAGGTAGAGTCATCAATGCTAAAACCATCCCACCAACTATAGGGGCAGACCTTGGTAAGTGCATTACGTTTAAGAAAATTGCTAATCCAAGTAAACCAAAAATTATTGAGGGAACTGCGGCTAAGTTATTAATATTTACCTCAATAAAGTCTGTAAATCTATTTTTTGGGGCCAGTTCTTCTAAAAATACCCCGGCTGCGACAGCTATTGGAAAAGAAAGGATTAGTGTTATGAGAAGAGTAAAGAAGGAACCAAGCATTGACCCAAGCACGCCCGCTTGCTCTGGCTCTGTTGAATCAGCTTTTGAAAAAAAATTTTTATTAAATCCAAACTTTAAGTTACCATTTTCTTTGAAAGTTTTAAACCAGCTTAGTTCAAGGTCATCAACCAACCTGTCTGATTCTACAATCCTTTCCATCTCTGGATTCTTATGTATTACATCAATTGTCGATGAAGCTAGCAACCAGAGTCGTTTTGATTTACCAATTAATTCTTGGTCGGATAAAACTAAATTCATTAAATTCTTTTCTTCAGAACTTGATATGAATTCGTGTAATTTTCTTTTTTCTTCTCTTTTCTCTACTTCAGGAAAGTAATTATCTAATGAGTTAGTAATAATTTTTCTGAAATTTGCAAATTTGATATCCTCAATGTCTCGTTTTCCTTCAACATCTATAATCTTCTCATCAAAAAAAATATTTAACTCAATATATGTGCTCTTAAATGCACTCTGTCCCTGAGAAAAAATTGAGTATAAAATAATTATTAAAAAGAGAATAGCAAATGATATTCCTATGAATCCAAGAAACTTAAACCTCTTTTCTGATCTTTGCCTTTTACTCAAAGATAATTTAATTTTTTCAGTGATATTAGTCATATATTTCTCTATATTTCCTAACTATTTTCAAAGCATAGAGATTTAACAAAAGTGTTGCAAAAAACAATGTAATTCCTAATGCAAATGCAGCTAATGTCTTAGCGCTATCGAATTCTTGGTCACCAACTAATAACGTTACTATTTGAACGGTAACAGTAGTTACGGCCTCAAAAGGATTAGCGGTGAGATTAGCAGCAATGCCTGCTGCCATTACTACAATCATAGTTTCGCCAATAGCTCTTGAAACAGCTAGTAAAATTGCACCCATTATTCCGGGTAAAGCGGCAGGCAAAACAACCCTTATAATTGTTTCTGATTTCGTTGCGCCCATTGCATATGATCCTTCTCTGAGAGACATTGGAACGGAGTTGATCACATCATCTGATAATGAGGAAATAAATGGTATTATCATTATCCCCATTACGCCTCCAGCGGCGAGAGCGCTCTCTGAGGCAATGGAAAAACCAAAAAAACTTACCAAATCTTTCAAAAAAGGTCCTACCGTAATTGCTGCAAAAAACCCATAAACGACTGTCGGAACTCCTGCTAAAATTTCAAGCACAGGCTTTAGAAACTTTCTAACTTTTAAATTTGCATATTCAGAGATATAAATGGCGGATAATAGGCCTATTGGAATGGCCACTGACATAGCCACCAAAGTTATAAGCAATGTCCCAGAAAATATTGGTATAGCTCCAAATGCACCTTGACTAGCTACTTGGTCTTCTCTAATTGCAGTTTGAGGACTCCATGCTAGACCAAATAAAAAATCAAAAAAAGGAACCTTTTCAAAAAAACGAATAGCTTCGAAAATTAACGAAAAAACAATTCCTATTGTTGTAATAATAGCAATTACTGAACAGAAAATTAAAATGTTTATATTTGTTTTTTCAACAGACTGGCGGGCTTGAAAAGAAATTGAGATTTTTCTGAGCGAAAAAATACTAAATATTAATGCAACAGATAAAACCATCAAATAAACATAAGAGTCAGAGGTCTCTTTTATGTATTCGTAGTATTTTGCAAATTCAATGATTAGTGGATTTGTACCTGGAAAAAAATTATTTGGATCTGTTGCTTTTATAGTATCAATGAGCATTGATGGGTCTCCATCAAATGAAGAAGTTAAGTCAACACTAATCTTATTCTCAAGTAAAAGATCTAGAATAAATGGTTTTAAAAAAATCCATACCAAAAGTATTGTTGTACTAACTAAAATGAAAGACAAAAGTGCGTGTCTTCCATAATAGTTGGGTAGGGAGGGTAATTTTGGTCCTTTTTCAATATTTGAATTTATTCTAAGTGCTTTAGTTGTTCCATACCAATTAACGTAGAATCCAACCAAACACAATAGCGTAAAAAAGGACCAAAACCCCATTAACTTGCCTTAATAAAGTATTATTATTTTTTTAATACTTTACCGTCAAATTTAGCTAATGTCTTCCCATCTTTTTCAAACTTAGTTCTTTCAGATTCTGAAAGCGGAATTAAACCTTTGGAAATTAGATATCCTTCGGAACCAATCGCCTTGTTTGAAGTGAATTCTCTGACGTATTCTTTAACACCAGGAATTACAGATGCGTGTGCATTTTTCACATAGAAAAATAAAGATCTTGATACAGGATATTTACCTGAAGAAATTGCTTCAAATTCAGGAAAAACTCCATCAACTTTTGCAGCTTTAACTTTATCTCTATTTTGATCTAAAAATGAATATCCAAAAACACCAAGTGCACCAGGATCAGCCACTAACTTTTCAATGATAAGGTTATCATTTTCTCCGGCTTCAACATATGGACCGTCTTCTCTAACGCCTCTACATTCTTTTTTGTAGAGCTTTTTATCTTCCTTTTTTAATGCTTTTCTGCCAGGAAATTTTTTACAACCTCTTTCTATTGCTAATTCGTTGAAAGCATCTCTTGTTCCAGATGTTGGTGGAGGGCCGATTACAACGATTGGAGCTGCAGGTAGAGCAGGGTTAACTTCATTCCACATTTTATATGGATTTGGTTTAACTGTATTTCCTTCAGGATCAGCAGGAACTACTTTAGCTAAGGCCAGATAGATATCTTTAAGACTTAACTCAAGTTTTGGACCAGATTTAGCATTGGCCATGGCAATTCCATCAAAACCTACTTTAATTTCTGTTATATCAGTAACACCATTATTAGCGCATTTTTTTACTTCCTTCATTTTAATTCTTCTAGAAGCATTAGTAATATCAGGGTGTTCAGTTCCTAAACCTTTACAAAAAAGCTTTAGACCTCCACCTGATCCGGTGGACTCAATAACTGGAGTTTTAAAGCCACTAGTTTTACCAAAACGTTCTGCCACCACAGTAGCAAACGGATAAACTGTTGAAGATCCAACAATCTTAATTTGGTCACGAGCATCAGCATTTCCAATTATTGTAAAAGCAAATATTGATGCTGCAAGTATAGTTTTTTTCATAATATTCCTCATTGTTAATGTTAAAATGAATAGACACATTAAAATAATAAAGAATAAATATTGTTACACTTATGTTACAATTTTATGACATTGTTTTTTTTGGTTATAACTACTAAAGATATTTTAAAAAGCTGTAATAGTTAAAGTGTGATGGTAAAAATTTATCTTTATTTAAATCAGCTACTTACAATCAACACTAAAGGATTCAAAATCCTTTGAACTTCAGCTCATTTCCGTTCGAGTCGGATCAGAAGTTGGACCTAAAGTATGAATGTTAATTGCGAAACTTTTTATTTATTAAAGATTACAAATCTTTAGGTTTTTTATAAAAATTTATTTTTGATACTGATTTATTAATCTCAAACCATTCTTTACACTTAAATCTGACATTGAAAAAAGCAGAAGTTGTATATTCTTCAATGGCATTTAGATAATATTTATTATTGCTACCACTAAAAAAATTCTCAATTGAAGTAGACAGTAATGGTTCATGTGATACTACTAAAACCCTGTTTAGTTTTGCGTGTAACATAACCGTATCAAATATATTTATTCCTGATGAATGATATAAGTCCTTTAAATAATAGATCTTTGGGTCATTGGAAATTTTTTTTAATAATAGTTCTAATGTTTCTTTGGTTCTTCTCGACGGAGAACAAAAAATTTCTTTAAATACTATTTTTTTTTCTTTTTTTTCTAAAAATCTCAATATTTTTTCAGTTTTTTTTTTACCCTTCAACGAGATAGGTCTTGACATATCATCTCCATCGAAATTAGTCCAATCTGACTTGGCATGCCTAATTAATGATAAATTTAGCATAATGTATAGATTAACAATTAAGGCGAAAATTTAAAAGACAAATTAAGTGATTTATTACTTATTGTAATGTTTTAAGTGCCTCATTGATATTTCTTATCCCTCTTTCAATTGACTGACCACTTATTAAAACTTTTTTTTCTGAACAAATTAACTCTATTTTATTTTTTTTATTTACTTTAATTTCTATCTTATTGAGCTGACTGTAATTAATCCTTCCTGATATATGATGAAAAACCCTCAATAATTGTCCCAGAATTTTACAATTTAATAATTTAGAACTAGATATTTTTTTTGAAAATGATGATACAAATTTATCTTTTATTGAATTAGAATATCTAAAATAAAGTATTAAAGATAAAATATATCTTTCCTCCCTTTCAATGTGATAAAATTGATTGTATAAAACTCTCTCCAAAGCAAAAACTCTTCTATATTCTGGATGAATTGATGCTGCGATATTTGTCAACCAACAAGCAGCTTTAATTATCCTCTTGTTTATAGCAAATGGAATATTGGAGGAATCAAGCAATTTTAAAATATTTTTAACATCGTCTTTGCACATCGTATCTTTAGCTATATTTTTGACATTTAAAATAAACGGATCATCATTTTTTTTTTTAATTAAATTGTAAAGCACGCCCTCTCGGACTCCGGAATTAGTAAAAAAAATTTTTTTAACTTTAGCAATTTTAATTAAATTCTCTAAAACCATTATACTGTAAGGAATTATTTCTGCCCTAGACTTTGAAATTTCGTTCAAAAATATTTTGTTTACTTCACCACTTTTAACGAATATTTTTTCCTTAATTTCAGACAAAAATATATTTGCATCCACTTGATAATCTTGAATTATCTTTAAATCTTGATTTTTGATTGACATATGTGCTTTTGCTAATGCCCTGAAAGAACCGCCAACGGCATAAAAGTTTTGATTTGATCCAAGGCTTAAATTTTTAAAACTATTTTTAATATACTTAAAGACTTTTTCATCAGTTGATCTTCCAAGATTTCTTAAAACTAGATGACCAACACTAAGAGATTTAATAAATTTAATTCTCTTTAATTCATTTATATCTGTAAGCTCAAAACTTCCCCCACCAAAATCACCAACCAAACCAATCGGGTCTCTGTGAGAGAACAAAACACCTTTAGCTGATAAAATCCCCTCCTCTTCTTCAGAGATTATTTTTATTGAAACACCTAGATTCCTCTCTAAAAAAGTTTTTATTTCATATTTATTTTTTGCGATTCTAAAAGCCGCTGAGGCAAAGATATGTATATTCTCTTTTTTAAGGTTTTTACATAATGAAATAAATCTTTTTAATAAACTTAAAAGTTCTAAAGCTTTTCTTTCTTCAATAAACTCGCCCGAGTTAATCATTGAACCTAAGTTCAATGTATTTTTTTCGTTAAAAATAATTTGTGCAGAATATGAAATTTTTTCAAAAATCACTAATCTTATTGAAGAAGAACCAATATCTATAACTGCCAATGACTTATTTTTTTTTTTCATATTTCTTAAGTGATGATCCTCTTCCAGATAACGAAGGATTTTTAATAAAAAACTTATGAGCTGAAAAAGACTTATCTATATTTTCTTTTAAATAATTTCCATTTGGCTTAAGTATCCAAGAATTATGGTTATCTTTTAGATAACTAGTCATAATTTGATTAAGAATTTGCTCGTGTACTGTACCATTAGTTATGGGTATAAAAGTTTCAACTCTTCGGTCTAAATTTCTGGTCATCAAATCTGCAGAAGAGATAAATACTTTATTCTTTGGGGACGGCATATTGAATCCGTTTGAGAAACAATAAACTCGACTATGTTCTAAAAATCTTCCAATAACACTCTTTACCTCAATATTGTCCGAAAAATTTTTAATGCCTGGTCTTAAGCCACAAATTCCTCGTACAATAAGCTTTATTTTTACTCCACTTTGAGAAGCAAGATAGAATTTATCAATAATTTCTCTGTCAATTAATGAATTAATTTTTATCCAAATTTCTGCTGGCAACCCCTTTTGTTTGTTTTCAATTTCTTGCTGTATATAATTGTTTAGATCTTTTCGAAGACGGTTTGGCGAATAAGAAATTAAGTTCATTTTTTCAGGCTTTGTATATCCTGTAATAAAGTTAAATACTTTCAATGCATCATCGGCTAACTTACTGTTGCATGAAAAAAAAGATAAATCTGTATAGACTTTTGCAGTAATTGGATGATAATTCCCTGTGCCAAAATGTACATAGGAAATAATTTCATTTTGTTCTTTTCTGGTAACCAGAGAAATTTTGGCATGAGTTTTCCAGTTTACAAAACCATAAACAATATTAACCCCTGCTTTTTCTAAATCCTTTGCCCATTTTATGTTTTTCTCTTCATCAAATCTTGCTTTTAATTCAACTACGGCTGTTACTGATTTTCCTTTATTGGAAGCTTTGATTAATGCCTTTACTATTGGTGAATTTTCACTGGTTCTGTAAAGTGTTTGTTTGATTGAAATCACATTTTCATCAGAAGCTGATTGTTCAATAAAATTTACAACTACGTCAAAACTTTCAAAAGGATGGTGAACAATAAGATCTTTTTTTTTAATAGCAGAAAAACAATCACCATTAAAATCCTTAATTCTTTGAGGAAAACGGGATTTGAATTTTTTAAACTTAAGCTGCTCATCACTTTTCTCTACAATTTCATTTAAGGAATTTATATCTAGTAGTGAACTAACCCTAAATATTCTCTTTTCATCTACTTTAAGTGACTTTTTAATAAACGCTAACAACTTTTTTTCGACTCTTCCCTGTATATATAATCCAATTACCACACCTCTTCGCCTTTTTTTTAAAGCAGTTTCAAAAGAAAGAATTAAATCTTCAGCCTCTTCTTCGAATTCTATATCACTGTCTCTGATTATCTTGATAAGTGAAAAATTTATGAGTTTAAAATCAGGAAAAATAATTTTTATGTTACTTTTAATAATATCTTCGGCTTTAGCAAAGTTATTGGGTTTTGAAATTTTAAAAAATCTTTCAAGTTTTGGTGGAAAAATTACGAGAGAATAGGAAAGTTTGTTCATTTTATTTTTTAACGCACAAACCATTGTTATGCTTTGACTAGGAAGAAAAGGGAAAGGATGAGCGGGGTCTATCGCAAGTGGCGTTAATGAGGCGTAGATATTTTTTCTAAAAACTTCTTCAATCTTTTTTTTTTCATTTTTAAATTCTAACTTAGTTTCTAAAATTTTAGTTTTTTTTAAACCTAATTCTTTTTTAAGTTTATTCCATACAGCCTGTTGTTTTTTTATAAGTAATTTTAGTGATTTAGTTACATCATTAAATTGTTGCTTAGTTGTTCTTCCATCATCAGTTCGAGTGAAAACTTTTTCTTTGATTTGACGATATAAACCTGCAACTCTAACCATATGAAATTCATCTAGATTATTACCTGAAATTGAAAGAAATCTTAACCTTTCCATCAAGGGATTTTCCTTGTTTTCTGACTCACTCAAAACTCTTTCGTTAAAATCTAACCAAGATAATTCTCTATTAATAAAACGCCGGGGAGTGTTTTTAATTCTTTCATCGTAAACAATTATAGTATTTTTTTTCTTCATATTAAGCTAAACAAATCATTTCATATTTAATTATTACTAATTTTTTAAAATTTTCTTTAACTTTCTTTTAGCAAATGAGTAAAACATAAGCAGACACCAATCATAAAAGATGCAGTTGTTAAGCTTAAAGCCAGACCCCCTAATTGGTAAGTTAAACCCGATAAAAAAGTCCCAATTAATCTTCCCGTTGCATTGGCCATATAATAAAACCCAACATCTAATGAGACTCTATTTTTATTTGAAAATCTCAAAATTAAATAAGAGTGGATTGAAGAGTTAATTGCAAAGATTCCGCAATAAATAAAAAGACCTAAAAAAAGAACTATCTTTACAAGAATTAATTTATTAAAAATTAATATAAATACTGTTAAAAATAAAAGATTTAAAAATAAAAAAATATTCCATCTTTTTCCAATTTCCACTAGATTAATTTTTTCATTATTTTTTCTAAGAAATAACTTGGGCGTGTTAGCTTGAATAATTCCGTAAAGAATTATCCAGGTAGACATAAAACCTCCAATTATGTAAAAAGCCTTTTGGTTAGACTCCACAGTGCCATCAGAAAAAATACTATAAAAAAAAATTGGTAAGCTTACAACAAACCAAACATCACGGGCTCCAAACAAAAAAACTCTTGCCGCAGATAAAAAATTTATATTTTTAGATTTTGAAAAGATATCAAAAAATTTAGTATTTTTATTTTTAATCAAAAGGTTATCTTTAAGTAAGACCAAAGTGCAAATCAAAATGATCATAATTACTAAAGCCATAAAAATTAATGATGCAAAGAACCCAAAAGTTGCTAATAAAGCACAACCAACTAGAAACCCCAAACCTTTGACTGCATTTTTTGAACCTGTTAACACTGCTACCCATCTAAATAAGCCTCCTTTATTGTTTGGAGCTAGAATTTTTACAGCTGATTTAGAGGACATTTTAGTCAAGTCTTTAGCTATTCCACTTAAACCTTGGACTATAAGTACATAAAAAATTGAAAAATTTTGGCTCCAATTTTCATTTAATTGTGATAACAAGTAAAGTGAAACAACTTGTATTATTAATCCTGAATACAATGTGAACTTTAGCCCAAATTTAGAAGCTAACCAGCCAGCATAAAGATTCGTAAAAATCCCAGCTAACTCATAAAATAAAAATAAGGAAGCTAATTGAAGTGGAGAAAACCCATTTTGATGAAAATGAAGTAATACTAACATTCTTAACGCTCCGTCACTTAACATAAATGCCCAGTACGCTACTGTAACTATCAAATAAGAAAATTGTTTTCTATTTAATGATTTCATAATGAGTTGCTGACTAACTCACAGATATCAACCACTCTTTTTGCATAGGCAATTTCATTGTCATACCAGGCATAAACCTTGAGCTGTTTTTTATTTATTACCATTGTTGAATTTGCATCTATTACTGCTGATCTTTCATCATTAACGAAATCGGCTGAAACAAGAGGAGCCTCTTCGTATCCCAGAATTCCTTTTAAATAAGTTTGAGATGCTATTTTAAACAGTTCATTTACCTCGGATTCTGTAGTATTTTTTTTTAATTCAAAAACACAATCTGTTAATGATGAATTTAAAAGAGGGACCCTTACTGCATGACCATTAAGTTTGCCCTTTAATTCAGGATAGATTAGAGAAATTGCAGTAGCACTTCCAGTCGTTGTTGGGATCAAAGAGTTAAGAGAGGATCTTGACCTCCTTGGATCTTTCCCGGGTTTGTCAACTATAGTTTGTGTATTCGTTACATTATGAATTGTAGTAATTGAGCCGTGAATTATGCCTATTTTATTATGAATTACTTTCACAATGGGCGCTAAACAGTTTGTGGTGCAACTTGCCGCCGTTATAATTTTGTGAATTGAATGATCATAAGTTTTATGATTCACCCCATAAACTAAATTTGCAACCTCTTTTTCCATTATTGGCGCAGACACGATTACCTTTTTAACACCGCCATCAAAGTATTTTTTTAATTTTTCTTGTGATTTGAATTTTCCAGTACAGTCTATAACAACATCTATTTCGTCTAAATCCAAATCTTCTATTTTACTGAAATTTGTAAATGCCAAATTTACATTGTTGATTGAGATTGTTTTATCATCATTAGAGAAATTTGCGTGCCATCTACCGTGCACTGAATCAAACTCCAATAAATGGCGATGGATCTTTGTAGTTCCAACTGCATCATTAATCCATTTGATACGTAAGTTTCTTTTTAGCAGGAATTTTAAAACATATTTACCAACTCTACCGATCCCATTTATTGCATATGTAGTCATTGTCTAACTCATACATTTGAGTTGTTACAGTTTTATTACAAGAAACTTTACTATTGAGACCTAACGATATTGCTGAATTAATATCCACCCTGCAAAATTGATAGTTACAGGGTGGTAAATTAGCTATTTTGGAGATTCAGTTTTCTCATCACCAGGTGCTGTAATATCAGTTTTAATATTTATATTCTGAGTAGAAACTTTATCTAAAGAACCATTGGGTTTTGAAATTTTAGGTTTTGCAACCTTAGTATCTTTTTTTTGCTTTTTTAAGGTACTTTGTTTCCCTAATGTTTTATTTTTTTTAATCTTTTGTTTTAATTTTTTATTAGTTTTCTTAAGCCCTTTAATTATTTTTTTTGGTTTTTTTAGCTTTGTTTCTAATTTTTTATTTTTACTCTTTAATACCTTTGCAACCTTTTTTGGTTTTTTAAGTTTTGTTTCAAGGTTTTTTTTTGCCTTCTGAAGTTTAACAACTTTTTTCGAAGGTTTTTTTAATTTTATAACTTTAGCTTTCAAGCTCTTATTTTTATTTTTCAAGTTTTTAATTATTTTTTCTTCACCTGATTTTTTTTTAGCGCTTTCAATGGCTAAGCAACTTAAACCAACAACTTTAGGTAGTTTTTTTGATTTTCTAAGTTTTTTAAAGTTTAGGCCGGTGAGTTTAGAAAATTTTTTGTTAGAAATTTTATTTTTTTTCCCCCAGCTTTTCAATTGACTAGTTTTCTTAAGTAGTTTCATTTATTTCCTCATTTTTGTTAAGTTAATCTTATGCATTTCTGGCATAACCCAAACTATAATACGCAATTATTGCATATTGTCAATAAAAATTTGATAGCTCAAAGTTTTTAAATAAAGTTTGTAAATTATTTTTATCGAAGACTTTGGTATTATTTACTTCTTTATAATTTGACCAATCTTTAAAAGAAACGCAAATTGTAGCCTTTTTCTTTAAATTTCCTGAATTATTTTTAAAGGCATACATAGATTTTAATCTTCCATTAATCAAACTAGATGAATAATTACATGAAATTTCCTTATTGTAACTGAGAGATTCTTCAGATCTAATCTCAGTTATAAATCCACTTGAATCATACAGTGGTCCAAAGAAACTCACGAAAATTAAAACCCAGTTCATTTTTTAGAATTTTTATTTTTATTCGACATATCTTTAAAGACAAACTTCCAATATATAAAATGTCCTAGCATACAGGGCCTCCTAATAAGTTATTCACACGCAACAGTTGCGTATATTACATTAATATATGCACTGGTTGCGTCTTTGTCAATAATGTTTTGAAATAGGCATATGTTTTTGCTATTAATCTATTAACAATTATTTAAGTTTATGAATAAAGAACAGTTTAAAAAATGGAGAAAGAAAAATGGATTTTCCCAAGCTGAAGCTGCTGAAACTTTGGGTTTAAAACGGAGAATGATTCAATATTATGAAAAAGGTAAAAAAGGTGAAAAAGAAGTTCAGATCCCTAAGTACATAAGGCTGGCATGTGAGGCAGTGGAACTAAAGAAAAAATTGAAAAAACTAATTTAATATCAAAGGAGAAAAAATGAGCAATAATTTTGTAATGAAAGTAGGTGAATCACTTTTGGGAGGTGGCCCACCAGGTACTGCAGCAGAACCTGAGGTTATAGTTGGTGAATTGGATGGCCCTTTTGGAACTGCATTTGCTACCTTGCTTGGGAATCAAATCAAGGGTCATACAAAAGTTTTAGCGTTGATGAATACAGACGTGATGGTAAAACCTGCTACGATTATGGTTAGTAAAGTTACGGTAAAAGATGACAAATATACAAATATTTTGATGGGCACCGTTCAAGGAGCGATTTCGAATGGTGTTTTAGACGCGGTTAGAGAAGGAATTATCCCAAAAGAGAAGGCGAATGATTTAGGTATTATCGTTGCGGTTTGGTTAAATCCATCAGTATCGAATGATGAAAATTTAGATCATAAGATTCTTTTTGATATACATAGAAAAGCAACTACTTCTGCAATTAAAAAGGCAATGGACAATGAACCATCAATTGATTGGTTATTAGAAAATCAAGATTCAATTGTTCATAAATATTTTCAAAAAGAATTAGATAAATAACACTACTGCTAATTTGTTATATTAAAAATTTAGTTAAGACACTTAAATAAGTAATAACAACTAAAGTAAGAGCCACTAAAACAGCTGCACTCCCTAAATCTTTTGCCCTTTTTGAAAGATCGTGATGTGAAAAAGAAATCCTATCAATTGCTGC
>TARA_Y200000002_G_scaffold112472_1_pt1 | contig 14909 bp, 14 predicted proteins | sample TARA_Y200000002 | Tara Oceans TARA_Y200000002 (sample SAMEA2619388) | marine metagenome | biome: marine biome (ENVO:00000447); feature: surface water layer (ENVO:00002042); material: "saline water (ENVO:00002010), including plankton (ENVO:xxxxxxxx)" | depth 5 m | reverse complement strand
ACTTAATGGGTGCAGGAAAAGCTCTAGATACCGACAAATATTTTGTTATTTGCTCTAATATGTTGGGTTCTTCTTTTGGTACAACTGGACCCAAATCAATTGATAACAAAACTGGAGAGCCATATGGATCTCGATTTCCAGTAATAAATAATATTGACATTATTAAGGTTCAAAAATTATTAATTGATCGATTTAAGATTAGAAAATTACACGCTGTATTAGGTTATTCATTTGGAGGACACTTAGTCTATCTTTGGGCTACAGAATTTCCCGATCTTATGAAGGGAATAGTTTCAATAGCTGGATCTTTAGATAGATGGGATGTAACTAAAGAGAAGATAGAATTAATTGAAAAACCTTTTAGTGATTGTAAGAATTGGAATAAAGGAAATTTTTATGGTCTAGATGATAATGAAATTAAAAGTGCATTAATTGATTACCGAATTAATGTTTTAAAACATTATGGGTTTGAAGACTTCTTAAAAAATAAAATAAATGATCCAGAAAAAATTAAATCTATTATTTTTGATCAAGCTTCAGGATGGGCAAATCATTTTGATCCAAATTCTCTAATTATATTAAGACGTGCGAATTATAATTCCTCTGCCTTAAAAAAGTTAGAAAACATAAAGGTCCCAATTTTAAAAGTTTTAGCAATAACAGATAAAGTAACTAATATGGACAAAGGATATGAAACTATTGAATACTTTAAATCTTTAAAAATTAAATATGAATTTTTAGAGTTGCACACAGAATATGGACATTATGGACCAATGTGTGACAGTTGTGAATGGTCAGAACGATTAAAAAATTTTATTGATAATACAATTTTATAAAACTTTTGAGGGAAAAATGACTGATAAATTAAAAATACGTGGAGGAGAAATATTAGCTAGATCTCTTAAAGAAAAGGGTGTGGATGATGTGTTTACTCTAGCAGGAGGATTTTGTAATCCGGCATTAGAGGGATTCATGAAATGTCAAATGTCAGTAATTAATTGTCCCCATGAGCAAGTTGCAGGACATTTAGCCGATGGACATACAAGAATATCAAGAAAGCCTTCAGTATGTTTAGTTGGTCCTGAAGGTTTCGCCAATGCAGTTCCAGCTATGTTGGAAGCAGGGGGAGAGAGATCGCCAGTAATTTTTGTTACTGGATCTTCAACTTTAAAAAGACAGGGGGCAGGAGGTTTTAAAGAAATTGATGATGTTGCTATTGCACAACCTTTAGTTAAATACTCGGTACAAATAGCTGATGGAGAAAGGATAAGCGAATTTGTAGATAGAGCTTGGACGGCTGCAACAACAGGTTATCCTGGCCCAGTTCACATTAGTTTACCAGTTGATATAATGTTTTCCTCCTTTGACATAGATGCAGGGTTAGAAGAAAGGCCTTTCTCAAGAACACCTAAAGCTATTCCAAAAGCTTGGCCTGATCCAAATATTTTAGAAAATATTATGAATCTTATCATAAACTCTAAATCACCTATTATAATTGCAGGACATGGTGTCTGGTGGTCTAAATCTGAAATTTTGTTAGAAAAAGTAGGTGAGAAATTAAATATTCCTATTTTTAATGTACCTTACCATCAAAAACTTTTAGGAGAAGAGAGTAATTCATATATGGGACTTGCTGATTTTCATCAATATCATCCATCAAAAGAAGCTATTCATAATTCAGATGTAATTTTAATGATTGGAGGAAGACTTGATAATCAAATGAACTTTGGTAATCCGCCATTTTTTTTAGAAACGTCAAAATTGATTTGTATTAATGGTAGCCATGAAGAATTAGAATACAACAGAGCAGCAGATGAACTTCTTCTTGCGGATCCAGGTGCTTTTTTAGCTAAATTAATAAAAGTAGATAGAAAATGGAATGATTGGTTTGCTAAACAAAAAAATAATAGAAAAAAATGGGTTGATCATTGGTATAGTCATATTGAAGAAGAAAGCACAAAAGATAAAGAGAATAGTGACAAAATGCACCCATTACAATTGTCTTTAGATGTTCAAACACAACTTGGTGAGAAGGATTGGCTTGTTTTTGATGGAGGAAATACTCATTTTTGGTCAGAAATTGCAGTAAATATGGCTGGGTGGAAAGGACAAAAACTGGGAGGCATTATGCATCCTGGAAACTATTCTCTTTTAGGAGTAGGTGTTTCATTTGCAATATCAGCTAAAGCCAAACACCCAAATCAGAATGTGTTTTTGATTAGTGGAGATGGAGCTTTTTTGTCAGGAGGTCTATCAATTGAAGCAGCATTTCAAGAAAATTTACCTATTATTGTTATTATTGATAATAACGGAGGATTAGATTGTATTAGTCAACAACAAGAAAGGTTGTTTGAAAGTGGAAAACATTTTGCCACAGACTTTAGAGACATCCCTTTTCATACAATGTTTGAGGGATTAGGCGGCTATGGCGAATTAGTAGAAACTAGAGAACAACTAATACCGGCACTTAAAAGAGCAATCTCAAGTGGTAAAACTGCTTGTTTAAATGTAAAATGCAGAGGAGTTATAAGTCCTATTGTTGCAGCTACTTCAGATAAAAGAGACAAGGCATCTATAGAATAATGGCTATTATATCTTCACATACTTTGAATGGTTTAAATGGTACTCACGCTAGTGAAATTTCTGTAATGCTAAAAAATTTAAATAATAACGATATTATTTTTGAAATTCCTATGGATATTGGGGGAAGATTAAACCAAGTTATTAGTAATGAAAAAGTTGATGTACAAGCAACTTATGAACTTGTTTTTAAAACTGGTAATTATTGGGAGAAGGTAATGAATGACAAAAATTATCAAAATATCATTCAAGAGATAGTTATAAGGTTTAAGATGCCAAATAATAACAAAAAATATCATTTTCCAATAATTTTGTCTCCGAATTCTTATTCAACTTGGTGGTCACAAGGAGAATAGATATGAATGAAAATGTTGAGATGATTGGAATAAATGTAATAAAGGACTACATCAAAGCATTTAATGAACGTAACAGCAATGATATGGCTAATTTATTTAATTTTCCACATGTAAGATTTGCAAACGACAATGTCAGCGTAATATCGAAATCAGAATATTTGGATAATCAAGATAAAGTAACAAAACTTTTAAAAGAAGAGAATTGGCATCATACTGAAATTGCAGATATTAAAAATATTCAGAGCAATGAAACTAAAAGTCACTTTATTATTCATTTTTTAAGAGTTGATAAAGATAATAATGTTATTCATGATTTTAAAACTTTGTGGATTGTTACTAAAGTTGATAATCATTGGGGAGTTCAATTTCGTTCAAGTTTCTTGACCTCTAAGGCTGCAACTTTTGGGAAAAAAATATGACTATTTATAATTTTATAAAAAATATTTAAAGAACCAAAATGTTTACAATTGATAAAAAAAATAGGCGCTTAAGTAAAAATGAAAAAAATCAATTTAAAAAAGATGGATATTTGACAGGATTACCTGTTTTTGACAAATCAGCCAAGGCAGATTTAGATCATTTTTTTACTTCTTTGAGCACCAGATTAAACAAAAATATTGATTTAAATCAAACAGCTCAGTGGCAAAAAGCAAGCTTACAATTCTATAATTTATGTATAACTCCATCAATATTAGACTATGTAGAAGATTTAATAGGTCCAAATTTTGTACTATGGGGAGGACAATTTTTTTTGAAAGAGCCTTTTGATGGTTCTGTTGTTCCTTGGCATCAAGATGCTCAATACTGGCCACTAACGCCAGCCAAAGCTATTACGGTTTGGCTTGCGCTCTATGATACAGACGAAGAAAATGGGGCAATGAAAATTGTTAAAGGGAGCCACAAACAAGGTATGTTTAAACATAAGATTAATAAAGCTAAAAACTTTGCTTTAAACCAAGAAGTTTCAGTTGACCAATTTAATCAAAATGATGTTGTTTCTCTTAATTTAAAAGCTGGAGAGATTTCCCTTCATGATGATGGTTTACTACATGGTTCGGAGGCAAATAATTCAGATAGAAGAAGGTGTGGCATTACAATGAGGTATTCTCCAACAAATGTAAAAGTAGATTTATCAATCTGGCCACATTTTGAGACACAACTTGTCAGGGGAGAAGATGAGTTTAACTTTAATCCTGTTGCAATTATACCTAAAGGAGAAGCAACTCCAAATCAAAAATTTCAACATTCAAGTGAGTTTTATAAACATTGGTACTGTAATTAATTAAAAATATAACTTACAAAAAATATTTCTTTTTTTTTAAATAAACTTATTTAAAATATTTTATATATTTATTGGGGAGGAATAAAATGAACGAACTTAAAAGCTTAAAAACTAATATTAAGGTTAGACCTTATTCTCCTAACTTGGGAGGAGTTGTAACAGGTATCGATTTGTCCAAAGAACTGAAACAAAGTGAACTTAATGCAGTCAAAGATGCTTTCAAGCATTATCAAGTTCTTTTTTTTCAAAATCAAAAAGAAATACCACCTAATATTCAAGTTAATTTAGGTAAATCATTTGGGCCTCTTCATGTTCATCCTGCTGCACCAACTATGAAAGGTCATCCAGAGATATTTGAAATTCACACACATAAAGATAGTAAAATTTCTAATGGTTCAGAAAGATTTCATTCTGATGTTTCATGCGATGAAGAGCCACCGCTTGGCACTATGCTTCAATTACATATTCTTCCAGAATGTGGAGGTGATACCATGTTCACTAACATGTATATGGCTTATGATGATTTAAGTAATTATATGAAAGAATTTTTAGCAAACCTTCATGCTTGGCATGAATCTGCTCATATTTACAAAGGTAGATATGAAGAAAGAGGTGTTTCTGATAAAGATATCTTTTGTCCATCATCTTTACATCCAATAATACGAACTCACCCTGAAACAGGTAAAAAGGCCATTTTTGTAAATAGAAGTTTCACTACTAAAATAGACGGTCTTACTGAAACTGAGAGCTCTGCTGTATTAAAATTTCTTGTTGATCACTGTGAAAAATTAAAATACCAGATAAGGTATAGATGGAATAAAAATGACATGGCTTTTTGGGATAATAGGTGCACTATGCATCGTGCTGTTTGGGATTATCATCCCATGGAAAGAAAGGGAAGAAGAGTTACAATAAAAGGTGACAGACCTGTTTAATTCTTATATTTACCAGTTTTTATAAAGTACTAGCAAACCAATTATTACTAAAATTATCAATACTATATTTTTGAAAATTGATTGAGGTATAACCTTACGAATTTTAAAGCCTAATAGTTGCATTAGAATTGCTGGTATAACAAAAATAGCACTTACAAGGAAGTCATTTAATGTTAAAGACTGGTAAACAAAGAATATTCCATATAACGGTGCAATTGTAGAAAATACGCTCAATGATACTAATTCACTAAAAACCTCTTTTTTTAAGTTCAAACTTACTAAGTATATAACAATCAGAGGCCCAACAATAGTTGTCATACCTCCAATAACACCTGAACAAAGTCCATAAATTAGGGTGAAAATTTTGTTTTCAAGCAAATTTTTATTAATCTTAATTCCATAAAAATTTATAATTGCTGACACAACAATTGTTATTCCAATCATTTTAGATATAAATTCACTCTCGACATTATGAAATATTATGCTTCCAAAAATAATTCCTATAAATATTCCTAATGCCAAAGGAGCTATTTTCTTATAACTTCTCCAATTACCAACTTTTAATTCTCTAATATTTACAAATATTAGAGAAAAAAATAGAAGGAATATTGCTGGTTTTGGTGGTAAAGCAAGAGATAATATAGGTAGGGCAACTAAAGGAAACCCAAAGCTAATTACTCCCTTTAGAAATCCACCTAAAGATATTCCTATGAGCATAATAATTACTGTATATAAATCTAAATCTATAAACATATTAAAACCTTTATCAAATAAATACCTTTACATTATTTTGTTTAATTAGTTAAATATTTATAAATTAGTGTTTTTTATAATTATATCTTTCGGGGAGTAGTTGATTATGAGAAATGATTTTTTAAAGTGCGATTGGTTAGTAAAAGATCTTGAAACTAATAAGGATTGGCTTTTTAAGCTTGATGAAAAAGATCAGGACGAAATCGCAGAAGCTACAAAATTTGCACTAAAATCTGGTAAAAATTTATTCGAAATTACAAATAAAGATTTTCCTATACACGATTTATTAATTAAAATTAAAAAAATTCTGCATCAGCTTGATAGTGGATTAGGATTTGTCCTTCTTCGAAATCTTCCTGTTGAAAAGTTTAACGATGAAGAAGTTAAATTTATGCTTTGGGGGATTGGACAATATATTGGTTATCCTGAGGTTCAAGACAAAGCTGGTTCCTTGCTTCACGTAGTTACAGATACGGGTTCTAGTGTTAATAAAACTGACAATATAAGAGGTTTCCAAACAAATGAAGAATTACAATTTCATACTGATGGAGCTGATGTGTTTGCTCTTTTATGTTTGCGGAATGCTAAATCAGGAGGTTTATCAAAGTTAGTTTCTTCCGTGGCTATATTTAATGAAATAGAAAAAATAAGACCAGATTTAAGTAAGATACTACAACAAAATTTTTATTTTGATTCAAGAGCCCAAAATCCAAATGAAGATAAATTCCAAAAAGTACCTATCTTTGTAAAGCATGATAATTTAGTTTCTGCCCTTCATAAAAGAAGATATATCGAGACTGCTCAAAGGTTTGACGAAGTGCCTCGACTAACCCCTTTGCAAATAGAAGCACTTAATCTTGTAGATAAGCTATGTAACAATGATAAATTTTGTTTTAGTGTAAAACTAAATCCAGGTGATTTAGAAATAGCAAGTAATGCTACTACTTTTCATTCAAGAGAAACTTATGATGATCACTCCGATCTCAACAAAAAAAGGTGCATGTTGAGATTATGGCTCTCTTTATTTAACGAAAGACCACTTCCTGAGATTTATAAAAACACAAGAGAATGGGGTCCTACCTTTGAAAGACGAGGTTTGTTGTGAATATTTCTAACAAATCTGATTTTGTGGCAAGCATAATTCTTTTTCTTACTGGAATTATCTTTTATTTCATAATTATACCTCAAGAAATAGTTTTAGAAGATGAAGCTATAATTGGTCCTGATTTGTTACCAAATATTTGTATCATTCTGATTACATTTCTTTCAGCTTTATTATTTTTAAAATCAATAAAAAAAGAGATAAAAAAAGAAAACAACAATGAAGAGACTAACACAGTTTATGATAACTCAATGATGTTAAAGGTTAAAAGTGAATTTAGTTTATTAGAAATTAAAAGAGTTGTGCTTTTATCACTTTCAATATTAATAAGCATCTTATTATTTACTTATGTTGACGTTCTAATTGCATCAATTTTTTTAATATTAAGTTCTTGTTTGGTTTGTGGTTTAAAGAAAATTTGGATTATTTTGAGTTTATCTTCTGGTTTATTGTTTCTTGCATATTTCCTTTTATATAAGGTTTTAGGAACTGCTGTGGGTTGATTAATATGGATCAAATATGACGTTTGAAGTATTAAATTCTGTATTAACATTAAATAATATCTCTTGGATTGCGTTTGGCGTATTGCTTGGGTACGTAGTAGGTGTTATTCCAGGGTTAGGAAAGGGAACAGCTGTCGCAGTTTCAATACCCATTACCTTTTACCTATCTCCTTTAACCGGAATAGCTTATTTAATAGGTATTGCCAAGGGAAGTACAGCAGGTAGTGCAGTTTCTGCTATATTACTTAATACACCAGGAGAACCTTCTTCGGCACCTACAGCTCTAGATGGTTATCCATTATCTCAAAAAGGACAAGCCTCAAAAGCTTTAAAAATGGGACTTTTTGCGTCAGTTATAGGTGATTTTTTTGCTACTTTGCTTTTAATTTTTTTAGCTGCACCTCTTGCAGAATATGCGCTTTTATTTGGTCCTGTTGAAGTTACATCAATTTTATTATTTTCTTTGACTTTTATTGCAGCTTTGTCTGGAGAATCATTGATAAAAGGCTTAATTGCCGGCTTATTTGGCTTGTTATTTTCTACTGTAGGAATGGAGATTGAAACCGCCACAGTAAGATTTACATTTGGTATATTAGAGCTTTTTGACGGATTATCACTTATTCCTGTTGCTATAGGTATGCTTGCTGTAGCTGAAATGCTGGTTCAGTTAGGTGGTCTTGAAGCATTAGAACAACAACAGAAATTATTAAAAGGAAATATTAAATCAATTAACCAGAATATTAGTTGGAAAGAATGGAAGTTAAGTATTCCAGCAATTATAAGAGGTACTGCGGTAGGTTCAACAGTTGGTATTCTTCCTGGTTTAGGGGCAAGTGTTGCATCTTTTTTATCATACGGTTTAGCCAAAAAAGCAGCCAAGGATCCTTCAAGATTTGGTAAAGGGGCAATAGAAGGAATTGCTGCAGCAGAAAGTGCTGATAATGCTGTTGTTCCATCAAGTTTAGTTCCACTATTTGCTCTGGGTATTCCTGGAAGTGTAATAGCTGCAATATTAATAGGTGCATTCATTATTCAGGGTGTGACACCTGGTCCTTTAATGTTTGTACAACAACCTGAATTAGTAAATGGTATTTATTTGTCAATGATTTGTGCAAGTTTGTTATTACTTTTCATTGGTTTCTTTGGTCAAAAAATTTTCTCTCTTCTATCATTGGTCTCACTAAGGTTAATAATTCCTTCAGTAATATTTTTCTGTGCGATAGGATCATATCTTCAAGGAGGAGGAATCATAGGAGTATGGTTGATATTATTTTTTGGAATTTTTGGTTATTTTGCAAAAAAATTAGATTTCTCATTCGTAACTTTTTTGATTGGTTTTGTTGTTGGACCCCAGTTTGAACTTTCCTTAAGACAAGCTATTGCAGTAACTCCTAGTTTTGAACATTTATTAAGACATCCGATCGCAATAATTTTTACATTAATTACCATTATAGCTATGTGGAAAATAGGTGCTGCCAAGAAGAAAATAAAATAATTTGGAGAAATGATGTTTAAACCATTAAAAGGAATTAAAGTAGTTGATATTACAGGGGTGTTGGCTGGCCCTTATAGCACTTATCAATTGGCTTTATTAGGCGCAGAGGTAATTAAAATTGAAAAAATCAAAGATGGTGATTGGACAAGGTCGGGTGGCAAAGATAAATATTTATCTGAAAAGTCAATGGGTACATCATTTTTAATACAGAACTCTGAAAAAAAATCAATTCAGTTGGACTTAAAATCTCAAGGTGGTCAAAAAATAGCACTTAAACTTATTGAGAAGGCTGATGTATTGGTTGAAAATATGAGACCAGGCAAGTTAGAAAAAATAGGTTTAGGTTGGAATGAAGTGTCAGCAATTAATAAAAAAATTGTGTACTGTTCAATTTCAGCTTTTGGACAAGACGGACCTCTGAGTAAAAGAGGAGCTTATGATCATATAATACAAGGTATGACAGGTATAATGACTACTACCGGTACTGCAGAGAGTGGTCCCACAAAAGTTGGTGCCGCATACGTCGATTATGCAACAGGTCTTAATGCAGCTTTTTCAATTACTGCAGCATTGCATGAGGTAAAACTCCATCATAAACCAGTCAGAATAGATGTTTCCATGATGGACACCTCATTTTTACTAATGGCCAACATGGTAACCGAACATTTAAATTCAGGATGGATACCTAAACCAATGGGTAATGAGGCTCAAAGTGGTTCTCCTTCCTCAGGTATGTATCAAACAAAAACAACACCTTTACTTTTGGCAGCGAACACAAATGATCAATTTTCTGGATTATGTGATGCATTAAACACACTAATGCCATTTGAAAAAAATAAATGGAAATCATTAGAATATCGAAAAAATAATCAATCAATATTAAGGTCAGAAATACAAAAGATTTTCATCTTAAAATCGTCAGATTTTTTAGAAAAATTATTAAATGATTTTCAAGTACCAGCAGGAAAAATTAGAACGATACCAGAAGCTGTCTCAGAAGAACAATTTTCTGAGAGAAAGCTTTGGACTAAGGTTAATATTAAAAGCATAAATAAAGAGTTTTTAGTTCCTAGCATTGGATTTAAAGTTAATGAAAATGCTATTGTTGCTAGAAAACCTCCACCAACTTTAGGTGGAGATACGATATCTATTTTACGATCACTCGGCTTCTGTGAAAATGAAATAGATGATTTTAAGAAAAAGGAGATTATTGGATAATTCTTCATTTATTAAAAATTTTTTAAATAATCAAAGGGGGTTATAATAATGTTTAAATTAAATTTTATTAGAGGTATTTTTGTATTACTACTAGGCTTTTTGTTTAGTATATCGAGCTCTTTTGCTGACTATCCCAACAAACCAATAAAGCTTTATATTGGTTATAAGGCTGGTGGTGGCACTGATACAGTTGGAAGAGTTTTAGCGAAAGTTATGTCCAAAGAATTGGGGCAACAAGTTAATATTATTAACAAACCAGGAGCAGGTGGATGTGTTGCTGCAATGCAAGTTTCCAAAATGAAACCAGATGGATACTCTTTGATAATGGATCCGTCCTCAAGCGTTACATGGGCACGACACACAAATCCTAAATGCAAAATTAAAGTTTCTGAATTGGATTATGTTGGTACGATTGCTCAATTTAACTTCGGATTGGTCTCTCATGTAAGCGCACCTTACAACACAATTGAAGAATTTGTTGAGTGGAGCAAGGGTAAAACTGTAAGTTATGTACTTTTATCGCCTGGTTCAAAAGCACTAATGAAATATATTGCCGCTGAAAAGGGCATTAAAGTTAATTATGTTCCTGCTAAGGGCGGAGCAGACATGATTCAACTTATTCTTGGTAAGCAGGTTGACATGAGTTTTTCTGGTGGTATTCATACACGCCACCCAGATAAAATTAAGTTAATTGCATCCGTTGCAAGTTATCGTCATGCATCTGCGCCAAATATTCGTACTTTAAAAGAAAGTGGAATAGACGTTGAAGCTGGTGCGTTTCATTTTGTTGGAGGACCTAAGGGTATGTCTTCAGATGTTATTAAAAAATTAGAGGCTGCAATGAAAGTTGCTTCTAAACATTCAACTATAAAAGACATTTCTAATAAAACTAAGTTTCCAGTTGTTTATAATACAAGTAGCGAAACTGCAAAAATTATGAAGCAACAAGATGAAAGTTATAGAAAACTTACTGAAAAAACAGGTAAGATGTAATTTGAAATGCTTTTCTCATTGCTGGACCTAACAAGGTCCAGCTAATAATATAGAGAGATTAATTTGAAAGTTATTTGTTTAGGTACTGGATCTCCTGAACCAACATTATCAAGAGCTTCTTCGGGTTATTTGGTTGAAGTAGAAGACAAGAAAATTTTGATTGATTGTGGTGGTGGAGTATTTGGCAGATTAATAGAATATGGTCTATTACCTTATGAAATTACGCATCTAGTTTTTTCTCATTTGCATTCTGATCATATGATTGATTATCCAAGATTTATTCATGCAATTTGGGATGCTAACAAACCTTTTCCAAAAATTTATGGTCCAAAACCATTGAAAAAAATTAACGAAAGAATTTTTGGAAAAAGAGGTATGTTATCTTTTGATTTAATTGCTCGCACCCAATTACCTGCAAGTCAAGAAGTTTGGGTTGCTAGAGGCGGAGATTTACCAAGACCATGGCCAAGTATTAAAATTAATGAGATTGATGAGCATTGGAAATTTATAGACGGTGAGTTAAAAATTATGTCTTGCTTGGTTCCTCACGCTGAACCCTTTTTAAAATGTTTAGGCTTTCGTTTTGAATACAAGGATAAATCTTTTGTTTATTCTGGAGACGCTGGGTTATGTCCTGAAATAGAAATTTTATGTAAAGATGCTGATTTGCTAATTCATTGGTGTTACAGAATGAGCGATGAAACCATTTATCCTAAAGTTACTGAAAAATCACCGTCAGCGAAGGATATAGCTAAAATGGCAAAAAATTGTGGTGTAAAAAAACTTTTATTAACTCATATGCGTAAACACATGGATAAAGAAATCAATCAAATAAAAATTAAAAAAGAATTAACAGATAACTTTTCCGGGATTTCTGGAATAGCAGAAGATTTATTAAAAATAGATTTATAAATTTATTTCATAAAGAGGTAAAACAATGAAAAAACATGACAAAAACCTTATTATTATTATGTCTGATGAACATCAAGGTAGGGCTTTAGGTTGTATAGGTCATCCATTTGTTAAAACACCTAATTTAGATAAGTTGGCAAATAATGGAATGGTTTTTAGCAATGCATACACTTCTTGCCCAATATGTGTGCCAGCAAGAGCTTCATTTGCGACAGGCTTGCCGGTTCACAAAAATCGCTTGTGGGACAATGCAATGCCATATTACGGTCAAAAACCTAGCTGGGGACATTCTTTACAGTCCCGAAATGTACCAGTGGAATCTATTGGAAAACTTCACTATAGATCTCAAGAAGATAACGATGGATTTGATGAAAAACATATACCTATGATGGTAGTAAATGGTGTTGGGATGGTTTGGGGATCTATTAGACGAGAAAATGATAGAAAAAAAGTTTTTAGAGATGAAAGAATGTTGGGAACATATATTGGACCTGGCACTAGTAAATATACTGAATATGATGAAGCAGTAGTCTCAAAAACAATAAAATGGCTTGAAAACAAGAAAAAAAATAATGCAACAAAACCGTGGTGCTTATATATAGGTTTGGTAGCACCTCATTTCCCTTTAGTTGTTCCTCAAAAATATTTTGACATGTATCCAAGGGAAACTTTACCGGACATTAAACTTGATCCTTACAGAGGCTATAAAATGCATCCTTGGATAAGCAAACAAAATGAGTTAAGAAATAGTAATAATCAATTTAAAAATGAAGAGGAGAAGTGGGCAGCTATTTCTGCTTATTTTGGCTTGTGTAGTTTTCTAGATGATAATATCGGAAAAATAGTTACATCAATTACTGAAAATGGATTTCTTGACAATACAACAATTATTTACACTAGTGATCATGGAGATAATGTTGGTGCGAGAGGATTATGGGGTAAATCTAATTTTTATGAAGAATCATGCTCTATTCCGTTGATTTTATCAGGCCCTAAAATAAAAAAAGGTATTTGTAAAACTCCAGTCACACTTATGGATATTTCAGAAACTATAGTTGATCATTTTTCCTGTGAAAGCCCTAATAATGGTCCAGGAGAGTCAATATACAAAATTGCCGATGCTACATATAATAATGAAAGAATAGCATTTAGTGAGTATCATGCATCTTCTTCAATATCAGGAGCATATATGATTAGAAAAGGTAGATGGAAGTACATATATTATGTTGGATTCGAGCCTGAATTATTTGACTTAGAAAATGACCCTGATGAATTAAGTGATTTATCACAAAAAAGTGAATTCATTGATATTTGCAATGAATTGAAAAGAGATCTTTATAATATTTGCGATCCTGAAGTAATGAACAAACTTGCATTTGAAGATCAAGATAAAATGATAAAAAGCTATGGTGGAATTGAGGCTGCTGGAAATTTAGGTGCAACAGGAGCTACTCCTCCTCCTAATTAATAAATTTAAAAAAGGTTTTTAATATTGATCTCAAAAGATGTTGTTTCAGAAGCTAAGATTTATACAGCTTATGTTAATAAAAATACAAAATGGATTTTTTTAAACTTAAAATTATCTAGTGGTATTGAGGGTTGGGGAGAAGCAACGTTAAATAAGAGTGAGAAAAAGATTGAAGAATTAGCGAACAATAAATTGCATAATTTAATTGGATTACCGATTAGTCATTTAAACAATGAAATTCAAGAATTATTTAATTTTTCTGACACACCAAATGCAGTTTTAACTTCTGCGATAAACTCTTCTTTGGTTGATATAATTTCACAAAAAAATAATATATCTTTAGCTAATCAATTAGGTGGTCTCAACTACTCCGAAGTTGAAGTATATGCTAACTTTAATAGAAGAACAAAAGATAGATCTTTGGAAGGTATAAAAAAAAGCGTACAATTTGTGAAACAAAATGGATTTACAGCCTTTAAAATAGCACCATTTGATGAGGTTTTTCCGTCAAATTCAAAATCAGAAATTTACAATTCTATAACAAATGGCATTCAGAGAATTGAAGTTATAAGAAACGTAATAGGAAAAGATGCCAGATTGATGATAGATTGTCATTGGCGTTTTAACACTAATTCGATTGATGTTTTAATTGAAGAAATTTTACCATTTAATATTTACTGGCTTGAATGTCCAATTAAAGAAAATATTGAAGCGATCCCAATGATAAAATTAATTAGAAATAAAGTTAATAAAAAGGGGATAAGATTAGCGGGTCTTGAAACTTGTCTTACAAAAACTCATTTCCAACCTTTTTTAGAAAAAGGCTGTTATGATATAGTTATGCCTGATGTGAAATATGTAGGTGGTCCTTTAAAGATGACGGAATTAGCTAGTTATATAGGAAAATATGATATTCAAGTTTCACCTCACAACCCTTCAGGACCTATATGTCATGCGCATTCACTTCAGATATGCGGTGCTTTAAAAGCGCCTACAATCCTTGAACATCAATTCGATGAGTCACCTTTATTTAATAAGTTGGTATTTAATAAATTACCAAATATAAAAAATGGTAAAGTAAAATTATCTGAAGATCCTGGGATTGGGATCAAAATTAATAAAAATTTAAATTTATTTAAAAGCACAAATAAAAAAAGTTTGGATAGTAATAAAACTGTGTTCGACGATATAGCAAATTTATCAGGATCAGTAAGATAAATTAGAATTGATATTGATTATTTTAAAAGTTTATTTTTTGATTTCTTATGTAAGGTTGAGGAAATAAAAATGTCAAAATTAAAAATTGTTAAAA
>TARA_Y200000002_G_scaffold106844_1_pt1 | contig 15013 bp, 15 predicted proteins | sample TARA_Y200000002 | Tara Oceans TARA_Y200000002 (sample SAMEA2619388) | marine metagenome | biome: marine biome (ENVO:00000447); feature: surface water layer (ENVO:00002042); material: "saline water (ENVO:00002010), including plankton (ENVO:xxxxxxxx)" | depth 5 m | reverse complement strand
AAAACGACTAAATATTGTTGTAAACTCTCCCTCACCTTTATTATAAATATCAAGACAAAAAACAGCAATACCTAATTGAAGATAACCTGATAGACAAACCACAACAATATTTAAAAGCACATTTTGAGGAGAGACAGAGGATATTATTTGAGGTAACGCTGATGCTAGAGCTAAACAAATAAATACCTGAAAATAAGAATCTTCTAAAATAGGTTTTGTTTTCTCGACTAAATCACGGTTTGATATCATAAATCTATTTATAGTTGTTGTAAATGTAATAAAAACCTAGTTTATTAGCCAAGATGTGATTTTGTATATTGGGATAGAACAGGAATAAAATGAAAGAAAAACTTCACATAAAGATACTAGAAAACGAAATTGTTAAACTTAGACAAACTAAAAAAGAAGATTTTGATAAACTTTTTAAACTAGCAGGTAAAAAAGAAATTTGGGAACAACACTCAAATAAAGATAGATACAAAAAAAGAGTTTTTTTAGAATATTTTAATCAAGGATTAAAAAATGAATTTGGTAGCCTAGTGATTATTTCTAAATTGGATAAGAAAATTGTTGGATGGACTAGGCTTTATGATTTTGATGAAAACAGACCAACAGTTAAAATTGGTTATACCTTTTTGGGAAAGCCATATTGGGGAACAGACATAAACTACAATTCAAAAAAACTCATTTTAAATCACCTTTTTACATTCCTCGAGCATGTTTGTTTTGACATATTTGAGAAAAACATCCGCTCACAAAAAGCTGTAAAAAAGCTAGGAGCTTCATTATATAGCCAAACTAAAGACAAGTACCATTACATATTGGATAATGAATCTTGGATAAAGCTTGTGAATAAGAAAAAACAGGGTATTTAGGATGGGATTATATTAGTTAGCATATAATCAAAAAAAACACCTTTTAAAAAACTAACTAATTCCTCATCTTTTATAACAACATTATCTTTAAAAACACCAAAGTCAATATCATTTTCAAAATAGGTCACAACCATTTCATATTCATTTATAGTTGAATCGTGTTCAATTTTGGTTTTTTTATAAAGCATAGTATTTCCATTGAGTTCTTTTTGCCTTTGCTCCTTTTCTGTTTCAATAATTTTATACCTCATCTCTCTTAAAAAACTTTTTATATATCCAGTATAATAGTATAAAGATGTAGCCAATTATAAAATAATAACGCATATATAAATTTAAAAAAACAAAATATTTTAAATATAGAAATCAGCGGCTTTTTTATCCGCCTATAATCTTTAATTATAAAGTCTAAGTAAATAATATTGATATCTACTCAAAGGTATTGTGACATATTCCAAAAAGTTTTAATTTAACGGACTAAACTCACTATTATGGAACATTTAGGAAAAAATGGATCTATTGCTAATGGATCGGCTAACGGCAAGTGCCCATTTGTGCACGGAGGATCAACTTCACCCAATACCTCACCACTAAAATGGTGGCCAAAAAGACTTAATCTGGATATTCTTCATCAACATGATCAGAAGACAAATCCATATTCAAAAGATTTTGATTATAGAGAAGAGGTTAAAAAATTAGATTTTGAGGCTCTAGAAAAAGACATGCATGAATTAATGACTACACCACAATCATGGTGGCCAGCTGACTGGGGACATTACGGGGGGTTGATGATTAGGATGGCTTGGCATGCCGCAGGCACATACAGAGTTGCAGATGGAAGAGGTGGGGCTGGAACAGGAAACTTAAGATTTGCTCCCCTAAACTCATGGCCAGATAACGGTAACCTTGATAAAGCAAGAAGATTATTATGGCCAATAAAAAAGAAATATGGAAATAAAATAAGCTGGGCAGACTTATTTATTTTAGCCGGCAATATAGCCTATGAAAGTATGGGTTTAAAAACATTTGGTTTCTCCTATGGACGACCTGACATATGGCACCCTGAAATAGACATATATTGGGGGCCAGAGGATGAGATTATGGCTCCTAGTGAGAATAGATATGAAGATTTAGAAGATCCTTCAACGCTAGAGAAACCTCTGGGAGCTACCCATATGGGATTAATATATGTTAATCCTGAGGGAGTTAACGGAAAGCCCGATCCAATGAAAACAGCACTTCAAGTAAGAGAAACATTCGCTAGAATGGCTATGAATGATGAAGAGACTGCTGCTTTAACCGCAGGGGGCCACACAGTTGGTAAGGCTCATGGTAATGGTGACGCTGGCAAGCTGGGTAAGGAGCCTGAAGGGGCAAATATTGAAGATCAAGGTTTTGGATGGATAAACCCAACTCTTGAAGAGAAAGGAGCTGTAACTAGCGGTTTAGAAGGTGCTTGGACCACTAATCCAACCAAGTGGGACAACGGTTATTTTGATATGCTTTTTAATCATGACTGGGAATTGAAAAAAAGCCCTGCTGGAGCATTTCAGTGGGAGCCTGTAGACATTCTGGAAGAAGACAAACCAATTGACGCAACAAATTCGTCTATTAGAAATAACCCGATAATGACTGATGCAGATATGGCTATGAAATTGGATCCAATCTATAATGAAATTTGTAATAAGTTTAAAGATGATCAAGATTATTTCTCTGATACATTTGCTAGAGCTTGGTTTAAGTTAACACATAGAGATATGGGGCCAAGAAAAAGATACATTGGGCCTAATTTCCCCAAGGAAGATTTGATTTGGCAAGATCCAGTTCCTGCAGGTAATAAAGATTATAATGTGGAGGATGTTAAAACAAAGATTTCTAATTCAGGATTGTCTATATCTGACCGTGTGGCAATTGCATGGGACAGCGCAAAAACTTTTAGATGCTCTGATTTAAGAGGAGGAGCAAATGGTGCAAGAATTTCTCTTTCACCTCAAAAGAATTGGTATGCAAATGAGCCCGAAAGACTTGCAAAAACCCTCACGATATTAAAAAAAGTTTCTTCAGAAACAGGTGCCAGTCTTGCAGACACAATTATTATAGCAGGAAACCATGCAGTTGAGGAGGCAGCAGAAGCAGCAGGCTATAGCTTGTCAATTAAATTTAAAAAAGGGAGAGGAGATGCTTCTCAAGAAATGACTGACGAAAACTCATTCTCAAATCTAGAACCTGCAGCTGATGGATTTAGAAATTGGTTTGGAGGAAATTCTACTTCAAGTCCAGAGGAGTTAATGGTTGATCAAGCACAGCTTCTTGGTTTAACAGCTCCTGAAATGACAGTTCTTATTGGAGGTATGAGAGTATTGGGAGCTAATCATATAGGAAATAAAGCAGGAATTTTCTCAGATAATGAGGGTGTTTTATCTAATGATTTTTTTGTTAACCTTACTGACATGAATAATACTTGGACTGTCTCAGGTGAGAACCAATACGAGTTAAGGGATAGAAATTCACAAGATCTTAAGTGGACAGCTTCATCAGTCGACTTAGTTTTTGGATCCAACTCGATTTTAAGATCTTATGCGGAGCTTTACGCCCAAGATGATAATAAAGAAAAATTTATTAATGATTTTGTAAACGCATGGTCAAAAGTTATGAATGCAGATATTTTTTAACCTAGTAGCTATTATAATTTCAATATATTAATGTAATAAAAACAAAAAAAATGAAAAAACATATTTTTAGACTAACACTTTCAACACTATTATTTTCTTCAGTTTATCTGTATTCACAAGAGTTTACGGTTAACTCAAACCTTGAAAACTTGTCTTTAGAGGTTGGCGAGGTATTTGAGCCTTCTACATATGTTTTAGACAAGTATGGAAATAAGGTAGAATGTCCAAACATATTTTATTACAATAAAAATGGAGCATTAAACTGGGATGACGGAATTAGTTTTAATCGAAGAAGAGGAACTATTAAGGGAGAAGTTCCGGGTCAGCATAAAGTAATTGCACTTTGTCTTGGACTTTCTGAAGGAAGAGTTAGTAGAGACTTTGATGTAATTGTTAACTATGCTAAGCCTAAAGAATTACAAGTTAATCTAAGTAGAGAAACTGTTTACACAGGCTCATATGTACCTCTTCAATATAAAATAGTTGATGCCTATGGCTTTACGAGATTTGATGCTAATATTCAGATAAGTTCAGAAAATGATCTTGTTGAAATAGACAACCTTAACAATGTCAAAGCTTTAAAACCAGGTAACGCAAAGCTTAAAATTGAACTTGATGGAGTTTCAACATCCTTAAGTTTTAAAATAAAAGAAACACCAATTTCTAAACTTTCAATTAATGCTAATTATGATGTAGCTAGAACAGGGGATGTAGTAAAGTATTCTACAACAGCTTATGATAAAAAAGGAAGCATAGTACAAGACGCCCCTCTAAATTATTCTTTTTCTGGAGAGTCTTTTGACAAAAGTACAACTGCAGCAGGATTGATAAAGGATGATGGAAGGTTTGTTGCGGAAACAGCAGGTAAGTACTTAATTACAGTTACTTCAGGTGAAAAGTCAATTTCAAAGCCATTAGTTGTTTATGATAGAGGCATCAAAAGAGAAGTAATTACCGTAGGATCAGGTACAGTAGAGGATAAGCATACTTCAGACTTTTGGGTTTTTGAGGGTCAAGATGGAAATGACTATGCAGTTTCTGGAACCTGGGGTGCAGATGGTACAACATATTTTTGGGACGTTACAGACCCTGGTAATTTGAAAAAAATTGATAGTGTTCAAGTCGATGCTAGAACGGTCAATGATGTTAAGGTTTCAGCAGATGGTAAAATATCCATTATAAGTAGAGAGGGTGCATCCAATAGGAGAAATGGGATTGTAATTCTTGATACAACAGATCCATATAATGTAAAAATTATATCAGAATATACAACAAATTTAACAGGAGGTGTTCACAATTTATTTATATATGATGATCATGTTTATGCTCTTAGTAACGGGGAAAGATTTTATGTTATAAATATTGAAGATCCATTTAGCCCATATGAAGTAGGTATGTTTGAAATAGGTGAAAAAGGCCAAGCAATTCACGATGTATGGATTGAGGACGGGATTGCATACTCTTCAAACTGGAAGCATGGTGTTTATATGATTGATGTGGGAAATGGAGTTGCAGGCGGTTCTCCATCAAATCCTGTAGCAATCGCAAATTATAGCTATGAATCAGGAGCCCATCATGCAACATTCCCTTTTAAAAGTAAATCAACGGATAAGTTTTATACAATTTTAGGTGATGAAATATTTCCTCAAGGAATTGATGTATATACCACTAATGAGACGGCAGGATTTCTTCATTTTGTTGACTTTACAGATATAAACAATCCAGTTGAAGTAGCTCGATATGAACTTCCTGGCCATGGTTCTCATAACTACTGGATCGAGGACGATATACTTTATGTTGCAATGTATACAGGAGGGGTAAGAATTGTGGATATAAGCGGAGAATTGATGGGAGACCTTTTTAGACAGGGACGAGAAATTGGTCACATTAACACTGCAAATACAAATGGATACATTCCTAATGCAGCAATGTCCTGGGGCGCGCAGCTTTATAAAGGTCATGTCTTTTATTCAGATCACAATGGAGGAATAGGGTCTTCTAAAGTATTACCAACTCAACCTGACAATTCTAAAATCAATGAATACTTAGATAGACCAAGACTAATAGATTAGATTATGCAAAGACTATATTTATTTTTATCATTTTTAATTTTTCATACAGTCTTTTCACAGGATTATTATGTTTATGTTGCAGCTGAATCAGATGACCAAGTTTCAGTACTAAAATTTGATGGTAAAGAAATTATAGAAACAGATAGAGTATCAGTTGGGATAATGCCAACAGAAAATGAGGGCCCACATGGGATAGCTATTGATCCAAGTGGTAAATATTGGTATTTGACACTTGCCCATGGAAGTCCAAATGGGTCAGTTGTTAAATACTCTACTGAAAATAATGAACCCTTATCAAAGGTTGAGTTAGGCCTTTTTCCGGCTACTATGCAAATATCAAAAAAAACAGGACTTCTTTATGTGGTAAATTTTAATTTACATGGCCTAATGAAAACAAGTACAGTATCAGTTGTTGACCCAGAGTATATGGTTGAGATAACAAAAATAAAGACAGGCATTATGCCGCATGGATCAAGAATGTCTCCGGATGGAAATTTTCACTACTCAGTTGCTATGATGTCCGGAGAGTTGTTTGAAATAGATGCAATTGATTTGAGTGTCAAGCGTATTCTAAGTCTTGATAACCATAAAGAGCATAGAAATGCAATGTATCATTCGAAAGTTAAACCAACATGGGTTACACCCTCCCCTTCGGGTAAAGAATTGTATATAGCTGGTAATGGTTCAAACAAAGTCTTAATTATTGATGTTGACGAATGGAAAGTAAAACAAACAATTGAAACTGGGGAAGGTCCATATAACATAGCCGCTACTACTGACGGAAAACATATCATAACTACTTTAAAAAATGAAGGGGCGGTTTCTATTTGGTCCCTAGATAAAGGCAAACAAATTTCCAAGATCAAAACGTCAACAAACATTCCACATGGAGTAGTAATCTCACCGGATAACAAATATGCTTTTGTTTCTGTTGAAGGTGTAGGAGGTGAGGCAGGTAAAGTTGATGTCATCAGTTTAGAAGAACTTGAATTAGTTGATTCTGCTGAGGTTGGAAAACAAGCAGGTGGAATTGCTTTTTGGAAAATTGCAGATTAGTTTAAACTATGTTAAATTCAGAAAAAACCAGAGAATATTTTCCTTCTTTGAATAGGTTTAATACTTCTAAACAACAAATTATATACTTAGATGGCCCCGGAGGAACCCAAGTTCCTATTCAAGTAATTGAGGCAATTTCTCAATACTATCTTAGGTCAAATGCCAACACTCATGGAGAATTTGTTACAAGCAAAGAGACGGATTTAATTATGAATGATCTCCGAGCTAAAGTTGCCACCATGCTGGGGTCAAAAAGCCCTAACTCAATTTCAATTGGTCAAAATATGACAACATTAAACTATAGTTTAGCTAGGGCTTTATCAAAAAAATTTATCGAAGGAGATGAGGTAATAGTTACTGAGCTAGATCATGAAGCAAATAGAGGACCATGGATGATATTGAAAGAAGTAGGTGTTAAAATTATTGAAGTTAAGTTAATGCAAAATGGAACGTTGGACTATTCTGATTTTAAAAATAAAATAAACGAGAAAACAGTAATGGTTTGTATGGGAATGTCTTCAAATGCATTAGGAACATTAAATAATTTCATAAAGGTTAAAGAATATTTAAAAGGGCGAGAGTGTTATTTCTTATTAGATGCTGTTCATTATGCTCCTCACTTTTCAATCGATGTAGAAAAGTTAGGTTGTGACTTTATGTTGTGTTCAGCTTATAAGTTTTACGGCCCGCATGTAAGTTTCCTTTATTCAAGGCCTGGAGTTCTACAAACCCTTGAGCCAGATAGACTTGTAGTTCAAGACCAGGACGCCCCCTACATAATTGAGACAGGCACATTAAACCACGCATCATGCGCAGGTGTATCAGCCGCCATAGATTTCATTTCAACACTTGGAAAAGGTGAATCATATAGAGAAAAATTGGAAAGTGCATATGCACACATTAGTGATCATGAGTTTAATCTTGCAAAATATCTTTATGAATCACTAGATGGCTTTGACAACACAACTGTTATTGGCCCGGATTTTTCTAGTAGAGAAAGAACGCCGACAGTTTCATTTGTTCATTCTAAATATTCTCCTCAAGAGGTTTGTGCGTCCTTAGCTAAGCAAAATATATGTGCTTGGGACGGTCATTTCTATGCCCTTAAGGCAATTCAACAGTTAGGTTTAGAAAATAAGGGGGGCGTTACTAGGCTGGGAATTTCTTTATATAACACAAAAAATGAAATAGACACTGTAGTTGAGGCTATTAAAGCTCTATAGTTTTTTATTTTTTTAATTTTTCAAAAAACCAGTCTTGAAAAACTTGTTGAGCTGTATCTGAAGCTAGATTTAGATCCTGAATATTCAAAAATTTAATATTTGCTTGACGGTCTATCTTGTTTAATAAGCCAATTAGTTGGTTAGGTGAAAGCTCTCTAGCCTTTTTTATTTCAATTAGTTTACTAATGGGCGACTCTATAAAAAGTTTTTTCTTGATTAATAAGTGCCAACAAAGACTATAAGGCATGTATTGTCTGCTATCCCTAAACTTATATCTTATCTGTTCTACAAGCTTTTCAGGGTTTTTATCATAAAAATCCTTAATTACTGATTTTATTTGGGGTCTTCCACAATGATAAGACTTAAAATACCTGTTCTGAAAGCCAACAATATTTGCAGCTTTTGATTGAGCAGCGTTAAAGCTTGGCCTAATATTCAATAAGTTTTTTATTTTCTCTGAGATAGTTTTAACTGGCTGCCGATTATATGTTTTTGCCCACATTCCAGTTAAGACTGCTTTTTTATCTAAAAACCAATCTTCTGGATTTGTCTCTTTAATAAGAAACATATCATCATTAAAATAGATGAACTTTTCAGATAGGTCTTTAATCTTAAAAAGTAAAGCATCTATTGATCTAATATTAAATGTTGGAAGAAATTCTATGTTATCGCGAAATATGTCTTCATGATCAACAATTTCAACCTTTTCTTTGGTAACAATATGCTTAATGTTGTCTAGATTTGGAGACTGTTTGTCAGTTACAATAAATATTTTTCTTATGAATGGAGCATATTTAACAATAGATGCCACACATAGATTAATTTCATTTGCTTGAATATATTGCCTCTTTAGTTTGTTATTGTCAGTAAGATATTCTTTAAGTTTCCTTTGATAATTTGGTTCTGAACCATCCACCCATGTTATAACAGCATCAATTTTTTCCATCTAAACAAAATAAAAAAGCTTATTAATAGGGGTTTTTAAAGATTCGGCAATCCTAATAGCTATATCTAGTCCAGGTATAAACTTGTTTTTTTCTATTGATATTATAGTTTGCCTGCTAACCCCCGTCATTAAGGCTAAATCTTCTTGTGTTAAATTTGCGCCTTTTCTATAATCTTTAACTCTATTTGTAAGCATATGTAAAATAAACTTTACAAATATAATAAATATTTTGTAAAATAAACTTTACATTGTTGAACTTTTTTCTAATATGTAAAGTGTACTTTACATATTAATAAGTATAGTTTACTTTACATTATACTAAAAGATGTTAAAGAATAATTAAAACTATTTTAAAAACATTCTTCAAAGGTTGATTTTCCTAGTTTTACTAAAATTTAATGCATGAAAAAATTAATCACTTTGTTAATATTTGTCTCACTGGTTTCATGTAATATGAATTCAAATAAAACAGGAGAGACTAATAACGCAACAATTACCGCAGCTGACTCAACTTATAATATCAATCTTGATGAAAGTAGCCTTGTATGGACTGGACGTGAAGTTTCAACTAGTTCACATTATGGTAGTATCAACTTTACATCTGGACAGTTTGAGATTGCAGATGGTCTAATTTCCCAAGGGGAGTTTTTTGTTGACATGACATCTATTAACGTTCAAGATTTAACAGGTGGAAGTAAAGAAAGGTTAGAAGGTCATTTACGATCAGATGATTTTTTTTCAGTTGAATCCTTTCCTTCAGCCCATCTTTATATTTCTAGTTCTGAACTAATATCAGATGGAAAATGGATGGTAAATGGTTTTTTAACTATAAAAGACATTTCACATCCTGTTTTATTTGAAATGGCAAATACTCAAGAAGGATGGACCGCTAAACTTGTTTTTGACAGATCAAAGTATAATGTAAAATTTAGATCAGGAACATTTTTTGAAAATCTTGGTGACAAGCTTATTTACGATGACATTGAACTAGAAATTAATCTAAAAACTTCATAATATGAATAATAATAAACCTAGATGTGGATGTGGAAACACACAAGACCCAGAAGGATTTTGTGATGGTTCTCATAGTAACCAATAATGAATAAATTACTTGCATTTGGGGCCTCTTCCTCAAAAAATTCAAGGAACAAAAAATTAGCCTCTTATGTTGCCAGTAGAATGGCTCCAAAAGAGGCTATTCTCGTTGACTTAAACCAATTTGAAATGCCTATTTATAGTGAAGATAGAGAACAAGAGATAGGCATTCCAGAAAAAGCTTATGAGTTTAAAAAATTAGTTAATGAAAGTATAGGAATAATAATTTCACTTGCTGAGCACAACGGCTCCTATACCTCAGCATTTAAAAATATATATGACTGGATTTCTGTAATTGAAAAAACAGTATGGAGTAACAAGCCATTAATACTATTATCAACTAGTGATGGAAAAAATGCTGGAAAAACAGTACTTCAAACAGCCTTATCTCGCTTTTCTAGACAAAGTAGAGAGGAAATTCCACATTTTTCACTTCCAAACTTTAATGAAAATTTTTCCAATACCGATGGAATCATCAATAAGAAATTAATTGAAGAGTTAGATAAACAAATAAGTATATTCTCCGGTCAGGTTGATAGTTTACTTAACTCCGGTAACTATTAGAGTTCCACTCCAGTCACCATCTTTTCCGTGACACCATGATTCAATTTTTTTGAATCCAGCTTCCTCAAACATAGACTTCCATTTATTTTCAGAAAAAAGTTTCATAATTGTTATACAACAATCTTGTTTCCATGAATGTGAGGGTTTATTTTCTTCATAATGATCTATCCCCATAATCAATCTTCCGCCTTTTTTTGTCCAATTAGAATAGATATGTTTAATCAAGTGGTCTGGATTCTCAAAATAATAAAATACTTCCATTGAGTGAACGATATCGACTTTATCATCAGGAGACCATTTCAGAAGGTCCTTACAATAGTATTGATTTTTGGAATCAAGTTTTCTTGCTTTTTCAATCATATGAGCTGATCCGTCTATTCCAATTGCTTGTTTGCATCTTGCGTCAGAGGTAATACCTCGGATAACCCAACCATTTCCACAGCCAGCATCTATAAAACTATAATTACTCATACCTTTAGTTGAGTATTCAATCATATTTTTAACTGATGCAGAGTGGTTTTTTTCCATCCCTTCATCTTTTCCTGTTAAAACCCAATTACTGAAAACTTTAATAGGCGATTCCATCTAATCTACAGTTATTAATTTATGAGTTAAACCTGAGTTACAGAGAGAAATGATATAAAGGTTAGAATTATTTAAGTCATCTATTTGCTCATAGTGCTCTTCCTTAATAATATTATTCACAAAGTCAGGTATTGTATTACTATGACCAACAACAACAGTGTTTTCTCCCTCACTTGATTTTAAAAAAGTTTCATATACAATATCATCTGAAGAGTATATAAGTATTTCCAAGTTATTGTTTTCTGCAAGGGGTATGGCTGTTTTTATTGTCCTTTTGTAATTGGTAGAGTATATTCTAGAAATGTTTTTACTAATAAAATAATTTTTCCAATTTTCAGCTCTTAATAATCCTTTATTATTAAGATCTGGATCACGATCTGATTTATCTGACCTTACTTTCTCAGCATGTCTAATTAGGTAAATGTTAGAACACTCTTCAGTTGACTTATCAAATGAAACAAATATGAGAAGAATTAATATTTTTAAGATATTCAAAGTATTAGTTTTCTTCTACTTATAGCATAAATTAAATATGCGATAATCATTACAAGGGGCTCCCATATAAGTAGATAGTAGGGCCACTCTCCAATTACAAGAGGGTTGCTTACCTCTGGGGCGGCATTAACATACATATAATTAGAGTCTAATAGAAAATTAATTGGCATTATGATTGCCATTAAGATATTAAGGTGAATCCAAATATTAAACCAAGAAAATTTAGGAAGTTTAAGGTCTAAATGTAGAAACATAAAAATTGGCAGAACTATAATTAAACTATGAGAAACATAATAGTTTAAATAGTATCTTATAGATCCATCAAAATAGTTCATTTGCGGTGTCAAAATTGCCATTATACCACCGATAACGCCAGTGTAATAAACAAATTGAAAAAGCTTATCTTTTTTCTTTATAAAAGGAAGAATACAACAGATGAGGGAAGATATTCCACATAATTGAATAGGTAAATTATATTGAATATCCCATGTGCCACTTATAATATATCCACCATTTTCAGTTATAAAATCAAGAATCATTATAACTCCAATAAGATATGTAACCTGAATTTTCTGTTTTCTGTTTAAAAACCTAGCAACAATTAGAGGAACAGAAATAAAGATTAGTGAGAAGAGAGTCCAAGTTTTCCATTCATCTGTCATAAATTCAATGACATAAATTGGGATTGGATTTTCTTCCATATTAAAACTGTTTTTTCAAAAGTATAAAAACTATTTAACTAAGATTATAATAGAATGAGTTTCTCAATAATTCAAGACTTTTTGGTACTGCAGTATTTGCATCTTCATTTCCCTCAAACTCAAGAGATATATATCCCTTATAGTTGTTTTTTCTCATTAACTCACCTATTGATTTATAATCAATATTAATTTGATCAAAAGCAGGCCATTTTGCACCACCATAGTATGTTTTTGCCTGAATCAAGCATGTGTGTTGAGCTAACTCAGCTAGTTGCTCTTCTCTATTATCAAAGAAGTTACCTGTATCAAGTGTAACACTTAGCCATGGAGAATCTATAGCATTGACAATTTTCATTACTCCTTTAGAAGTTAAACCTAAACCCCAGTGGTTTTCAAGACCTAGAACGACTCCACATTTTTCTGCTGTTGGAATACACTGTTCAATAGAATCAATAACCCATTTAAAACCATCTTCCTCCGTATAGCCATCAATAATAGGTTCTACACCTTTGTTATCCATAAGAACATCAAATTCTGATTTATCTCCAATAGGTTTAGTTGTTCCCCACCTTCCAGTATTAATTCTAATAGTGGGAATTCCTAGAGAATAAGCCACCTCAATCTGATGCTTTGTTAATTCAATATTTTCTTTTCTTTTTGAGGCATCTGGACTAACATAACTTTGATGCGTTGAGAGTCCCATGATATCTATACCCAAATCAAATGCTCTTCTTTTGAGTTTTTGTAAATAATTGTTTTCTTCAGATTCCATTTGAATAAGCAGTAATTCTATTCCGTCGAATCCAAACTCAGAGGCTTTATCAATACAATACTCAATAGGAGTTTCTCGTCCATTAAATTGCCAGAAAGAGTAAGTTGACACACCAATCGGATTATGTTTAATTTTTTTTAATGATAAGTTGTTATCGCTTTTGGGCTTATTAAAGCTAACTAAAGGGGCTCCAATTGTGGCAGCAGCAATGGATTTAATTAAAGATCTTCTTTTCATAAGTTGTAAATTAATAAAAGGAATTGGTTTTTTAACTAAATTTAGTTCTCAAATTAATTTTAAACTAAAATCAAAAAAATGAAAAAATTATTTTTACTACTAGCTATCCTTGCTTTAGGTTCAATTTCAGCGCAAGGAAACGGAGACTATGTAAGTATGACCTTCGTAAAAACTACTCCAGGAGAGGATTATTGGACAATTCTTAATGAAAAGTGGAAAGATCTTCATCAAATGAGAGCTAATGAAGGAACAATCACTGGTTGGGATGTTTGGTATAGACCAAACACTGGATCTGAATCAGATTGGGATATGCTGATTGTTACAGTTGCAAAAAGTCCTGACAGTTTGAATGCAAATGTTGGAATTGCCAAAATGAGACCTGATTACAGTGAAATGGATATTGAAATCTTTGCAGAAAAAAATTCTGGCGCTAGAACAATAGTCTATGATCAATTTTTAGTCAATAAAGGCCTTGTGTTTGCAGGTAATGAAGGGGAAACCCCAGTGGTTCCTCGAGTTGCAGTTTTAAACTTTATGAAGGTAGGCTATACTGATGGATACAAATATGAAATGGCAGAAAACAGATTAACTTCAGTTGAAAGCTTGGGTAATAGAGCAGGTTGGGGATTATTAAAAAGACTTGATGCCCTAGGGTCTGATGTTTATTATGATTATATGACTGTAGATTTTTATGAAAATTGGGATACATGGTTATCAGATAGAGAGCCATCAGGATCTGCTGCACCAATATCAAGGCAGCTGAGAGATATTTACAGCTTGCGAGATCATAAACAAAGTGTACCTGTTTGGCTTGCTATTTCAGTAAGACCTGAGGAATAATTTTATAAATTAATTTAATAAAACCCCTCTTTTGAGGGGTTTTTTTATTTTTGATATTTATGAGAAATGTTTTTGTGCTTATTATATCTCTATTTCTTTTAGCTGGCTGTTCTTTCAAACCCGATCCTATTAGATCTGCTTTTAAAAAAGATGATTTTTTAAGAAGTATCATAAAAGACAAGGATAAATATGAAATACAAATTATTTACACAGAGGTTACAAAAAATACAATTGGTCAAACTGAGTTTATGGATTTTCAGTTTCAATTAAATGATGAACAATATTTTTATCCAGCAAGCACAATAAAGCTTCCTATTGCAGTTATGACTCTTTCAAAAATTAATGAGTTGAGGGCTGAAGGGTCAACCATTTCTCCTAAATCTAAAATCAAACTATCTTTAATAAATAATAACCAAGAAATTATTTTAAAGGACTCCATTACCTCTTTTCAGAATTTAATTGCGGATGTTTTCCTAGTTAGTGATAATTCGGCCTCAAACGTCCTAATTGATTTTCTAGGTTATAATTATTTTAACTCATCTATGAGTAATTCAGGGTTTGAAAACACTTATTTAAATCATAAGTTTAATCCTGACCCTTTTGTAGATTCAACATGGGTAATTAGTACTCTAGATAATGAGATAATATCATCTAATACAAATCAAATTACTGTTTTAGCTAGTAGTAATATTTCTAATGTAAAAAAAGGTGAAAAAAGATTTATTGATGGAGAAATAAAAAATGAATCACTAGATTTTTCATCTAAGAACAGATCATCATTGACAGATATGCATAATATAATAAAGAATCTAATTTATCCTGAAATTTCCATTTCCAAATTTAATTTAAATGTCGAAGACTATGATTTCTTAAGGTATTGGAT
>TARA_Y200000002_G_scaffold381524_1_pt1 | contig 15080 bp, 12 predicted proteins | sample TARA_Y200000002 | Tara Oceans TARA_Y200000002 (sample SAMEA2619388) | marine metagenome | biome: marine biome (ENVO:00000447); feature: surface water layer (ENVO:00002042); material: "saline water (ENVO:00002010), including plankton (ENVO:xxxxxxxx)" | depth 5 m | reverse complement strand
TTATGCATAAGTTCAATTGTTAACTAATTAAAGAATTAAGTTAACAACACAGGGAGCATGGAAAAGTTATGCAGCAATACTACAGAACCTTTAATTCGCTTAAAAAGGTTCACATTATGTTCATTCACACTCAAATTTAGACGATGGCGCATAATAACAATCAAGAAATTTATCTTGCTGGTGGATGTCTTTGGGGGGTACAGGAGTTTTTCCGCTATATTCCTGGCGTTATTTCAACTGAAGCAGGCCGCGCAAATGGAAGTTCGCAGTCGATTGATGGCGCATACGACGGATACGCAGAGTGTGTCCGCATTTTTTTTGATTCAGATCAGTTATCGGTAAGCGATTTAATCCGACATCTTTTTGAAATTATTGATCCATACAGTATCAATAAGCAAGGGCCTGACTCAGGAAGGCAGTACCGAACAGGAGTCTACAGTAGAAGCCATGCCCACCTGCTTATTGCTAGAGAGTTTATCAAGCAAAGAGAGGATAGCCGAAATGTAGCGGTTGAAGTGCTGCCCTTAGATAATTATGTTAAAAGTCATAAGAAGCATCAAGATCGCTTGATGCGAATGCCGAATGACCCCTGCCACTTACCAAAAGATCTACTGCATAAGTATCGTAAGATCTGACGGATTTTATATCTTTAAGAATCCGTCTTTTTTGGCGGTGTTTTTTTAGAAGCTGATTTTTTAGCCACTTTCTTCTTAGCTACTTTCTTTTTGGCTGTAGCGCCTACGCTAAGCTTTTCGAGAATATCGTAATTTCTTTGCACCATTGTACTCGAGTCTTCAAGCAAGCCAGCCGCCATGCGGGCGTTATCTAGGATTTGTAAGCTAATAATGCTAGCAAGTTCATTATCACTAGTACTTAAATTCGAGAGGTTCTTAACGAGTGGATGACGCGGATTAATTTGTAGTTTAGCGGGTGGTTCGCCCCCCATCATACCGCCATCTTGTTGCATGGCTTTCATCATCTTGCGCATTTGCGCAGTCATCATTTTATCACCACTTACAATCATTGCAGGACTGCCAACGAGACGCTCACTTGCAGTGACCTCGCTGACTTGGTCCCCTAATTTTTCTTTGATGAATGTACATAAGCAATCACTAGCAGCGCTGTCTAGTGCGGCTTCTTTGTCTGTGTCGGTTTCAGGGGCGATGGCATCTAAATCAATATCATCACTATCTGCAGAAACGAAATTTTTCTCCTCAAAACTCCGAGCGTGATTCATGACGAATTCGTCAACGGGTTCAAACATGTACAAGACTTCAATGTTGCGTGCTTTAAAAGCTTCTAAATAGGGGCCACTTTCTATTGCTGTGCGACCGGTACCGGAAAGGTAAAATATTTCTTTTTGCCCTTCTGTTGCACGGGAAAGATAATCAGCTAAGCTTGTGTTTGTACCCTCTTCGGTGTACGAAGATTCGTAGCGAAGTAACTTTAAGAGTTGATCACGATGGGTGAAGTCAGTGGTCACACCTTCTTTTAGGAATAAACCGAATTTGCCCCAGAAATCATTGTATACATCTGGCTCTTTTTTAGCCTTTTCTTCCAGTAATTTTAAGAAGCGTTTGGTAATTACCTTATTTAATTTCTGTATGAGCGTGCTATCTTGCATCGATTCGCGCGAAATATTGAGCGGTAAATCTGCGCTGTCGACCACTCCACGTACGAACCGTAACCAATCGGGTAGTAAATTCTTAGGATCACTGTCGATCAGGACCTTGCGGCAGTATAGAGAAACTCCTGGTTCCATTCGTCCAAAGCCAAAGCCCTCCATATTTTCAGTTGGGGCGTACAATAGTGTATTAATTTCTAAGGGAGCATCCGCTGAAAAATGTAACCAAAAGCGCGGCTCATCATATGCATTCGCCTGAAACTTGTAGAATTCTTTATATTCTTCTTCAGTGATATCGCTCTTATTTTTAAGCCAAATTGCTTGCACTGTATTGAGTTCTTCACCCTCTACCTTAATCGGGAACTGTACGAAAGCAGAGTAGTTTTTAATGATGCCTTCTAAGCGGTCCTTTTTAGCGAACTCTTTATACTCTTCTTTAAGGTGAATAAGGATACGTGTTCCGCGGCGCTCGTTTTCCACAACTGCAATTTCGTAGGCACCAGAACCATCACTTGACCAATGGAGACTTTCTCCATCATTTTGCCAATTGCGGGTATAGACATCTACTTTGTCTGCCACCATAAAGGCAGAGTAAAATCCAACGCCGAATTGACCAATTAGATTCTCGTTGCGCTCTCCAGATTCTTTAAGAGCATTAAGAAATTGCTTGGATCCTGAGTGAGCTATTGTACCCAAATTCTCGATCAATTCACTGCGAGTCATTCCTATGCCAGAATCACAGATTGTGATCGTTCCAGCTTCTTCATCAGAGGTCACCTGAATTTCGAGATCCAGGTCAGCATCAAATATCTCTTTTTCAGTGATCTGTGTATGTCGTAGCTTTTCAGTAGCATCGGATGCATTGGAGATTAATTCACGCACAAAGATTTCTTTGTCTGTATATAAAGAATGAACGACGATATCGAGTACCTGTTTTACTTCGGCTTGGAATTCGTGGCGCTCAGGAGAAGCTGTCTTTTGACTCATAGTTTTATTTCGTTTGTGGAGTAGGGTTCTTAAAAACTGATTAAGGTAGAGCGGAATTATTTAAAATCAAGCATCTGTATTCGATGTTTTTAAGCTACGGAAAGCTTTTTTAGGGATCCATCCAGTTGCTTGACCCTCAGTTTTGACCTTTATATACTCGTTGTGATAATCAATAACTTTAGCTCTTTCTGCTGGGCGAGCATTACCGGTTTGAGGTGCTGCACTAGCCGGTGCTGATCGCAGCTCGATTGGGGCTTCTGCCATTATAATTCCGCCAGCTTGAGCCCTGTAATTAATCACTATTGCGGTAATGCCTACTGGTAGTATGCAACAACTTATAATCAGTAGTAATTGAAGAACTGCGCCAGTCGAATATCTAGTAAACTTAGGCATTAGTATCACTACTAATAATATCCAAGCACAAATGGTGCACGTTACAATCCACTGGTTGATTTGTAATAATCGAGCTAATTTTAAATATTTTGGTACCGGTTCTTGAAAGATACCTAGGCGTTGTTCTCGCAGACTAGTCAGCTTAAAAGCATATTGATCATTATGGGGATCTAAGCGAAGCGCAGTTTCAATCTGCCAGATGGCATCTGGTAGCTGGTTTAGTTTTAAGTAAGTAAGACCTAAGTTGTGATGCGCTGCTGCAGATGGGCTATCTTTTACAGCAGCTTCAAATTCAATAAGAGCTAGCTCGTAGTTTTCTAACTCATATGCAGTAATGCCCTGCAAGAAAGAATCTGCGCACAGCGCTGAGCTAAAGAATGTTAGTTTGGCTGTAATAAACACGAAGAAAATATAAGAGAGCACTTTCATGAATTTATAATTTTTTCAAAATTATTTGAAGTTGATCACGGGCGATTTTTAGATCTGCCATAGTAGAGGTTTTCGAAAAATGAATAGCGTCAGCAGTGGAGAAAAATTCACAACTAATTTCTTGTATGGATTTGTCTGTGATGAGTTCCTTGATTTGATCGCCAGTTGCGTTGCGAAAATTAATTCCAGTTTTTCGAGTAGCTGCTAAGCGTAATGATAATAGAGCTAGCTGGTAAAAATCGGTGATATCTTTGCATTTAAGCGATGCAGAAAGCACTTTTTTAAATTCTTTATTCGCTGCGTATTGTAGAGCATAGACTGGGTCGCTATTCAGTTTTCGGCGTTTTCGTAAGTGCAGTCCTAGTAGGAGTAATGTAATAAAAGCCAGTAGGTTGCCCAAATAATAATTTAGTGATCTTAGTATTGAAGTAGGGTATGATGGAGGTTGCTTTTGCCTGTATGCCAAAGTAAGCAGCGCTTCTTCTGGGCTTAGCGATCGGGTCAACTGCAAGCTGCCATCATCATCTTTATTCGTAACTAGCACTTCCGCAGGCGCGGAAATTTCACTACTTTGAACTGCTTGATTGGGGCTTACTTCAACTTTTATCGGAGGACTAATGAGTTCTGTATATTCTCCAGTTTGTGGATCAAGAAATGAAAATGCAATTTCGGGTAATTCTAGCTGTCCAGATTGTTGAGGTATGAAGACATAATCAAAGCGCTTTGTTCCTTCTAGCGAGAGTGCGTCCTTCGGCTGAAAGCTTATTTCAGGAGTGTAGCTTCGCCATTCAGATGTCTTTTCAATGGGTGGTTCTTGAATTCGGTCAAAGTTGCCACGACCACTGATTTCGACGGAGAGCATGATAGGCTCGTCAACTTTTATAGATTGTAAGTCTGAGTAGACCTGCAAATTAAAATCTCCTATGGCTCCCGAAAAGCTATCTGGCTGCCCCAGCTTTGGAAGTGCTTTTACCTCGATCAATAAAGAGTCAGTGTTTACTTCAAAGATTTCACTTCTTCCCACTAGGTTATCCAAAAGGCCACCACCGAAAGGACTACGTATAGTAAAAGGATCTCTACTTTGTGGCGATCGAACAGAGACTGTGAAATTGAAATCAATGGGTTGCTGCCCCGTTCTTATTGGTGTTACAATTAGTGGCCATGAGAGCACGCGATAGCGCCGATCTTCTATCATTTGAATACTTTCTGTCGCTGCATTTAGATCTAATTCACGCATGGCATAGCCATCGGCCTGGCGCTCGTATCCACTAATACCACTTAAACTATGACTTGATTCAACATAGAGATTGAGGGTCGTATTGTAACTTTGTCCAATGTACATCGATTCTGGTAAATCAGCATCTAGTAAGAGTATCTCCTCTTGCGTAGGAGCAGCATCTGCTCCACGTTCAAGTACAGAAAGCGAAGCACTTTCTACAGTTTGCATTTCACCTTTATAGCTAAATTTAAATTCTGGAATTGTATAGCTTCCGGGTCGATTTATTCGTACATCAAAAATTAGACTTTGTGTATTAGAAAATTGTCCTTCGCCATTTATGTAATTTGTTTGCGAGCTATTTGATATGCGCCCATTGGACAAATTGAGCTCTCGTACAACAGGAATAGGTAGCGACTGAACTGATTCAGGTTTTGGCATTGATGTACCGCTTGAATCAATTATCTCAACTATATACTGGGCACGGTCACCTAGAGCTATTGCTGCTGGACTAAAGCGAGCATTGATAGTGATTTCACCGGATGATGAAATCCCACTAAGTAAACAAAGTAGCGTTAGAAATATGGCTTTTTTATATCGCATCATAACTACCAGTCGCGATTGTCGCGCTTCTTGGATGGAGAGGTTTCAGTGTATGGGAGAAGGCGCTCCTTGCCGCGGAGGCTATCGAGTAAATCTTGAGCTTCCGATAGATACATTCCTTTAATTGTTTCATCTTCAGTATTCATTTCTTGTGCTTCACTAGTGCTGTCATTTTCAGCAGCGGTAGTGGATGTCTGCTCTTGTTCCTGCGATTCACTAGTTAGCTCATTGTTAGGCATGTCTTCGGTAACGTCTTTACTGGATTCGGGTGATGTTGGATTATCTGGCTGCTCAAAATCTGCTTGTGCACGATCCTCCATTGAGGATTGCATAGTTGCATCTTCATTAGAGTCTTGTTGTTGCTGCTGCTGTTCTTGCTCTAGACGCTCACTTTTCTGCCTACTCTCTGAACTGTTATTAGCTTCATCAGTTGGAGTTTGGGACTGTTCTGAATTATTAGAATCCTCTGACGATTGGTTATTTTCTTGGTTTTGTTCGTCTTGGTCGTTTGGATTTTCTTGGCTCTGATCGGACTCTTGGTTTTGCTGCTGCTCTTGCTCTTGTAAATACGTCTCTAATGCTTCTCTGCGCAAGCGAACATCTTCGGCGTCCTGAATGGCGGCAAGGTCGGTTGTGTCGATCTGACTAGCTGAATTAAATAGCGCTTCGGAAGTCTTCCAATTTTTAATTGCCGCTTTATAGTCCTGTGATTGGTAGGCCTTTTCTCCTAACTGAAAATTGCAATGCCCCATGTTGTACAATGCATCTCGTTGTAGTGGAAGATCGGTAGTTGACCGGACTACTTGAGCCAAACTTTTTTCTGCTAGAGCATAGTCTCCATCTGTTAACGTTTGGTGAGCAGCATTAAAACTTTTGCGAGCATCTAGTGCGCTCGGTTTGCGGTTCAGCGATTCATTCTTATCCTCTAAATCGGTACTTAATTCCATGCTATTTGACAGGTCGTCTAGTACCTCGCCAGCGCCTTTAGATTCTACAGGCATAAAAATCAGGCTCGATGCGAGGACTATAGCCGCATTTTTTATTCTCTTGCGACCAATTACCGCCATTTCTAACAGTAGAAATATGAACGCTGCGGCAAGTGCCCACTGGTAACGTTCGATACGTAGCTCTTGTAATTCAGACTCGCGTTCTTTTCTCGGTAAATTATTGATCACAGAGTCGAAGAGTTGTACGAGCGATTGTTCGTTAAGCTGGCAGTAACCAGCTTCTGTTATTTTTGCTATTTCTTTTAAGGTGAGCTCATCGAGTTGGCTTCGTACAGGTTGGCCTTGGGCATCTCGGACAAAGCGTTCACTCCCGTCTTTTGTACGATTTTTCAGGTATTCACCTTCTTTCGTACCAATGCCAATTGTATATATTTTTATACCTTCAGTTGTGACTTTTTCAGCAGCCGTAATTGCCTCCCCAGTGAGGTCTTCTCCATCAGTTAACAAGATTACGATCTTAACATTGTTATCGGGCGGAAATGCTTTAGTTGCCTCCTTGATAGCGCTACCTAAATTACTGCCTCCTAGCGTCATAACATTGGGGTCAATGCTGGCTAAACTTTCTCTAAAGGCAGAATAATCAAGTGTTGGAGGAGTTTGTAAAAAAGCACTTCCGGCAAACACAATAAGGCCGACTCGGTCACTTTCTAGTCGTTCAACAAGGTCTAAAATAGCCAGCTTTGCTCGATCTAATCGAGTGGGGCGAAGATCCGTTGCTAACATACTTTTTGAACTGTCGAGGGCAAAAACAATATCTAGGCTACGTGCTTTGCGCTCGGTCCACTCTACGCCATATTGAGGGCGAGCTAAAGCAATACCAATAAAAGCAACTGCGATTAATATAAATAATGCCCTTAGCAGAAGCCGCTTTTGACTCGTTTGAGTGGTTAATTGTTGTAATAAACGCTCCGCAGCAAAACGGCCCAGTAGCCAATCACGCTTCTTTAGTCCGTAGGCAAGTAATACACTCAGAGCGACAATTAGTAGCCCTGCAATATATAGCCAGATTGGAGATGCGAAGGTCATGGTAATCTTCGATAACGGGTATTCAATAAGCCTTGTTCGAGCGAGAGTAAGAGTAGAGCAATGAAACAAGGCCAAATAAATAGTTCTGTAAAACTAGCATAACTTCGTAGCTCAACTGCAGTCTTTTCGAGAGCATCAATCTCATCGTAAATTTTTTTTAGTTCACCACCACGCTTAGCGCTGTAAAATTGACCACCAGTTAGGCTCGCAATTTCACTTAACTCGGCTTCATCGTAATTAGAGTTATCTTTACGGCCTCGATATAGAGGCTGATTTTTGTCATCTCGAATGATGCGCCCTGCTCGGTCGGTTTCAGCGACTGGCACTCTTCCTTTTTGACCTGTTGCAATCGCGTAGATTTTTACCCCGTAGGTGGCAGCCGCCTCTGCTGCACCTATTGGAGAAATAGTGCCAGCATTGTTTTCACCATCGGTAAGAAGAACTATAATTCTGCTTCTAGCTTCATGATCACGTAGGCGATTCACGCTAGCACCTAGAGCAGTACCAATTGCAGTACCTCCTCCATTGATTTCACCTAGTTCGAGGCGCTGTAAATTCTTTTTGAGCCAGTCATGATTTAAGGTGAGTGGACTCACAACATAGGCATCTGCTGCAAATACGACTAAGGCAATACGATCATGTGGCCTTTGATCAATGAAATCGCGAACCACCTTTTTAGCGGCATCTAGACGAGTAACAATATTGTCCTGCGTGGATAGATCCAAAGCTCGCATGGATCCAGACAGGTCGAGTGTTAGTACAATATCGATACCTTCAACGTTTGTACTTTCATTTATTTTTCCTAATTGTGGCCGTGCCAGGGCAGCAATAATAAAGGCAAGTGTGAATAATCGAATCATAAGTAGCCAGACACCTGGTCGACTGCGGCGTGAATGACTGATTTCTTTAAATAAAGCAGTACTGGAAAATTGAACAGCTGCTTCAGGGCCTGTTTTTCCAAACAAAAGCGCGATAAAAGGTAAACTAAGCAGCAACCATAAAAATGCTGGATCTTTGAAATGAAAAAAGTCCATTATTTTAGTTCCTCCCGTAGCGATGACTGCAGTTCACCGATAATTTCTTCTGCCATATCGATTAATTCTCTGCGCGCTTTTAAATCCAGTGATTCTTGGCTAAATTTAGCACGATTACATATTTCCCAGAAGTTATGTATTTTCTGTGTGTGACTATCAGCGATCTTAAGTTGGCGGATAATAGTCTCATGACTGCCATCACTAATTGTAATTTTATACGACCGCTTTAAAAATAGATACATCACATCCAGTAAATCTGCTGCTAACTGCGAGCTAATAGTGTCTGGATTTATAGCATTTAAAACTTGTAGTGACTCCTCGTAACAATCCGATTCAACGTTTTTAAGGGTATTTTTTCTAGAGCGCCAAAAAAATAAAGACAGTAGTAGGCCGAGAATTATTACAGTAACTGTTACTAGTAGTGTAATCTGCCATGTTCCTAACTGCATAATCTCTATGGGCGCTCGTACTCTCTCCAATGAGGGACCTTCTGGTAATTCAGGTAATGGATTACTGATCGGCAAATTACCAAGCGGACTATTAGCTGCAGAGTGTATATTTTTTACTGGCATTGTACTAGTGACGTGAAGCGCGCCGTGCCATAAGTTGACGTAGTGTTGGTAGGTAGGGTTCGTCGGTCCCTACTTGTACGTAATCTAGACCATTCTGGAGCATTTGTTTATGAAATAAGTACCGCCGCTGTTTTGCTTGATTATGGTAGCGCTTACGCACGCTTGAATCGGCTGTATTTACTTCGATAAGTTCACCTGTTTCTGCATCTTCAAGAGTAATTAATCCAACATCAGGTACTTCGCTCTCTCGAGGATCGGTTAAAGCAATACTAATTAGGTCGTGCCGCTGGTTTGTGAGAGACAATTTAGAGAAAGTATCCGAGTTAGTTTGTAAAAAATCAGAAATTAGAAAGACGACACTTTTACGTTTTTGTACACGATTTAAGTAATCCAAGGCTGCCCTGTGATTGGTTTCACGACCTTGCGGCTGGTAGAATAATAGATCACGGATAAGTCTCAAAATATGGCTTCGACCCTTTTTGGGTGCTATGTAGTGCTCGACTTGATGAGTATAGAGTATTAAGCCAACCTTATCATTATTAAGGGTAGCAGAGTATGCTAGAACGCCAGCAATTTCTGCGGCATATTCTCGCTTACTTTGTTGAACCGATCCAAAGATTCCAGAGGCGCTTAAATCAATTACAAGCATTAGTGTGAGCTCACGCTCCTCGCGAAATACCTTAATGAATGGCTTGCCCATTTTAGCGCTAACGTTCCAGTCGATACTGCGCACATCGTCGCCTACGCAGTATTCACGAACCTCTTCGAAATCCATTCCTCTTCCTTTAAACGAACTGTGGTAGGCTCCGCTAATAGAATCTGTTACCAGACTCCGAGTACGAATTTCTAAGCGACGCACTTTATTAATTATATCGGAGGAGTTCACGGTTATGAATGCTATGAAGCAATCGCTAGCAATTAGCGAATCGCTCGGATGATAATAAGATTTTAAGGAACAGGTACTGCTTCAAAAATACTTTGGACTAAGTCTTCACTAGAGATGTCTTCGGCTTCCGCTTCATAGCTTGGTATCACTCTATGGCGCAGTACATCCATGCCGATTTCCTTGATGTCTTGAGGTACTACATAAGTTCGCCCTTGTATAATTGCCCAAGCTTTAGCTGCAAGCGTCAGGCTTATTGTAGCACGTGGGCTGGCTCCAAATTGTAGATATTGACCAATGTTTAACTTGTACTCACTTGGGTGGCGAGTAGCTGCGATCAAATTAACGATATAGTCTCTAATTTTCTCATCAACGTAAACTTCATTAACTTTTTTTCGAGCACCTTGAATCTCTTTAAGCGTCGTGACTGCATTGACCTGGATGTCTGGAGTTGTTGATGCCATTCGGTCGAGTATCTCTCGTTCCTCTGACTTTGTCGGATAATCAACTTTGAGTTTTAGCATGAAGCGATCCACTTGCGCTTCAGGTAGTGGATAGGTGCCTTCTTGATCAATCGGATTTTCCGTCGCTAAAACTAAGAATGGATCTGGAAGTTTATAGGTCTGCTCTCCTAAGGTAACTTGTCGCTCTTGCATCGCTTCGAGTAATGCACTTTGTACTTTGGCAGGTGCACGATTAATTTCATCTGCAAGAACTAAATTTGCAAAAATGGGGCCTTTACGAGTCTCAAAGCAACTCTCTTTGGGATTATAAATAAGTGTACCAATGACATCCGCAGGGAGTAGATCGGGAGTGAATTGGATGCGCTTAAAATCAGCATCTGTAGCCGCTGCTAAAGTTCGTATGCTTAGAGTCTTTGCTAAACCTGGAACGCCTTCTAATAGAACATGCCCATTGGCAAGTAGGCCTACGATCAAGCGGTCGATAAGGTAATTTTGCGCAACAATTACACGACCGATTTCATTGCGTAGTTTTGGGATCCAATCCAGCTCAATAATAGCATCTGGATTGCTTTGATTAGACATATTTTGATGACTCATGTGTTTTGATTATATTTTGCTAGAAAAATTTGATTACAGGTCAATCGTCAACGACAACAACGAAAGTAAAAAGTTTCGCAAAAAACCAAGGATTGATTTTTCCTTAAAGTTGTGTCTATTTGTCTCACATGCCCGCAACCTTATTGATTGTTGATGATGAGAAAAATACCCGAGAAGGGCTAGGTTTAGCTCTTGAGGATAGTTATGATGTATATCTTGCATCCGGTGCAGAGGAAGCGTTCAACTTAATGGATGCAGAAACTTTTGACGTTGTTTTGACTGACTTACGCATGGCTGGAAAATCAGGACTTAAAGTAATCGATCATGCATTGGTACTTTCGAACCAGCCGATTTGTATTATGATGACTGCATATGGTAATGTGGAGACTGCCGTGGAAGCGATGCGTAGGGGCGCCTTCGATTTCTTAACAAAACCGGTAAACCTTGAGAAGCTCGAGATTGTAATTAAGCGCGCTTTGCAAACACGCTCAATGGAGAGTGAAAATGTGCAATTACAGGAGCGCCTGGAGCAGAAATATAGTTTTACTGGTATCGTCGGTAATTCGCCTAGTTTGGTGGAAGTATTGGATAAAGTTAAGCTAGTCGCACCATCAAAGGCTACAATCTTATTAGAAGGTGAAACTGGAACTGGTAAGGAATTAATTGCACAATCAATACACCAAAATAGCGATCGTTCCCGCAAAGCCTTCGTGCCGGTACATTGTGCAGCATTGGCGACGAACTTGTTAGAAAGTGAACTATTTGGTCATGAAAAGGGTGCTTTCACCGGTGCAACAGAGCGCCGGATTGGTCGTTTTGAGGCTGCCGACTCTGGAACTTTGTTTCTTGATGAGATCGGAGAAATTGATGCATCTATACAAGTAAAGCTTCTGCGTTTTCTTGAAACGCGTAGTTTTGAACGTCTTGGTAGTTCTAAACAATTAGAAGTGGATGTGCGATTAGTCTGTGCGACAAATCGTAATCTAGAGGAAATGGTGGAGCGTGGAGAATTTAGGGAAGATTTACTGTATCGATTAAATGTAATTCGCATTTCTCTTCCGCCGTTACGAGAGAGGCCAGAGGATATAGTTACATTGTTGCAGCACTATACTCAGTATTTTAGTGAACAAAATGGATTTAGCGCTGTGAAACTAACGGAAGGCGCTTTGTCAGTACTCTGTGCTTACGCGTGGCCTGGCAATATTCGTCAGTTACGCAACTTTTGTGAAAATATAGTCATTTTAAAGCGTGGATCTGAAATAAATGAGTACGACTTAGACCCTATTTATCAATTAAATCCTACTTCTCTATCTTCTGAGAATCAGGACGTAGGGGTATCGAATCACTCAATGTTAAGTAAATCTGAAAATGAGAAGCGCTTACTGCGTAACGCACTAATTAAGTCGAATGGTAATCGTACAAAAGCTGCAGATTTAATGGGGATTAGTCGGCGTACTTTACACAGAAAATTAATCCAATGGCCTGAATTAGATGTTACTCGGTAAGCGTCATAGAGTATGTTTACAGCTATTGGTTTGACATAAATATGCAAGCAATACGTAATTTTACAAGTCTGTGATTGGCATGAGCGTCTATCTTAAATTACCCATATTTTTCAGTGTATTAATCTGCTGCATTAATGCTAAGGAGGTACGTATAGCAGTTTCCGATTTATTAGCGGATACAGTAGTCGATACATTAATGCTTCATGCCCAGGAGAAGGACCTACAATTCAAGATCGATAGCATCGGTAGTTTACCAGCGCTTGATAAGCTCAATGCAGGTGAATTGGACATGGCATTAATAGCGATTCCAAGACGATCTACTCAGCCAAGCAGCAATTATCAGCTGTACCCATTTGCTTATAGTACCTCCATAATAGCTGTAAACGTTAATAACCCACTTGATGAAATTAGTATTAATCGTTTAAGCGGCACTTTTGGTTCACATGAGGAACTTAGCCTAAGTAAATGGAGCGAGATTGGTCTTAGTGGATGGGGTAATCGAAGCATTAAGCCTATAGTAGGGCAATTAGAGGGAAGTATATCTCTTGAGCTATTTAAGCATGTAGCCTTAGAAGATGGTAAAATTAGGTCTACAGTTAGTCTGCTCAAAAATAATGCCGCACTTTCCATTATTTCAAATGATGTTGCTGCCATCGCTATACTTCCTACTAATCCGCAGGATAGATATATAAAAGTTTTATCAGTTGCTAAAGAGCAGGATTCCCCCGCCTTCGAACCTTCTGATGATAATATACATTATGGAGATTACCCATTTCGTCTTTCATTCTATATTGCGCTTCTAAAATCGGAAGTTCCCAATCTAGCACATGTAGTGGAAGCTCTGTTAAGCGATTCTGTTGCTAACGTATTGTCCGATTCTCATTTTGTACCGATTCCATATAATGTGCGCCAACAACTACAGATGGATCTGACTTTACGTAGTAAGAGAGTTGTAAAATAAACACAAAAACGCGTTGACATGGATCTTTCCATTGAGATCCTAGCGAATTCTATCACTTAGCGAGCGTAGCTCAGTTGGTAGAGCACCACCTTGCCAAGGTGGATGTCGAGAGTTCGAACCTCTTCGCTCGCTCCATTTTAAGTCTCTGTGGATTTAGTCCCAGAGGCTTTTTTGTTTTTCTATCGAATAATAGATACTAACTATTAATTAATTTTCTTCACGTACTGGATTTTGCAAACTGCCAATACCTGTGATTTCTACAGTAAATGTATCATTAGCTTTTAGATATCTTGGGGGAGTTTGTGACATCCCAATGCCTGGGGGAGTTCCAGTAAGAATAATAGTCCCAGGTAGCAGAGTAGTACTGCCGCTTAGAAAAGAAATAATTTCGGCTACTGAAAAAATCATATCTCCAGTCCATGATTCCTGAATGATTTTACCGTTCAGTAGTCCCCGAATTGGAAGAATTTGTGGATTTGGGATTTCGTCTGCTGTAACTAATACAGGCCCAATCGGGCAAAATGTATCAAAGCTCTTGCTTTTAACCCACTGCCCACCCCTGTGAAAGGGTTGCCAGTCACGTGCACAAACATCATTAGCACAAGTATAACCATAGACGTAACTAAGGGCTTCTTTGCTGTCTACATTTTTGCAATGACGACCGATAATAACTGCTAACTCTGCTTCATAATCGACTTGTTCGCTATGCATATGGCGAGGAAGTACTATTGGCGCATCTGGATGTTGGATAGCAGCAGGATTTTTCATGAATACAACTGGACAATCTGGTCGATCAAGTCCCATTTCGTCAGCGTGCTGCGCATAGTTTAGGCCGATTCCAAAAATAACATTTGGAACTATAGGAGCTAATCGGCGTATTGGAATAATTCGCTCATCGGTTACCTCAAAGTCATTGTATAGGTCTCCTTCTATGCGATAGAGGGTGCTTCCAGATTCAGATGCAAAGTGTACTTTCCCGTCCTGATCGATAATACGCGTAATTTGCATAATGTTTATTGTTAGCAAGAATTAATCCACTTCAAATTTTTTCTTGCGATATGCCGCTTGCATTTCTTTATTGCTGACTTCCTTAAATACGGGGGCTTAGCTCAGTTGGTTAGAGCGCTACCTTGACATGGTAGAGGTCGTGGGTTCGACTCCCGCAGCTCCCACCATTACCTATAGTCAAGTGCTTTAATTTATGGGCTTATTTAGATTTTTTTAGCAGTTATTGTATAGCTGAATCATCACTTGCTTTTTTCAACAATACTGTCATACACCCAACAATCTAATCATTGTTAATTTCCAAAGCGTGGGTAGTTGTTCAAACTGTTTTTTCATAATCAGTGCAGATCGAGTTCAATTAAGAACATCCAGGGCTATGGAGCAGGAGTAGATAGATAGAGATAAAGAAATAGAATGAATTCAAAAATGTATGTAGGAAATCTCTCCTTTGATGCCTCATTTGAGGACATCAAGAGCTTATTTGAAGCTCATGGTGGAGTAGAAGATGTATTCATCGTTAAAGATCGTGAGTCCGGTCGACCCCGTGGCTTCGCTTTTGTAACGATGGAAACTAAAGAAGGTATGGACACAGCTATTGAAGCACTCAATGGAGAAGAGTTCCTAGGTCGTCCTTTAGTTATTAACGAGGCGCGTCCACGTGAAGAGCGCAGCGGCGGAGGTGGCGGAGGTCGCAACTTCGGCGGTGATCGTCGTGGCGGCGGTGGAGGTCGTAACTTCGGCGGTGATCGTCGTGGCGGCGGCGGAGGTCGAGGA
>TARA_Y200000002_G_scaffold77138_1_pt1 | contig 15155 bp, 14 predicted proteins | sample TARA_Y200000002 | Tara Oceans TARA_Y200000002 (sample SAMEA2619388) | marine metagenome | biome: marine biome (ENVO:00000447); feature: surface water layer (ENVO:00002042); material: "saline water (ENVO:00002010), including plankton (ENVO:xxxxxxxx)" | depth 5 m | reverse complement strand
CGCACTGTATCCAGTTGGGCAAATACCGCGGGCATGGACTCTTCCATCGACACATTGCCGGTTTCAGCAGCCTGCGCCGCTGTCTTGGTCAGCGGCAACGGTGTACGAATGCCGGCCACCACATCTTCGCCCTGCGCATTGATCAGATATTCACCGTAAAAACTGTTCTCGCCAGTCGACGGGTCGCGCGTGAAGGCCACACCGGTTGCACAATCATCACCCATATTGCCAAAGACCATCGCCTGCACATTCACCGCTGTGCCCCATGACGCCGGTATATTGTTCAGCCGCCGATATGTGGTTGCCCGCGCGTTCATCCAGCTGGTGAAAACAGCACCGACCGCACCCCACAGCTGGTCACCCGGATCCTGCGGAAACGCCTCGCCAGCTTCATCCGCCACAATGTCCTTGTAGATATCGACCAACGCCACAAGGTTATCGCCCGTCAGGCCAGTATCATCGAACACGCCGAAACGCAGCTTCATTTCTTCCAGCGCGTCCTCGAACAGGCCGTGATCGACACCCATCACCACATCTGCATACATCTGGATAAAGCGGCGATAACTGTCATAGGCAAATCGCGTATCATCAGCGCGCGCGGCAAGCCCGGCGGCGGTGGCATCATTCAGCCCCAGATTCAGAACCGTATCCATCATGCCGGGCATTGACGCGCGTGCCCCTGAACGCACCGAAACCAGAAGCGGGTTTTCCGGATCGGCAAAGCGCGCACCTGTCTCTGCCTCGATACGGGCGACTGCGGCCTCAACCTCTGCCTTCAGCGTCTGCGGATAGCTTTTGTCATTGCTGTAGAACCAGGAACAAACTTCGGTCGTGATGGTAAAGCCGGGCGGCACAGGCAGGCCGATGCCAGCCATTTCCGCAAGATTGGCCCCCTTCCCGCCAAGAAGGTTGCGCATTGAACTGTCACCTTCCGAGCCTGTGGCACCGAAAGAGTAAACCCATTGGGTGGCGGTTTCATTCATTCCAATTCAGCCTTTTTTTCAGCCTTCAAGTTTGGTGAAGTCGGCAACCCTTGTCATTGCATCACGAACCATTGCCAGCAACCCCAGCCTGTTCAGTCTCACTTTATCATCATCATCATTGACAACAACGCTGTCAAAAAACACGTCAATCGGCCCGCGCAATGTGCCAAGCGCCTGCATGCCTGACAGCAATTCGTCCCGGCTCAGCACTTTCGCTGAAAAGGACAGGCTGTCCAGATGTTCATAAAGACCCGTTTCGGCAGGCAGTGCAAACAATGCCGGATCGGTTGCCGGGGCAAAGCTCTGTTTTGCCTTGCCTTCCTCTGCCTCCAGAATGCTGGCAGCCCGGCGCCATCCCGCAACAAGACCGGCCCCGTCATCACTGCCAAGGAACGCCGCCAGCGCATCGGCACGTTCGGCAAGGAACAGGATATCATCGCTTCCCTCGGCCATGCCGTCACCCAGCGCCGCCGCTACGACATCATGGGCAATGCTGCTGCCACTGCCAGCGTCACGATCCCGCAAGCTGACACGCAACCGTTCACGAATGAACGCCAGCAGGTCATCATCCACCGCTGCAAACCCATAAGCGGCTGCAGATGCTGCCAATACCGGCCGCAAGGGAAGCCGTGTCTGTGATTCCAGAATGATCCGGATCACACCCAGCGCGGCGCGGCGCAGTGCGAACGGGTCTTTTGAACCTGTCGGCTTGGCACCAACACCAAAGAACCCCACCAGACTGTCAATCTTGTCGGCCAGCGATACCGCCAGACCTTCCGGCGTTGCTGGCAGCCCGTCAGCTGGTCCCTGCGGGCGATAATGATCGCGAATGGCCGATGCCACAGCAGCGGGCGCACCGCCAGCCTCGGCATAATAGCCGCCCATGATACCCTGCAATTCAGGAAATTCGCCAACCATTCCGCTGACAAGATCGGCTTTGGCAAGGCGTGCAGCCTCACCAGCCGCCGCCCCATCACATCCGGCAATCGCCGGTGCAATATGCGCCGCCAGCTGTGCCAGACGCGCCGCCTTGTCATGCACCGATCCCAGCCCTTCATAAAAGACGATATCAGCCAGACGCGGCAAGGCTTCGGCAAGCGGTGCCTGGCGATCTTCCTGCCAGAAAAATTCAGCATCAGCCAGCCGTGCGCGCAACACCCGCTGATTACCGGCAAGGATCACGTCATCGCGCGCCGCATCTGCCAGCCGGTTGCTGACGACAACAAACCCCGGGGTCAGCCGCCCGTCTTCATCTTCTGTTGTCAGATATTTCTGATGCACACGGATAGAGGCTTCCAGCACCTCATCCGGCAGTGACATGAACCCGTCTTCAATACGCCCGAACAGCGCATGCGGCCATTCAACAAGGCCGGTAATCTCGTCGATCAGCCCTTCATTTACCCGCAGTTTTGCGCCCTGCCCGTCCACCAGCGCGCTTGCGCCATCGACAATTGCGGCGCGGCGTTCTGCACGATCAACCATCACATAACCATCGCGCAACCGGCCAACATAGTCATCAGCGCTGGCAACACCGGCCAGCGAAATATCATCACCATGTTCGAAATAATGCCCGCAGCTGGTCGCCGAGAACGCCAGCGCTCCGCCACCCATATCCAGCTCACCCGGCAATGCAGCCCCGTCAAACAGGACATTGACCCGGTGCAGCGGACGCACCCACCGGAACCGCGTTGCCCCCCAGCGCTGGCTCTTCGGCCAGGGGAAATCGGACAGAATTCTGGTGATCATATCGGGCAAGAGCGCAGTGGTAGCGCTGCCTTCGCGTTCAATGCGGGCGAACAGAAATCGGCCCTTCGGCGTGTCCTGTTCCAGCAGAGCATCGCGCGCCAGGCCGGTTGATTTCAGGAACCCGGCGATGGCCTGCTCCGGCGCATCAGCGCGCGGGCCGCGGCGCTCTTCCGACACGTCTTCCTGCCGGTCCGCCACATCATCGATATAGACGGCCAGATGGCGCGGCGCCACGAAATGACGGGCGCTGCCATGTGGCAGGCCAGCATCATTCAGCGCACCAGACACCAGCTTTTCCAGATCCTGCGCCGCCCGCATCTGCATGCGCGCCGGAATTTCCTCGCAGATCAGTTCAATCAGCAGATCAGCCATGTGCAGCGCCCTCACCCTCTGCTGCGGTGGCGGCAGCACCGCTCCACGCCTCACAGCAGCGGCGCGCCAACGCCCGCACACGTCCGATATAGGCGGCCCGCTCGGTGACTGAAATCACACCGCGCGCATCCAGCAGATTAAACAGGTGGCTGGCCTTCATGCACTGGTCATAGGCTGGCAGTGCCAACGGTCTGGCAAGCGCCAACAACCGCCCGCATTCATCCTCGGCATCGCGAAAATGCTGCAACAGCATATCGGTGTCCGCATGATTGAAGTTCCAGGAGGAGAACTCCACCTCGGCACGGTGAAAGATGTCATGATAGCATTTGCCGCCTTGATCTGCTGGCACGCCGTCCCAGTCCAGATCATAAACGTTGTCGACGCCCTGAATGAACATCGCCAGACGTTCCAGCCCATAAGTCAGTTCCAGCGGTACCGGATCGCATTCAAGTCCCCCCACCTGCTGAAAATAGGTGAACTGCGACACTTCCATCCCGTCACACCAGACTTCCCAGCCAAGGCCCCAGGCACCAAGCGTCGGCGATTCCCAATCATCCTCGACAAACCGGATGTCATGCGCATCCGGGTCCAGACCGATCGCACCCAGACTGCCAAGATACAGCGCCTGTGAATCCGGTGGTGACGGCTTGAAGATCGTCTGGAACTGATAAAAGTGCTGCAACCGGTTCGGGTTCTCGCCAAAACGCCCATCGGTAGGCCGCCGCGACGGCTGCACATAGGCCGCACGCCAATGATGGTCAGGGCCAAGGGCGCGCAGCGTTGTTGCCGGATGAAAAGTGCCCGCCCCCACTTCCATATCATAAGGCTGCAGAATCACAGCGCCCTGCTTTGCCCAATAGGCCTGCAGGTTCAGCAGGATGGACTGGAAGTCGGTTCCCGGACGGGTGATGAAGGTCTTTGCCATGAACGATTCTACTGCCTGAATCAGAGCCGCAAACTAGCCTCAAACGGGCATTGATTGCAAGCGGTGAGAAATAGGATGAAGGTAAAATCAGCCGTTATAGGGGCAGGCCTCACGCGTGCACGCCTCGCCGGCAACCCACGCATGACATACACGGCATTCTTCCAGATCCAGCGGCCCGCTTTTCTTCTGTGTGCTGCCAGCATCTTTGCCAGCGCTGTCACCGGCCGCATCATCACGGGATTTACGATGCGCTTCCAGCAGGCGAAAGCCGTACCAGACGGCACCGATCACACCGATCAGGGCCAGTATTTTTGGGAGCGAGAAAAACATAGACCACCTTTCTGCCGGCGCTGCCGGCATTGCCCCCGCTATAAACCGAACCGCGCCATGTGCGCACGCTCAACAGCCACATCAACGGCATCATCGACCACGCGCCCCACCAGCGTTCCCGGCAGACCGCCAAAGCCGCCAAACAGGCGCTTCTTTGGCTCGATGGTCACAAGATCGGTATCCTCGCCAAACCGCTCGGTCACCATCCCGCGGCAATCGGCAAGCCCGTCGATCAATCCCAGTTTGACCGCAGCGGCACCGGTCCAGAAAGCACCGCTGAACAGATCCTCATGCGCACCAGTCAGCTTGCCACCACGCCGGTCAGTCACATGGGTGATGAATTGTTCGTGGATTTCCGCCTGCAGCGATTTCAGCCGCACGACATCAGCCTCTTTTTCAGGCTGGAATGGATCGAGGATCATCTTGTTGGTGCCAGCGGTATAGACACGGCGTTCAACGCCAAGACGTTCAATCGCACGATCAAAGCCGAACCCTGCCGACACCACGCCGATCGATCCGATCACCGAGGCGGCATTTGCATAAATTTCGTCGGCGCTGGCCGCCAGCCAGTAACCGCCGCTTGCCGCCACATCCTCGCAAAATGCCAGCACCGGCACATTGCCCTTGCGCGCCAGATCCCGCACCCGCTTGCCAATCAGCGCCGATTGCACCGGCGACCCACCCGGCGAATTGATGATCAAGGCCACAGCTTTGGCACCGCGCATGGCGAACGCCTTTTTCAGCTGCGGCTCAACGCCTTCCAGCGACAGGCCGCGGCGCATCTGGCTGCTGCTGGCAATCACGCCAGACAAGCGCACTACAGGCACCACCGCGCGCGGCTTTTTCCAGAAAAACAGCAACCGGGCAACGGCTTTGAACGGGTTCATCAGGTCAGCCTCCGCGCTGTCGGTCGGCTTGCTGCGGGCGTGCCGGATGCGACACATGCAGCGGACCACCATTCATTACGTCCTGCGCGGCATCAGAAAAACCGCCATCATCGCGATGCAACACCATGCCCGGCAGAATAGCCCCTGGCCCGTCAACATCACGGCGCACCTGAATGATCACCCGCCCTGCCGGACTGGAATGGCGCGGCCATAACGGATACAGCACAGTCTCACCGGCACCGGCTCCGGCGAACAGGTTGATCAGCTCCGGCACACGGTCAGCGCGACAGATGAAGGTAATCCGCCCGCGCGGCTTGGCTGCCCAGACCGCCGCTTTTACCCAGTCCCGCATCAAGGTTTCATCGCCCATATGCGCAACAGCCCGATCGGGATGACGGGGGCGCGTACCGTGGGAATTATGGTAGGGCGGATTGCTGATCACGTGATCAAAGCTGCCAGCCAGCACAGGCGGCATCTCGCGAATGTCGGCAGACAACACCCGGATCCGGTTCTGCAACCCGTTCTGGACAGCGTTTTCGCTGCACAAAGCCGCCATATCGGCGTTCTTTTCCACAGCGGTAATCTGCAGTTCTGCCAGACGGCGCGCCAGACACAGGCACACACCGCCCACACCGGCCCCCATATCAAGAACACGGCCGGTTATGGTGCCAACAGATGCCGCCAGCAACACCGCATCACTGCCAACCCGATACCCATCGGATGGCTGTGTGATCTTGACGGCCTCATTCAGCAGATGATCATGTGTCACCTGCATCATGGGGACGTCGGCAATATCAGTGCCACTTGGTGTTTTGTCAGATGTCATCCGGCATCAATCATCAAACAGTTCATTGGCATCACTCAATACGGTTTCAGCAGCAAGGCGATATTCCGGAGCAACAGCAAGTCGCCGCGGAAACGCACCGATACCAGCTTCAAGCGCCGAAATATTTGCATCGAACACCTCGGCGCGAATACCTGAATCGGCAAGCAAGGCCTGAAGGAACGACAACCTTACCGCATTCGTGGTCCGTAAGATCGTAACCATTCACATGATATGCGCCAAATCACATCTTTAGCCAAGCCCCTAGCGAACAGAAACGGGGCAAATCTGTCTTGCTGTCACATCAATTCTGGGATCAATGCCCGGGGTAATGCCGGGGTAATGCCGGGCGTAATGCCCGGGTTAACGCAGGGGCCGGGCTTTGGCCAATAGATGGGTCTGGTCCTGCGCTCTTGTTTGCAATTACAGCCGGATTGGCCAGACCACCAGAATGTTGCGGCAATTGTCTTCCGGAGAATGCGACATGGTGACCAATATCCATCCTGCACGGATGAATTTTCTTGCCCCTCATCACCAGCAGGCGATATCAATTAGACCATCATTCAGCTTGTGGGATTTCATGACGTCAACTCCGGTTTCCGACATTGTGGTGGGTGCGCCCTCGCTGGCGCCACTGCTGGGCCTTGTCGAAAAAGACATGGAACGGGTGAATGCCACGATCATCGAGCGCATGCAGAGCGATGTACCCCTGATCCCGAAGCTTGCCGGGCATCTGGTGGCTGCTGGCGGAAAGCGTATGCGACCGATGATGTCCATCGCCGGCGCGATGATGGCCACGGCCACACCGGATGAACGCGGCCCGGCCATTCTGCTGGCCACCGCAGTTGAATTCATCCATTCGGCGACGCTGCTGCATGATGATGTGATTGATGAATCAAACCTGCGGCGCGGCCGTGATACGGCCAATGCGCTGTGGGGCAATGATGCGGCGGTTCTGGTGGGGGATTTCCTGTTTGCCCGCGCCTTTGAATTGATGGTCGAGGCTGACAATATCAGCGTGCTGGGCCGGCTGGCAGCCGCGTCTGCGAAAATCACCGAGGGTGAAGTGCGGCAGATGACGATCACCGGCAACCCAGATACGCCGGTGGATGACTATCTTGATGTGATTGCTGGCAAGACAGCTGTGCTGTTTGCCGCTGCCGCCGGTGCCGGTGCCGAGGTATCGGGTGGCAGCCCTGACAAAGTCGCCGCCATGTATGATTATGGCCTGCAACTCGGAATGGCGTTCCAGATCATGGATGATGCTCTGGATTACAGCGCCGATGCGGCGACGATGGGCAAGAATGCCGGTGACGATTTCGCCGACCAGAAGATCACGCTGCCGACCATTATTGCGTGGCAGGACGGGGATGACGACGAACGCGCCTTCTGGCAGCGCACGCTTGGCGAGGCCCGTTTTGCCAAGGATGATCTGGCCACGGCGCAGGCCATGCTGGCAAAGCACGATGCGATCGACCGCTCTATCCTGCGTGCCAGCGGCTTTGCCGAGGCAGCTTGTGTGGCTGTCGCACCCTTTGCCGATGATCCGGCCACCGCCGATCTGGCTGCTGCCCTTTGCGATGCGGCGCGCTTTGCCGCCATGCGCACCAGCTGAGAGCGACCCGGACCGCAAACCAGCACAGCAGCTGGATATCCAAAATACCGCTGACGCAAATGGCTGCCACCATCGCTATCCGCGCCGCAGCATCGCAGCAATCTCCTGCGCCCGATGCCCGGTCTGTTTCGCCCAGCGGCTGTCCAAAGCCTCGGTACTGGCCCGCTGAAAACAGTGCGGCCGATCGATCATCCGCACCGGCATCTGCTGATACTTCCAAACAGCATGACGGCGAACGGAATACGGGCGTGCAGCATTCGGGCGTGCAGCATTCGGGCGAAAAGCCGGGCACGCGCGTCCGCCGCTCAAAGGCACCTTCCTCCGGTCTTGATGCACCGCGGCGGCGCTTGCGGGATGCGCTGGCCACAGCTGGTCTGTCACTCAAGGAGGCATCGCGCGCCATCGGCCGGAATGATGCCTATCTGCAGCAGTTTCTGTACCGGGAGTTGCCACGCCGCCTGCCTGAGGAGGCGCGTCACCGCTTGGCCACTATTCTTGACATCGACCAGCAGCAACTGGCCGACCGGCATCTGTCGGCAGCCATGTCAGATCGTCCGCCCGCGCAGATCAGTGTTCCCTTTTTCGACGTCCGTGCCGCGGCTGGTGGCGGGGCCATGCCCCCTGATCTGTCCAGTTCGGCCAATTCTGACAGTCAGGACAATGCTGGCAACCCTGAGGTGCTGTCGCCAATCGGCCTTGGCTTTCCCTCTTCGCTGCTGCGCCGCATTACCAGCGCCCCTGCCGCCAGCCTGCAGCTGATCTCGGTCAGCGGCGATTCGATGGACCCGACCCTGGCCGATGGTGACCTTGTGATGATCGACACTGCGCGCAAGCAACCGTCACCTCCCGGCATTTTCATCCTTGATGATGGTGTGGGGCTGGTGGCAAAACGGGTCGATGCGGTGCCAAACACCACGCCGCCGATGCTGCGCCTGTCATCTGACAGTCCGGCCCATTCGAATTATCAGCGCCACCTTGACGAGGTGCATATCATCGGTCAGGTCATCTGGTTTGGACGCAGCCTGCAATGATGTGCGCCATAATTATGATATCCGTAGTTATGACATCCGTGATGATGCAGCCTGTTATGCGCGAGCATTTATCGTTACCGCGTGAAAGGGGTATGACATGACCGGGTATTCTTCAGGGCCTGCATCGCGCCGGCGTTCAGCGCAAGGCCGCAAGCGCGCCGGCAACAAGCGCAACCGGTCTGATGGGCGTCTGCCGCGCAATGCCCCGCCCCTGCAGCTGCAGATCAGCCATATCGGCGGGCGCGGTGATGGTGTCGGGCGGGCCGGCTACACGCATAATTACCGTACCGCCGATCACAATGTCTTTGTGCCCGCCACCCTGCCCGGCGAGGATATTCTGGCACAGCCCCTGTCGCTGACCGCGCAAGGCATCCGGTGTGTGCCGCAGGAAATTCTCACTCCCTCACCCGAACGCCGCGATCCGGATTGTGAGGCCTTCCCGGCCTGTGGCGGTTGCACCTTTCAGCATTGGCAGGATGACCCGGTCACCCTCTGGAAAGAGGCGCAGCTTGACAGTTTTCTGCAGCGTGAAAACATCTCGCCGGTCCACCGCCTTGCCCCGCATATCTCGCCGCGCAACAGTCGACGGCGCGCCACATTCCATCTGAAACGCCTTGCCAGCGGGGTGGCAGCCGGTTTTCTTGAACGCGGCTCCAGCCATATTATTACCCCGACCGGCTGCAGCATCTTACGTCCGGAACTCGCCACGCTTCTGCCGGCGCTTGCCGGTCATGCTGGCCGCCATTTCCCGCTTGGCGTCACCATTGATGCGGCGGCCAACTGTCTTGATAACGGCATCTGCCTGTTGCTGCGTGGCCCTGAAGGCTGGCATGATGGCCTTCTGGAAGGCCTTGCAACATGGGCCGACGGCAAGGGGCTTGCCCGCCTGTCGGTGGCCGAGGACACAGGCCGCGCCGCACCGGAAAACCCGTCTGGTACAGTGGCGCTGACGATCTATGCCCCGGCGCCGCCGCGCCTTGCCATAGGCGGCATTGATATTGCGCCGCCACCGGGCGCGTTTCTGCAAGCCACCAGCGAAGCACAAGCCATCATGCAGGCAGATATCGCCAGATTTGCTGCTGATACCGGCCTTGCCGCATCGGCGCGCATCCTTGATCTTTATGCTGGTTGCGGCACCCTCGGTCTGCCGCTGCTTGCCGGCGGTGCACAGATGCTTGCGGCCGAAAGTGACGCAGACGCGCTGGCCGCACTGAAAGCCGGTGTTGATGCGGCCGGTTATGGGGCGCAGCTGACGATCAGCCAGACAGACCTGGCGAACGCTCCGCTGACAGGTGAAACGCTGCCACCTGTCGATCTGGCGATCATCGACCCGCCACGCAGCGGTGCCGCCGCCCAGGTAACCGCCCTTGTCGATGCATCTTCGCCGCCGCAACGCATTGCCATGGTGTCATGCAATCCGGCCAGCTTTGCCCGTGATGCCGCCATGCTGGTAGCGGGCGGCTATGTCTTTGACAGGCTGCGGATGATTGACCAGTTCCGTTTTGCGCCGCATGTTGAACTGGTTGCCGGATTTGTACGGCAGGATTAGGCTCAATTGGCCAGATTCCTGAAACAGGTCCGTCATGAAAAAACGCTCGGTCAGCATTCGCGGTCACCGGACAAGCCTGTCCCTTGAAGATCCCTTCTGGGATGAACTGCTGCTGCTGGCCAATGAAAGTGGCACGTCGGTCGCCGGATTGATCACCGAGATTGACAAGAACCGGCAGGCTGGCCTGTCGTCGGCGGTCCGCATCTTTGTGTTGCAGACCCTCAAACAAAAGGCCGCCGCTTGCAGGACAGTTTCTGGCGTGACCGATTGATAGCGTGGCGCGGTTAACAGGGTTCTGATCGTTAGCAGGAGACAACCAATGCATATCGCCATTCTGGAAACAGGCCGGATCAATCCCGCGATCGCCGATCGCTTTCCGCGTTACCCCGATATGTTCCGTAGCATGTTTGATGCTGCCAGCCTTTCTGCGACCGGCGGTGCGCCTGATACTGACAGCTTTACCTTTACCGCTGTGCCAGTCCTTGACGGCGAATTTCCTGCCACGGTGGATGATTATGATGGCTATCTGGTCACCGGTTCGGCTGCCGGTGTGTATGATGATTATGACTGGATAGACCCGCTGAAGGCCTTCATCCGCGATCTTCATGCTGCCGACAAGCCGCTTGCCGGGGTCTGTTTTGGTCATCAGATCATTGCCGAAGCCCTTGGCGGCACCTGTATCAAATGGCCTGGCGGCTGGGGTGTTGGTCCGTTTGATGTGGCCCTCGACAATACCCCGCGCTGGATGCCGCAACGCGATCAGGTGCGGCTGATCCATGTGCATCAGGATCAGGTGACCCGCCTTCCCGAAGGGGCCACGCATCTGGGTGCCACCGGGTTCTGTGACAACGCCATGTTCTATGTTGGTGATTCTGTTTTCTGCATGCAGGGTCACCCTGAATTCGAAGCCGACTATACCGGTGCGCTGCTCACCTTGCGCGAAGACAGTATCGGCACCGAAAAGGTTGCCACCGCCCTCGAAGGGCTGAAGCAGGAGCATGAAGGCATAGTCATTGCCCGCTGGATACTTTCATTCTTTGCCGGTCACGCCGCATCGCGCGCTGCCGAAACCGCTGCCTGAAGAGGCGGTAAATTGACAGCCAGCTTATCAGTTCAGATTGTCGGTTATCCAGACAGCCGGTTATCTGATGTGGCGATGACGCAAGGTGACGGACCATTGATGGCGGCAGCAAAATGACACGTGTGATCGGGCTGGATACTGGCGGCACCTATACCGATGCCGCGCTGGTCGACACTGATGCCGGGCGCGTTGTTGCCACTGGCAAGGCACTGACCACGCGTGATGATCTGTCCATTGGTGTTGGCGGAGCAATCCGCCGTATTCTGGATAATTATGACGGCGATGCCAGTGACATCGGGCTGATCTCACTGTCGACGACACTTGCTACCAATGCGGTGGTTGAGGGTGTTGGCGGGCGTGTCTGTCTTGTCATGATCGGTTTCGATGAAGACGCGCTCGGACGCGCCGATCTGGCGCGCGCACTTGGTCAGGATGATGTCTTTTTCATCTCGGGCGGTCATGCTGCTGACGGGGCTGAACAGGCAGTGCTTGATGAAGGTGCCATCCGCGCCGCTGCCAGCAAGACGGGCAGTGACGTTTCGGCCTATGCGGTGGCAGCTCATTTTGCCACGCGCAACCCGGCGCATGAACGGCGTGCCCGCGACATCATTCGCGACATCACCGGCTGCCCGGTAACATGCAGTCATGAATTATCCTCTGCCCTTGGCGGGCCGCGCCGTGCGCTTACCGCGGTTCTGAATGCGCGCCTGATCAATCTTCTCGACCGGCTGATTGCCGCCACCGAATCCATCATGACCGATCTGCAGCTGAACTGCCCGCTGATGGTGGTCAAGGGTGATGGCTCGCTGTTGCGCGCTGATTTTGCGCGTTCACGGCCAGTTGAAACCGTGCTGTCTGGTCCGGCTGCCAGCCTTGCTGGCGCTGCCTTTCTGGCCGGGGCAAAAACCGCCATGGTTGCCGATATCGGCGGCACTACCACAGATATAGCGCTGTTGCAGAATGGTGCACCGCGCCTGAAAAATGACGGGGCCCTTGTCGGTGGCTGGAAAACCATGGTTGAGGCCGCTGATATTCGCACCTGCGGGCTTGGCGGTGATTCCGAGGTATTGCCTGTCACTCGCGGTACCGCTGGCGGCCTGACCCTTGGTCCGCGCCGCGCCGTCCCGCTGTCGCTTCTTGCAACGCAATGGCCACAGGTCAAAGACATTCTTGCCGAACAGCTGGGGGTGAGCGTGCCGATGGCCACCGACGGGCGGTTTGTCATGCCGTTGATGCCCAATGGCGTACCGGGCTGGCTGACCCGGTCGGAGGCGCGACTTGCGGCCAAGGCAATCGAAATGGGACCGACCAGCGTTGCCGAAATTGCCTCGACACAGCTGGCACTGGGAGCGGTGGACAGGCTGATCGGACGCGGACTTCTTACCCTCGCTGCTTTTACACCCACTGATGCGCTGCATGTCACCGGTGATTTCGATGAATTCGATAGTGATGCCGCACGCCTCGGCGCCGAATTGATGGCCCGCCAGCGCAATGGTGTTGGCGCGCCTGTCGCCAAAGATGCAGCGACACTTGCACAGATCACCCTTGGCGAGTTGCATCGCCGTTCAGGCGTTGCGCTGATGGATGCTGCGCTTGCACATGACGGGGCTGGCGAGGGTCAGGCCAGCAGCAACCCGCTTCTGAACGAGCTGTATCGCGGCACACTGGGCACGGCCGGACTGCCGCAACAGGCAGGCCTGGTTAATCTGAAGCTGTCACTTGATACCGGCGTCATTGCGCTTGGCGCATCAGCTGCCACACATTATCCGCATGTGGCGCATCTCATGGGGGTTGGACTGACGGTGCCCGATCATGCCGATGTGGCGGGGGCTGTCGGCGCTGCGGCCGGCACCGTGCGCCAGCGTGTGATGATCTCGGTCAGCCAGCCCGACGAAGGCCGCTTCCGCGTGCATCTGCCAACCGGCCCGCAGGATATGACTGATATGGAAGCCGCCTTGCAGGCCGCCCGCGACGCTGCCACTGCGCTTGCCAATGATCGTGCGCTTCAGGCCGGCGCCACCGTCGTTGATGTCTGCCTGTCCGAAGATGTGAAACTCGTTCCGCTCAGCGCTGATCGTGACATGTTCATCGAGGCGCTTGTTTACGCCACAGCCGATGGCCGCGCTGGCTGATCGACTCCAGATCGATCCGCCCGTCTTAAACTTCCGTTAACACATACCTGCTAACCTTCACCTCTCAATATCCGGCTGTAATCACGTCGGCTGGTTGATTCAGGTGGCAGGTGACCCGTCAGCAACTGATCTGGATCATGGAAAACAGGTTCAGGAAATCCTGGCTTGAGGGACAACAGACATGACATCCGTTCTATTATTCGCCGGTTCGGTCCGGCGCGGGGCGTTTTCCAGACGACTTGCGCAGCGGCGGGCCTTGCGGTGGCGCGTTATGGCGGCAAGCCAACGATGATCGATCTCGCCGATTATGAGGCACCACTCTACAACGCTGATATTGAGGATAGTGACGGCATTCCCCAGGGGGTGCTGGATTTTCGCCGGCTTGTTGCCACGCATGATGCACTGTGCCTTGCCACACCAGAATATAATGGCGGAATGACACCAATCCTGCTCAACATGTTCTGCTGGGCATCGCGCCCGTCGCCGACAGATGATTTTGGCGCGGTCTTTCAGGGCAAACCAGTGGCGCTGATGGCCTCCAGCCCGGGGCGACTTGGCGGGGTGCGCGTCATTCCCCGGCTGCGTGATGCGGTTTGCGAACTTGGCATGGTGCCGGTACCCGGCTTTGCCAGCGTTGGCAATGCTGCGCAGGCCTTTTCAGAAAATGGTGACCTCGGCGATGAACAGCTGGCGCAGGGTTTGAATGGCCTTGTTCAGCGTCTTGTAAATCGTGCTGGCTAAGCCTGCCAGACGCAAAGCGGTAGAGACTTAACCTCCCGAACTGACCACCCTGACCAGAAAGCCCATTCGGATCAGAATACCGGCCCGAATCAGAAATGCCACCCGAATCAAAAGGTTTGTTGCGCCACCGGCTTGCAGCTGCCGGTAAAGGTCTTTTCGTTGCGCAATTGCACCTTTGCCGCGCGGATCGCCCCCGGCACCTTGTGGTCACGCACCCGGTTCTCGGTCCAGACCATTGTGATATCACCGTTGATACGGTCCAGAAACAGCTCGGTGGTGGCAATGCTTTCGCGCGTCATAACCAGCGGCTTGCCGTCAACGCGTGCGCGAATTTCTGGTCCGCTTTCAAGGCTTTGTGTCAACATCACATCCACATCGGTGGCGGTGATCTCGACCATCAGATCGTCGGGATTTTCCGGCATGGCCGGTGCCTTTGTGATCGTGGAATCATTCAATACCAGCGCGGCTGCCTGACCAACCAGTCCCGCATCTGCGGTATCTGTCATGCCGGCATGTACGCCGCCGCCAAGCGTGAATACCTGCTCGGGCACCAGAACGCCGCGCTCATAGGCCTGTGCCCGTACCTCGACAAAGTCCCCCTCACGGTCAACCAGCACCAGATGCACCGGGCCGTCGAATGTTTCTTCAGTACTGCTGTCGACACTGCCGGTAACCAGTTGGAATGTGCCATCGCAGACGAGGCCGGTGATCTTTGGCGGGGGCGGTGAGGACTTTTCGGCAAGCGCTATACCGCTGCCAGCAACAAGCAGCGCGAACATCGCGCCAGCCAGCTTTGTGCCAATGCGCAAAGCAGTTGCACCCGGTACAACGTCACGCCAAGACGGACGGCCTGAACCCTGCCGGTAGATAACTTGTCCCTTGCGGGAGATGTGACGCGCAAATCTGAACATGCGCGAAAATTAATATAATTAACATTTTG
>TARA_Y200000002_G_scaffold82167_1_pt1 | contig 15185 bp, 15 predicted proteins | sample TARA_Y200000002 | Tara Oceans TARA_Y200000002 (sample SAMEA2619388) | marine metagenome | biome: marine biome (ENVO:00000447); feature: surface water layer (ENVO:00002042); material: "saline water (ENVO:00002010), including plankton (ENVO:xxxxxxxx)" | depth 5 m | reverse complement strand
TTTAGTTATTCCAAGAGGCATAATCTATTATATGGAATTTAACAGTGATGATAACAGACACTTTATTATTGAATCCAAACATCCTATATATACTCCTAAAAAATACAGGAATTGGTTTGGTCAGCACTTAGAACATGCGCCATACTGTGAAAGAGACCTAAGAGTCCCAAATAATTTAAATGCTATTGATGAAAAAGGAGATTTTTTAATCAAAATTAAAAAAGAAGGGTTTTTATATGATTATATTTATTCTTCACACCCTTTTGATGTAGTAGGGTGGGACGGATATAATTATCCATATGCATTTTCCATACACGATTTTGAACCCATTACGGGAAGAGTTCATCAACCACCCCCAGTTCATCAAACTTTTGAAACTCCTGCATTCGTAATCTGTTCTTTCTGTCCAAGACTTTACGACTACCATCCCGATGCTATTCCAGCTCCTTATAATCATAGTAATATTGATTCAGACGAAGTTTTGTACTATGTAGATGGAGATTTTATGAGCAGAAATGATGTTGAAGAAGGTCAAATCACATTACATCCCTCAGGAATTCCTCACGGACCACACCCCGGGGCTTATGAAAGAAGTATTGGTAAAAAATCAACTGAAGAATTAGCTGTAATGGTAGATACTTTTAGACCGCTCAAATTAACAGTTCAAGCACTTGATATAGAATTAAAAGACTACTACAAATCCTGGATTCATTAATAAATTTTTAATGAGAAAAGATCTTACTAATATAGAAGACAACATAGAAAAAGTTTTTGAGGGAGCTCAAGATTTTTTGCCATTATTAGGGACAGATTATGTAGAATTTTATGTGGGGAATGCCAAACAAGCAGCACATTTTTATAAAACTGCTTTTGGGTTTCAATCTTTGGCTTACGCAGGGTTAGAAACGGGGTGGAAAGACAAGGTGTCTTACGTTTTAAAACAAGACAAAATTAGGTTGGTTCTCACCACTGCCTTAAATAGTAAATCAGAAATAGGGAATCATGTTAAAAAACACGGTGATGGTGTAAAAGTGATTGCACTTTGGGTAGAAGATTCCAAAAAATCTTATGAAGAGACTATAAAAAGAGGAGCAAAATCATATTTAAAACCAGTAAGAGAAAAGGATGAGTTTGGGGAAGTAGTAAAATCAGGAATTTATACCTATGGAGAAACGGTTCATCTCTTTATAGAAAGAAAAAATTATTTTGGAGAATTTCTGCCAGGATATAAAAAATGGGAATCTAACTATAACCCCTCTCAAACAGGACTTAAATATATTGATCACATGGTTGGTAATGTTGGGTGGGGAGAAATGAATACTTGGGTAAATTGGTATGAAGATGTGATGGGATTTGTCAACTTTTTATCTTTCGATGACAAACAAATACATACAGAATATTCTGCCTTAATGAGTAAAGTAATGAGTAATGGTAATGGAAGAATCAAATTTCCTATTAATGAGCCCGCTAAAGCAAAAAAGAAATCTCAAATCGAAGAATATTTAGACTTTTACGAAGGACCTGGCGTTCAGCACATAGCTATAGCTACAGATAATATTATTCAAACGGTTCAAGAACTTAAAAAAAGAGGAATTGAATTTTTATCTGCTCCTCCAAATGAATATTACAAAGAAATTCCTAAAAGGTTGGGAGATCACATGAAAGTCATGAAAGAAGATATTAAGGAACTTCAAGAATTAGCCATTTTAGTAGATGCTGACGAAGAAGGCTATTTACTTCAAATTTTTACTAAACCTGTAGAAGATAGACCCACTTTATTTTTCGAGATTATCCAAAGAATGGGTGCTAGGGGATTTGGAGCGGGTAACTTTAAGGCATTATTTGAATCTATTGAAAGAGAGCAAGCTAACCGGGGAACGCTGTAAAATGAGTCAAGAAATAGATAAAAAAATTTTAAAAGCTTTATCGGATAAGGGCTTAAATACAGAATCTTTTTTAGAAGGATTAACCAGTTTTAAACCCCTTACTTATTGGGATTATATTCAAACAGAATCTCTCCTAAATCTTCAGACACAAAGAACAGATTTACCTGATGAAATGGTTTTTATAATTTACCATCAGATCAATGAATTATTATTTAAAATGATTCTATGGGAAATGGAACAATTAGCTAGTAAAGAAAATTTAAAAGCATTTTTTTTAACTGAAAGATTGGAAAGAATAAGTAGTTATTTTGATATGCTTTGTAGCTCTTTCAAGATCATGAAAGATGGAATGGAATTGGAACAGTATATGAAATTCAGAAAAACTTTAGCACCAGCGAGTGGTTTTCAAAGTGCTCAGTACAGAAAAATAGAATTTGCAAGTACTGAATTAATTAATTTAATTGATTTCAGATTTAGAAAAACAATTAATAGAAATACTCCATTTAAATACGCATTTGAACATTTGTATTGGCAAGCTGCTGGAAAAAATCATGAAACTGGCGAGAAAAGCATTATGATAAAACTTTTTGAAGATCAGTATTTGGACGAATTTATTTTGTTTATGAAACAATATAACAACAAAAATATTTGGTCTCTTTTTAATAATCTTTCTGAGCAAGAAAAAAATAATTTAGAATTGATTAATTCAATGAGACACTACGATCATACTGTAAATGTTAAATGGGTAATGCAGCATTTCCATACAGCTTCTCTTTATTTAGATGGTGCTAATAAAGTTGAAAAAGCTACTGGAGGAAGTGATTGGAAAAAATATATGCATCCTAAATATCAGAGAAGAACCTTCTTTCCTAAACTGTGGTCTAAAAATGAATTAGATAATTGGGGTGAACAAAATTTAGAAGAGCATGAAATTCTTAGTAATTTTAACGAATTAAATATTTAAGCTATGGAAAATCAAGATTTGTTAATTCAGTTTCAAGAAAAAATTGATTCCGATATCAAAATTGAGCCCAAAGATTGGATGCCTGAAAAATACAGGCAAACTTTAATCCGTCAAATTTCGCAGCATGCCCATTCTGAAATAATTGGTATGCAGCCTGAAAAAAATTGGTTAACTAGAGCACCTAGTTTAAGAAGTAAAAAAATATTAATGGCTAAAATACAAGACGAAGCCGGACACGGACTTTACTTGTATTGTGCAGCAGAAACGTTAGGAGTGAAACGAGAACAATTTTTAAAATGGTTACACGAAGGAAAAGCAAAATATTCAAGTGTTTTTAATTATCCAACTCTCAGTTGGGCAGACATGGGTGCAATTGGATGGCTAGTTGACGGAGCTGCAATTGTTAATCAGGTTTCTCTACAAGGCACATCATATGGCCCTTATTCTAGGGCTATGGTAAAAATTTGCATGGAAGAAAGTTTTCATCAAAGACAAGGATTTGAGATTATGGCTCAGTTAGCAAATGGAACGGTAGAACAAAAAGAAATGGCACAGGATGCAGTTAATAGATGGTGGTGGCCATCTATAATGATGTTTGGACCTCACGATTCTGAAAGTGCCCACTCCAACCAGTCCTTAAAATGGAAAATTAAAAGAGAATCTAACGATTCATTAAGACAAAGGTTTATAGACAAAACTATTGAGCAAGGACACCATTTAGGATTGACTTTCCCCGATCCTAATTTAGTGTTTAATAAACTAACTAATCATTATGATTATTCTCCGATAAATTGGGATGAATTTTGGAATGTAGTTAAGGGGAATGGTCCTGGTAATAGGCAAAGGCTCCAACATCATATAAAAGCTCATCAGGAAGGTAAGTGGGTAAGAGAGGCGGCGAAAGTATATGCTCAAAAAAGCAGTACTACTCAAAAATCTGCATAAAATGGATATAGATGATCAGGGAATATTGTGGGAGGTTTTTATAAGAGTAAAAGCAGGCAGACCATTTAAGCATGTTGGTAGTTTACATGCTTATGACAAAGAGATGGCGATGCAATCAGCACGGGATTTATTTACCAGAAGAAATGAAGGGAATGGGATTTGGATAGTCAAATCTGAGGATATAATATCCTCTGAATCAAATGACAAAGAAGCATTTTTTGATCCTTCTAACGATAAAATTTATAGACACCCTACTTTTTACAAAATTCCCGATGGTATAAAACATATTTAATGAATGATAAACTAATAGATTTTTGTTTAAGAATTGGAGATACTTCACTAATTTTGAGTCATAGAATTGGGGAATATTGTAGTAATGCCCCTTTATTAGAAGAAGACCTAGCAATAACAAATGTAGGATTAGATCTTTTAGGCCAAGCAGAAAATTTTCTAACTTATGCAGCAGAGTTAAAAGGAGATACTACAGCGGACTTATTAACTTTCAAGAGAAAAGAAAAGAATTTTAGGTGCCTTCACTTAGCTCAGACTCCAAATACAGATTTTGCATTTATACTAACTCGTCAGTTCATGCTCGATTGTTATCATAAATTACTATTTGATAGTCTAATTTATAGTAAAGATGACAGAATTTCTGGTATTTCTAAAAAAGCAATTAAAGAAGTAAATTATCATTTAAAAAGAAGTTCTGACTGGATTCTAAGGCTTGGCTTAGGAACAGAAGAAAGCCATACGAAACTTCAGAACGCAATTGACCAACTTTGGATGTATACAGATGAATTATTTGTAGATAACGAAACAGATATTATAATTAATCAATCAAAAATAGGGCCCTTGAGTAGTAGTCTTAAAGAAGGCTGGAAAGAATTAGTTCTTCCAATTTTTAAAAACGCATCTATAGTTGTTCCTGAAAATCACCTATATTCTTTAAAATATGGTAAAAATGGATTTCATACTGAATATTTGGGTTATATTTTAGCTGAAATGCAACATCTTCCATTATTATACCCAGATGCTATTTGGTAGAAACTTCTCTAATGAAAGTTAAGTTATCAGCAGTAATTATAACCTACAATGAAGCAGAAAATATTGAAAGATGTATCAGTTCTTTAAAAGATGTTGCTGATGAAATTATTGTAGTTGATTCTTTTAGTTCTGATAAAACAGTCGAAATTGCAAAGTCTAATGGAGCGATTGTTTTTCAAAACAAATTTAAGGGTTATTCCAATCAAAAAAAATTTGGGATTTATAAATGTTCTTCAAACTACATCTTATCATTGGATGCAGACGAGTGTTTATCCAAAAATCTACAAGAATCGATAAAAGATGTTAAAAAGAACTACCACTCAGATGTTTATGAAATGAATAGAAAAAACAATTACCTAGGTCAATGGATTAACCATTGTGGATGGTATCCAGATAAAAAAATTAGATTATTCGATAAAAATAAGGCGAGTTGGAATGATAACTATGTACATGAAAAAGTAGTTTTAAATGAGGGAGCCACAACTGGGTTTTTGAAAGGAGATATTCTACATTATAGTATTAAAAATAAAGCGCATCATTACAGAACAATTGATCATTATTCTACATTATATGCTCAAATGATGTACGAAAAAGGTAAGCAAGGGTTTATTTATATTGGGGTTATTAAGGCAATAGTGAAATTTCTGAAATTGTATTTTTATAAACTAGGGATTTTAGATGGAATAAATGGATGGAGAATTTGTAAAGCTTCTGCCTATTCTATTTATTTAAGAAACAAAAAATGCAAGGACTTATACAATGAAAAAGTTTAAAGTGTTACATGTTTCTAGCGCATTGTCCTGGCGGGGCGGAGAACAACAAATAGTTAATTTAATAGATGGGCTAACTTTAATAAATGAGAATATAGACCAGACGATTTTTTGTGCTCGAGAAAGTGCCATAGAGAAATATTCAATCTCCCACAAAATTAATTTTGAATCAGCCAAAAAAAAATCTGCAATTGGCTTGTTTTATCTTTCAGCTTTATCAAAGGTTATTAAAAGATATCAGCCAGACATTATTCATATTCACGATAGTCATGCACATACAGCTTGTGTTTTAGTACATCTATTTATATTTTCAAAAATTCCCATTGTCCTACATAGAAGAGTAGACTTTTCTGTAGGAAAATCTTTTTTTTCAAATTATAAGTACAATTATTCAGGGATAAAAAGAATAATTACAGTCTCAAAAGCGATTAAAAAAATCATAAAGCCAAATGTAAAAGCTCCTATAGATGTGATTTATTCAAGTTGGAGAAAATCATTAATTGATGAATCTAAAGTAATTAACCTCAGAGAAGAATTGAGACTGCCAAATTCAACAAAGCTTATAGGAAATATAGCTGCATTAACTGACCATAAAGATTATCAAACTTTTGTTAAAACTGCAGCTCTCATAATAAAAAAAGATTTAAACATTCATTTTATTATAACAGGTGCTGGGGAGCTAAAAGAACAAATTGAAAGTCTAATAAGTTCTTTAAATTTAGAAGAAAACATTCATCTGCTTGGATTTAGAGAGGATGTTCCTGAAATTATGAAAAACCTTGACATTTTCTTTATGCCATCTAAAATGGAGGGATTAGGGTCCATATTGTATTTAGCATTCGCCTTTAAAATTCCTGTTGTATCAACAAATGCTGGAGGAATTCCGGAATTAGTTAAAGACAATGAAACAGGCTATACTTGTGAAATTGGTAATTCTGAAGAATTAAGTCAGCGCCTTTTATTGGTTTTAGAACAAGAAAATAGTAGTGTAACAGAAAGTGCTTACCAGCTTGCATTATCAAATTTGCACGTACATATGGCACAAGCTAATCACAAGATATACTTAGATTTAATAAGAAATAATTATGAAATATAACCTTAGTGAAATAACGGAGCTTATAAAAAATAGAAGAACAATATACCCTCAATTTTTTTCTTCAAGAAAAGTCCATAAAGAAATAGTAGAACACTTATTAAATAATGCTACCTGGGCTCCAACGCATGGAAATACGCAACCATGGAGATTTAAAGTTTATATGGAAGAAAGCAGAGCAGAGTTAAGTAAAAATTTAGGTGAGTTATACAAAAAATTGACACCTAAAGAATCTTATATAGAAAAAAAATTTGAAAAAATAATTTCAAGACCTTTTCTTTCATCTGTTGCCATTGTTGTTTGTATGAAAAGAGGGAGTAATGAGAAAATTCCAGAAATTGAAGAAGTAGAAGCAGTAGCTTGTGCTACACATAATATTTGCTTAACTGCAACTGCCTATGGTTTGGGTTCTTTTTGGTCGAGTCCAAAAATTATTTATACTAAAGAAATGAATCAGTTCTTAAAATTAAGCCCTCAAGACAAATGCCTTGGAATTCTATATATTGGTTATCCAAGTATAGAATGGCCTAATGGACAGAGAAAACCGATAGAGTATGTTACCGATTGGAATGAATAGATAGCTTATGGACAATATGGACGAAGGGTTACTTAAATTAACCAATCACAAAGATCACCCAACAAATAAAGCGTATAAGGTTTTTTTCTTTTATAAGGAAGAGCAATCTGTATATTTTAAAGAAATGTTAGAAAAAAATAGTATTTTTTATGAATTTGGTATAGATGAAAATAATCAGAGAAAAGTCTTTTTATTTGGAATTCGTAAATCAGATAACGCCCAAGTTTTAGAAATAAATTACACAACATTGGGGAAGTTTAGAGATCCTTTTATTCGACAAAAGTGGGCTCAATACACGGTAATTTTATCAGGGATAATCATTATCATTTTTTCAGTATTTTCATATTTCAAAAACCAATAGCATTGAAAATATTTTACTTAATCTGCTTTTTATTTTATTCAATTTCTTTATCGGCTCAAAATAATCAAGAAAAAGAACAACATATTGGTTTTTTGGTGGGTACTATGATTCCAATTAATAATTTTGGAGTTAGCTCTATAGAACTTTCAGAAAATAATTCAAATATTACCCTTAATAATAAAATAGGATATAATTTTGGTATGGTATTTAAATCAATATTTACTAAAAGTTTTAGTTTAGAAAGTGGAATTGTGTTTTATCAGAGAAATTTCAGATTAACTGGAAGCAGTTCTAACCTTTCAGGAGTGCTCAGAGATACAAGTTTTTTCAGCTACATAAGTTATGGAATTCCGACACAAGGAATTGTATATATTCAACTTGGGAACAACCTTTTTTTGAGAAATTCTATTGGTTTTAACGTAGATTTTTATGCTTCGTCTGTTGCAAGTAAAGGAATTTATTTCGGAATTGATCACCTTTCAGAAAGAGCAAGATGGATTAATGGGTCTATTACAGGTAGTTTAGGATTTGAAAAAAGAAGTGATCAATTAGGCACTTTTTATTTTGGTGCAGAAGTGAACATTCCTATTTCTGCAATTGCTGTAACTAAACTAAAGTATAATTATGGAGGAAATAATCCTGATAGATACGAAAACCAATTTTTGAGAGGTAATTATTTTGGAATTCAATTTAAATATTATTTACCTAAAGATTTAGAGAAAACACCTTAATAATTATAGTTTTCTAGTGACTTGTACATCTTCATAGGCTTCGACAATATCGCCCACTTTAATATCATTATACTTAGCAATATTTAATCCACACTCATAACCATTTTTAACTTCTTTCACATCATCCTTAAATCTTTTTAAAGATCCTAATTCTCCAGAATAAATTACTATTCCTTCTCTTATTATTCTGACATTATGGTTTCTATTTATTTTTCCTTCAGTTACATAGCATCCAGCAATTGTACCAAACTTGGTTATTTTAAATGTTTCTCTGATTTCAGCAGTACCCACAATTTCTTCTTTAAACTCTGGAGAAAGCATTCCCTCCATTGCTTCTTTAACTTCTTCAATTGCTTTATAAATTACAGAATATAATCGAATATCAATTTCTTCTTTTTCAGCTATTTTTTTCGCTCCTGCAGATGGTCTAACTTGAAACCCGATTACAATAGCGTCAGAAGCAGAAGCTAACAATATATCGGATTCAGTAATTTGCCCAACAGCTTTATGAATTATATTTATTTGAATAGATTCTTGAGAAAGTTTTAATAAGGAGTCTGATAATGCTTCTATAGAACCATCAACATCTCCTTTAACAATTATATTAAGTTCTTGGAAATCACCTAGTGCAATCCTTCTTCCAATTTCATCTAATGTAATATGCTTAGTTGTTCTAAGACCTTGTTCTCTTTGAAGTTGTTGTCTTTTAGAAGCAATTTGCTTCATTTCTTTTTCATCGTCTAAGACATTGAAAATATCTCCAGCACTTGAAGCTCCGTTCATACCTAGTACGGAAACGGGCTTTGAAGGACCAGCAGATTCAACATTAACTCCACTTTCATCGTGCATCGCTTTTATTTTTCCAAATTCAGTTCCAGCAATTAAAGTATCACCAACTTTCATCGTTCCATATTGAACAAGTAATGTGGTGACATAGCCTCTTCCTTTATCTAAAGAAGCTTCAATAACGGTTCCTTTTGCATTAGTATCCGGATCGGCTTTAAGCTCTAATAATTCAGATTCTAGTAGTACTTTTTCTAAAAGCTCGTTCACCCCTTTTCCATCTTTAGCGGAAATCTCTTGACATTGATATTTCCCTCCCCAGTCTTCTACTAAAATATTCATAGCAGATAATTCTTCTTTGATTTTATCTGGGTTTGCAGTAGGAAGATCACATTTATTTAAAGCAAATACCATAGGAACCCCTGCAGCTTGAGAATGATTGATTGCTTCTTTAGTTTGAGGCATTACCCGGTCATCAGCTGCTATAATAATAATAGATACATCAGTTACTTGAGCTCCTCTTGCTCTCATTGCAGTAAAAGCCTCATGACCTGGAGTATCCAGAAATGTTATTTGTTTTTCATTATGTTTTACAGAATAGGCGCCAATATGTTGGGTGATTCCACCAGCTTCACCTGAAGTAACATCAGCGTTTCTAATATAATCTAGCAAGGAAGTTTTGCCATGATCAACATGCCCCATAACAGTTACAATAGGAGGTCTGTCTAACATATTATCTGGATTCTGAGAATCTTCCACTACTGACGCGGTAACATCGGCACTCACAAATTCAACAGTAAAACCAAATTCTTCAGCGACCATAGTTAAGGTTTCTGCATCTAATCTTTGATTGATAGAAGCAAAAATGCCAATAGACATTAGCGTACCTATAACGTCATTAGGTGACTTAGACATCATAGATGCTAATTCTGAAACTGAAACAAATTCAGTAAGTTTAATAGTACTTTTCTCTTGCTCAGTAATCAATTCTTCTATTTCCATTTTATCGGAAATAGCTTGTCTCTTTTCCCTTCTTAATTTTACTGATTTAGACTTTCCTTTATTACTTAGTCTTGCTAGGGTTTCTTTAATTTCTTTTTGAATTTCTTCAGGTGTGGCTTCGGTCTTTACAGGTGATTTTGTTAGTTTTCTTTTTTCTTTAAAAACTTTTTTGCCTGCTTTTTCTACATTTACTTTTTTTATTCTTTTCCTTTTTCTTTTAGAAGCGTCGCCATCATCTTGGTCTTCCGTTTTTTGTTGAACCTTAGGCAATTCTATTTTACCCAATACTTTAGGACCGCTTAATTTTTGTGCTTCTGCCTTAATAGTTTTCGTTTCATCAGCAGGGTCATGTTGTATTTCTTCTTTAACATTTTCAGCTTTTTGCTCAACTTCGTCTTCCTTAATTTTATTTTTAGGTTCTTCTTCTTTTTGTTTTGGAGTTAAGTCTATTTTTCCAAGAACTGAAGGTCTTGAGAGGGCATCTGCTTTTGCAACAATTTTTTCAATTTCTTTTTTAGGCTCTTCCTTTTTTATGGAAATTACTTTCCTCTCAGTTTGATCTATTACAACATTATCAGCTTTTTCTTTTTCAAACTTTTCTTTTTGATATTCTTCCAACAATATCATATAAAGATCTTCTCCAATTTTCGTATTAGGGTTGGAACTTACTTCCTTCCCTTGAGAACCTAAAAATTCAACAATGGTCGATATACCAACATTAAGTTCTCTTGCAACCTTACTAAGCCTTTTTACTACTGCCATAATGTTATCTCTTATTCAATTTAGATTATTTTTCAAATTCTGAGCTTAAAATCTTTAGAATTTCGTCTATTGTTTCTATTTCTAAATCTGTTCTCTTTACTAAATCTTCTTTTCCGATTTCTAAAACACTCTTAGCAGAATCACAACCTATAGCTTTTAATTCATCGATAATCCAGTCATCAATTTCATCTGTAAATTCATCTAAATCAACATCATCAATATCTTCAGCACCTTCTCGATAAACATCAATTTCGAGGCCTGTAAGTTTAGAAGCTAATTTTATGTTATGACCTCCTTTTCCAATAGCTTTGGATACCTCGTCTGGTTTCAAAAAAACCTCTACTCTAGATTCCTCTTCGTTGATTTCCATATTGCTGATTTTTGCAGGATTTAATGCTCTTTGTATCAAAAGTTGCATATTTGTTGTCCAAGGGATTACATCTATGTTTTCATTTCTTAATTCCCGAACAATTCCATGAATTCTAGATCCATTCATTCCAACACAAGCTCCTACTGGATCAATTCTATCGTCGTAAGATTCAACTGCTACTTTCGCTCTTTCACCTGGATTTCTAACAATTTTTTTAATAGTAATAAGGCCGTCAAAAACTTCTGGAACCTCTTGTTCAAATAATCTTGCTAAAAACTCAGGTGCAGTTCTCGAAAGAATAATAACAGGATTATTATTTCTTAAATCCACTTTTGAAACAACTGCTCTAGTGGTATCTCCTTTTCTAAAGTAATCGGAGGGAATTTGTTCAGCTTTAGGTAATATTAATTCATTACCATCATCATCTAAAATTAGTATCTCTCTTTTCCAAATCTGATAAACTTCTCCATTAACAATATCTCCCACTCTTTCTTTATATTTCTGATAAATGCTGTCCTTTTCTAATTCAAGGACCTTAGATGCCAAATTCTGCCTTAATGAAAGAATATTTCTTCTTCCAAAATCTTCCACTTTTACTTCTTGTGAAACTTCTTCTCCAATTTCAAAGTCTGGCTCTATTTTCAAAGCTTCGCTATATTTAATTTGAGTTCCTTCATCTTCAAAATCTTTGTCAGGAACAATTTCTCTGTTTAACCAAATCTCTAAATCTCCTTTATCTGGGTTAATTATAACATCAACGTTATCATCAGATCCGTATTTTCTTTTTAAGGTAGATCGAAAAACATCTTCTACTATTCTCATCATGGTAACTCTGTCAATATTTTTTATTTCTTTAAATTCTGAGAAAGAGTCTATTAGTTCTATTGCATTCATAGTGTTTAATTAAAATGATATTATCAATTTAGTTTCTTTTATTTCACTCATCATAATTTGACGAATATCTTCTATTGTTTCTTTTTTTTTGGTGGCTGTATTCTTTTTGATTTTAATTTCTTTAATAGTGATTTCTTTTTTGTTTGCTTCTAATAATTCTCCGATTAAAACTGCATTGCTTGTTGTAGTTACAGTTACTTTATTTCCTAAATTTTTCAAATATTGATTGATAACAACAAATGGTTGATCTAACCCTGGAGAAGAAACTTGTAATTCGAAATCTTCTTTTTCTCTGTCCAAATTATGTTCAATATTTCTACTTACACTTACACAGTCCTTAACACTGACGCCTTGATTAATATTGTCCATTTTTACTTTTATGGCATTTTTTGAAGATATGTCAACTGCTACTAAATAATTTCCATTATTTAATTCATTTATTCTTTCTTCTGCCAACTTAATTATTTTTTTTTTGGAAATCATATTTAGTAAAAAAAAGAGGGGACTTTCGTCCCCTCTTAAAATTTATATCTTCTTATTAACAACACAAAAGTAGAGTATTTTAAGAAGTCTAACAAATAAAACGTAAAAAAACTATGTACTGATAATATTTCTTTGTTTCATAATGTTGGATCAAATAGTTTTTTCTTTAATGAAATGGGTTCCTCTAAGGGTAAAAAAACAATTTTTAGAGAACTCAAATAATATTCAAGAAGCATTAATTAACCTAGAAATAAGTCTTAAAAATTTAAATACAAATAGCAGTAAAAAAGTCTTAAATCAAATTAACTCTAACTATTTACATCAACAAGCCCAAAAAATATTAGATGATTGTAATCAAAACGGTATCCATATAATTTTCTACACGGATATAAATTATCCTAAAGATTTAATCCATTGCGAAGATGCGCCTATAATTTTGTATGCTAAAGGGAGAATTTTCCCAAAAGAAGCCACATTAGTTTCTATAGTAGGAACTAGAAATTGTAGCGAATACGGAATGGATCAATGTAAAGAAATTGTATCTTTTCTAAGTAACTATAATGTAGAGTTAGTAAGTGGTCTGGCTTATGGGATTGACATTTACACTCACCAACTAGCCAATAAGTTTAATATTACAAATTACGCAGTTTTAGGAAGTGGTGTTATGAATATATATCCAAAAAATCATTATGATGAAAGTCAAATTACGGCAAGTAATGGTATGATTATTTCAGAATTCACCCCTTTCACCGGACCCAAAAGTTATCATTTCCCCAAAAGAAATAGAATTATAGCAGGAATGTCGAAATGTACAGTAGTTATAGAATCTGCTAAAAAAGGAGGTGCAATAATTACAGCAAAGTTGGCAAACGATTACAACAGAGAAGTTTTTGCGGTTCCTGGAAATAATTATCAAAAGCAATCTTCTGGGACTAATTGGTTAATTGAAAAGCACCATGCAACTATTTTGAATCAACCACAACAAATTGTTGAATTTTTAGATCTTTTCAAAAAACCATCATCTGGAAGTGAAATTCGTCAATTGGATTATAAAAAGTTAAAGAATACAACTCTTAATAACGATGAAAAAAGAATCTTAAATTTAATATCAAAAGAAAATAAAATTTCCTTCAATGAAATTCAACTGCAGTTGCAAATTCAGACAGCTGCTTTAACTGTACTACTGACAAACTTGGAAATAAAACAACTTATAAAAGCAAAATTTGGTAATTTTTATCAATTAAATAATAATGGTTTTAGGGATTTATTAGTTTAGCAAGGATGAACGTTTCTAATTTTATCGCTAAAAGATACTTATTCGCTAAAAAGTCAAGGAATATAATTAATTTAATATCATTCATTTCTTTTCTTGGTCTTCTTGTTAGTTCAGCATCTTTGGTTATTATTTTAAGCGGGTTTAATGGTATTCAGGAATATGTAGAGGATGTTTATGGTAAGTTTGCAGCAGATTTGTATGCATTTCCTAAAAATGGAAATATAATTAAGAAATCAGATTCTTTATATCGATCATTAGAAACCAATAAATTAATTAAAACCTACAGTAAAGTAATTGAAGAAACAGCCCTATTAAAATTTCAAAATAGATGGGCAACCACATTAGTTAAAGGGATTGATGAAAATTGCTACGGCAAAAATAAATGGGGAAGTAACCTTTTAGATGGACGAGCAGAATTTTTTAAAAACGGTTCTCCAACTATTCTTTTAGGGTATGGTATTCAAAACGAATTGCAAATACCTTATAATGAAAACTTAACTAACGAAATTAAAATTTACAGTATTTCAAAAAAAGTAAAACTTTCTATTCAAAATAAAGAATCTCTTAATCAGTATAATTTAATTTTTGGAGGAGTCTATACAATTAATCCTGAATTAGACCAAAATACAGCTATGATAAGCTACCAAGTTGCTAGTGAAATTTTTGACTTAGATAATGGGGCTAATTATTTAGAAATATATACGAATTCTGAAAAATCGCTTTCGAAATTAAAGCAACAACTTAGCCAGGCTAATCCTCAATTCACTTTTAAAACTCACGAAGAAAATAACCAGCTTATTTATGCAGCTAATGATGCAGAAAAATGGATGGTTCTTGCTGTTTTAATATTTGTTCTCATTTTGTCCTCTTTTACTGTAGTAGCTTCCATAACAATGTTAATTATAGACAAGAAAAAAGATATAAATAGTTTGGTAGCCTTAGGGGCTAATAAGAAAATGATTAAAGATATTTTTTTTAAAGAGGGTTTAATGATTAGTTTCTTAGGCAGTATTGGAGGACTTATAATAGGAATTTTAGTATGTGTTGTACAAATAAAATTTCATGTATTAAAATTAGAAAACGCATCTATAAATTACTGGCCTGTATTAATTAAATTAGACGATATAATAATGTTAGTCTTCATATTATTTACAACAGGTTTGATTGCTTCATTTTTGCCAGGAAAATTATTAATTCACAAGTTACTAAATAGCTAATCTTGATTGAGAACAAGTAATTGTACT
>TARA_Y200000002_G_scaffold145201_1_pt1 | contig 15208 bp, 18 predicted proteins | sample TARA_Y200000002 | Tara Oceans TARA_Y200000002 (sample SAMEA2619388) | marine metagenome | biome: marine biome (ENVO:00000447); feature: surface water layer (ENVO:00002042); material: "saline water (ENVO:00002010), including plankton (ENVO:xxxxxxxx)" | depth 5 m | reverse complement strand
TTTTGATCAATATAATCATTAGAATTATCTAATTCATCAGCAGTTAAAAGGTAACCAATCCAAGTCCTTAAGTCATTAAAGCCATCTGGATTAATTCCATGACCGTGAATATCGAATAAGATGCCTGTGTTAAATTTTGATATTATATCCTCTCTTGCTCTTTCTATATAAAAATGGAATTCATCAAATGCTCTTTCGGCATAGATATTATTTTGTGCTGCTTCAACTTTATCTCTATTAGCGTCTAGTTTAGTTCTTTTGAGATTGTTGATTATAACATAAGGTCTAATATTATGATTAGAATAAAAATAATTTCTAATTGCAATACCCAACTCAATAGTATTTGAATCAGTAACAGTTACACCATATGTTCTATTTGAAATCTCAGATGGAGAGATATCACCTCCATGAGGTATACTAAGTATAACTGGAATATTTCCAGGGTAATATGCAGTATATCCTTTTCTACCCTGGTAAGTTTCACCATATAAATAAGGACCATCAGCACCTAGTTCAGTAAACTCCTCAGATTCTACAACAATATCTTTTCTGTCCTCTTCTTTATTACATGATATTAAAAAGAAAAAAATAAAATAAATAAAAATCCTGATGGTGTATGTCATTGATTATCAATATATGATATTTAAAATTATGTTAAAACATTTATTAAATAAAAGTTAAACAGGTTTAATTCTTTCAAGTAAATGAATTAAAATTCAACTTTTGTTGAAATTATAAAATAAAAAAAATGATTATTAAATTTATTAAATATTCGATTTTAAGTCTTGTTCTTTCCTCAAATGCTGATGATATGAACATAGTTGAAACTGCTATTTCAAATGATAACTTTTCAACTTTAGTTGCAGCTGTACAAGCAGGTGAATTAGTGGATGCACTTTCATCGGAAGGCCCATTTACAGTTTTTGCCCCAACAAATGATGGTTTTGCCAAACTTCCTGAGGGAACTGTTGGCAATTTACTAAAGCCAGAAAATATAGAAACCTTACAATCAATACTAACATATCATGTAGTAGCTGGTAAATTTATGGCAGGTGATGTTATAAAAGCAATTGAAGATAATGGCGGTGAGTTTAAAGTAACAACTTTACAAGGCACTGATCTTACTTTAAAATTATGGGAAGGTAGTGTATATGTCAAGGATAACCAAGGTGGTAAAGCAAAAGTTATAATTGCAGATGTTGAAACTACAAATGGAGTTATACATGCAATCGATAATGTTGTACTTCCAGAATAGTTTATTTTAATTATTTTGTTTGATGAAAGAGCTCACCTGAGCTCTTTCTTTTATTTTAAAAGGCCCCTAACGGAGCCTTTTTTAATTAATAATAAATTCAGATTTATTAGTCAGCTAATTGATCCCTTATATCGCTAGGTAACATATTATCTACTCTTTGAAGTGTAATAACGTTTCTACCCCAATCTAATAGTGAATTATTGGTAGCCTTCATATCATGTTCATATTGTTTCCATCCGAATAATTCATTATAAATCTCCTCAAAAGTTTGGTCTGAGTTTCCCCAATGAGGATATTCATCAAATCCTCTAAAAGAAACGTATGTATTTGGATTACCCCCAGAAACTAATTGAAAAGCTCTCCTTAATGTGTTACCAGACATAATTTTATCTAATGCCTGACCGGACCTATATATAGTTTTTCTAACATTATCATCTTGACCAGGTTTACTTACCCATAGTGACCTCTCTAAGAATTTGGGTGGTGGACCGTCCTCACCTACATTAGCCCAAGTTAAAAGTTGCCAAGTTTGCATTCCAGATGCACTTTTTACATATTGCGCAACATTTTTTTCCCAGTATTTACCTTCATCATCTGATAATAAATTGTTATAATTAGATGAGTTTTGAAATATTAAAAGTCTTAAATAAGAGCCTTCATTCTGACCACTAAGAATACGATAGGTTATAATATAGCTCCCCTCTTTGTTATTAAACATTTGAGTTTTTTTAGCAGCAGCTAATTCAAACTTTTCTCTCATTCCGTCCTTTGGAGTATATATAAATGCAGAAAGATATACTTGATCAGGATTTCTTTGAGAAAAAGATGAGAAAGTTATTGCTAGAGCTAGAAAAGTAAATATTAATTTTTTCATTTTTATTTGATTTATGATTATAAATAAATATAATAAACAGGAAGGAATAAATAGTATAACTCAAAACTTTTTATCTTCTTTTTTTTAGTATAAATCTAAGCGATAGCACAACAAAAATAACTGTAAAAATTATCCTAAAAAACTCTATTTCATTCATATTCAGGTTTGAATGTAAAAATAAATCTATTGATAATTCATAAAATATCTGTAAATTAAAGTATGGAATCTTTAATTTTCTTCATTGGGTTTATTGTTTTTGTACTTATGCTTGCTGGTTTATTAATCCTTCTCTCTAAACATTCCTAGTTTTTTGAATAAAGTTTTTAAAATAACATTTCTTCTAATTTCATCTTATTTTGTTAGTTGTAATAATCTTGATTTAGATTCATATTCCTACTCTAGAATTGAAATAAATGGACCTGAGGACAAATTTTTCTCTAATGAAATCAAGACCTACAAAGACTCATTATTAATTAACTTGGATGAAATTATAGGATCCTCTCTTGACTTATACACCAAAAAAGATTATGGTTCTAGAAAATTTAATTCATCCCTTGGAAACCTAATTGCTGATATAATCTTTGTAGAATCTGATTCAATTTTTAAAACTCAAGAGAATAAGAATATTGACTTTGTCATTCAAAATCATGGGGGAATTAGAGCGTCTCTTCAAAAGGGTGATATTAAGCTAACTGATGCATATAAAATATTACCATTTGAAAATGAAATAGTTATTGTTGAGATGGATGGAAAATCTATCTATGAAATAGTGTCATTCCTTAAAAATGAGATTATCCCCCACCCTTTCTCTGGACTAATTATTAATAATAAAGAAATTCTTATTCAAGAGAAACCAATTATTCCTTCAAATAAATATTATATCGCAATAAATGACTATATGTTGACTGGTGGTGATAATATGTTTTTTTTTAATAATAACACTAGAATATATAGGCTTGGATATACATTAAGAGACGCGTTTATTAAGTATACAAAATCAAACTTATATATTTCATCAAAAATTGATGATCGTTTTATAAAAGATGAATAGAAGAAAGTTTATATATAATTCTAGCCTTGCATCCCTTTCAGCGATTGGATTAAATTCATGTAATTTAAATTCTAGAGATCTTAAGATTACAATTCTTCATACTAATGATGTGCACAGTCAAATTGAACCATTTCCTTTAAATCACCATCTTTATCCCAATAAAGGAGGATTTGCTAAAAGAGCTAGTCTGTTTAAAGATTTAATTACTATCAATCCTAATACATTAATCTTTGATGCAGGTGATATTTTTCAGGGAACACCTTATTTTAACTTTTTTCAGGGTGAATTAGAACTTAACTTAATGAAGAAGATGGGTTATAACGCAGCAACTATAGGAAATCATGAGTTTGATGCTGGTTTAAAAACCTTTAAAAAGAATATTTTGAATAATAATTTTCAATTTATATCCTCAAATTATGATTTTACTAATACCGAACTAGAGGGACTAATAGATAAATACAAAATTTATAATAAAGAAGGAATAAAGATTGGTGTTTTTGGTCTAGGAATTGAACTTAAGGGACTTGTGAACCCTTTATTATACGGTGAAACCAATTATTATGACCCAGTAGATATAGCAAAGGATCTATCATCAAAACTTAAATATGAAAAAGGATGTGATCTAGTAATTTGCATATCACATTTAGGTCATGAATATCAAAATGATAAGATTAGTGATACAGAACTAGCTAAATTAACATCAAATATTGATCTAATTATTGGTGGACATACTCATACACTTTTGAATGAACCACTAATTTTAAGTAATTTGTCGGGTGAAGATGTTATAGTTAACCAGGTTGGATCTAGTGGGGTTTATGTTGGTAAAATTGATTTTCATTTTTCAAATAATAACAAATATTCTGATAAATCTTTAGTTGAAGTTTAATCTATAATTAATTGTATTTTAATATTCTATCATCTAATTATAATAATAGTAGTAGGCGTATATAGCCCAAATGAAAAAACTGATATTAAACCATCCCAAATTGTATGTTTCACGATTAATTTATAATCTGTAAGATCTTTGAGTTCCTCTAATTTAGGAGTACCATCGGAAATAAAACCACCAATATAGTTGTGTTGTTTTACAGTTTTTTTATAATTCTCTGTTGGCCCATCTCCATAGGTAAAAGTATGCACACTACATGAATTTAGAAGAAATAGACAGAGAATTAGCAAAATTGATTTTGTTCTATACATATAATTATAAATTTAGGTAATTTTATAGTATGAAAAGCATCTTCAAAATTTCCGGAATGACTTGTAATGGTTGTAAATCATCTGTAGAAGATAGATTAAGCTCAATTGATGGAGTTGATGAAGTCTATGTTGACTTTACTAAACAAGAAGCAGTTATTCACTCTAGGAGACCAATTAGCTTTTCATTAATATCTGATTCATTACCACCAAAATACAGAGCAACAAGAACAGCAAAAATTCAAAACATTGGAAGATTAAAAGCCAGTAAGATTAAACAACTTAAGCCTTTATTTATAATTCTTGCATACATATCAATTACAAGCCTATTATTAAATTTTAAAAATTGGAATTCAACTAATGCAATGCTTGATTTTATGGGACTATTCTATATTATTTTTAGTTTTTTCAAAATTCTTGATATCAAAGGATTTTCAATGTCATTTAGAATGTATGATCCGCTTGCAAAAAAAGTATCATTATATGGGACTATATATCCATTTATAGAAGTATTATTAGGTATAATGTTTTTAACAAGGATTGAAGTTGAGGCTGCCTTAATATTAACAATTATAGTTCTTGGTATTACATCTTTTGGTGTAACTCAAACACTTTTAAATAAAAAATCAATAAAATGTGCATGTCTTGGAACAACGCTTCGGCTTCCAATGACCGAGGCGACTTTTATTGAAAATGCTTTAATGATAACAATGGCATTTGTATTATTAACTTAATTAAAAAAAACCCCAAGTTTCCAAGGGGTTTTTTAATTAATCTATGGTTAATAAATTAAATTATTGGGTTGCATCTATCCACATAACTTGCTGGACTACAGCTCTGTAAAGAAATCCATCTGGCATATATTCTCCAGTTTTTGACCCAGTAGGACCTGAATTATTACCTTCACCAGCTAAAACTTTAACTGCTTGCGCGACTGAACTATAACTATCCCAAGTCATCACTGTTGCATTATTTGGATTTACACCAGTAATTTTTGTTGCAATTCCCCAGTTTGTTCTACCTGTATCATTTTTTGCAAAAAATGGACCCCATAACTCTACATTATCATTTACAAACCCCTGAAGATTTTCAGGTCTTCCATAATTCCATACCGCAGCAATACCAGAAGATCCTGGGACTTGTCCTTGAATTTTATAGTGGTGAGTAGTGCTAGCATTATAATATTGAGCTGTAGAAATATCTTCAGCTGAAACACCAATTAATTCTTCTGGATTCCAAATTGATAGATCCATCATTTGATCAATTGATGAATATACATTTACAAAAGCATGAGTCCATGTATCAGAGGCACCTCCTACTTTTGCAAAGAGACCCCAACCCATTTGCTTACCAGAATCGATGTTAGCCTTTGCAACTTTTGACCAATACTGAGTTTCTAGTCTTGCAACTTCGGCAACATCATCCTGAGAAACATTTATATATGTTACAGAAAAATATTGTGCATTTACTCCAAAGGAGAAAGCTAATAGTAATATTAAAAGTAATTTTCTCATATTTGATATTTTATGTTTAAACATAAATCTAATTATAAGAAAAGATTATTTTGATATAAGACATGCCATTAAATGAAAATTTATCATTTTGTTAATATATTATTAACTTTTTGATCATAAATTTAGATTTAAATGCAAATAATTATTAATATGATTAAGAAATGAAATTCTTTAGACCTTTTTTAATTTTATTAATAGTAATGTTTCTGTTTAGTGTTTTAATGAGTTTTTTTTCATGACAGAAGAGTTTTTCTTTCAATGCCCCTACTGCTGGGAAGAAATTTCAATGATATTGGATAAATCGGTTTACACAGACTCATATATAGAGGATTGTGAGGTTTGTTGTAATCCTATTGAGATATCTTACTCTTCAGATGGAAATGATATAACGAGTTTTTCTGCAAATTCAATTGAACAGTAATCTAACATTTTATATATTTAACAATATGACAGAAAAAGATATTATCAAAGCCCAAAATTCTTGGTCAGAAGGAATAATCAGAATGGGACAAATATCTAATGATAGAGCAACACTTGAAACATTCGCTAGTGACTTTTTAGACAGATTATATAATTTTAATGATCAAGTGCTCTTTAAACCAACAAAAGCAAAGGATGTTCAATTTAGAAATGATAAAAAGTCTGCTATTTCGTATTTTATTGCAGGAAATGATAAGGAGTGTGAGGAGGATACTGGATTTGCATTATCAAATTGGTCTAAAATTACCTTTGAAAACTCAAATATTATTTTAGGGAAGGAACAAGCCTTAGCTATGGGAAACTATACTTTCGAAAATAAAAATTCAAAAATTAATGTTGAATTCTCTTTTGGATATGTAGAAGTTAATGGTTTAGTAAAAATTAATCTTCATCATTCATCAATTCCATTTCAAGGATGAATTTATCCAGAATAATATCAGGTACAATGAACTGGGGTGTTTGGGGAGTGAACCATTCCAAACAGGACATGTGTAAATTAATTTCTGAATCATTTGATTCTGGAATCAATTCATTTGATCATGCCGATATATATGGTGGTTATACTACTGAAGAATATTTTGGAGATGCTTTTGCTGAAACTGAAATTAAAAGAGAAGATGTTTTTTTTATATCTAAATGTGGTATTATGTACCCAAGTGAAAAATTACCAGTTAAAATTAAGCATTATGACTATTCAGAGGATCACATTAATAAATCTGTTGATAATTCACTAAGAAACCTTAGAACAGATTACCTAGATTGCCTCCTATTGCACAGGCCAAGCCCTTTAATGGATATTTCGATAATCTCTGATACAGTAAATCGGTTAATTGAAAGTGGTAAAATTAAAAGTTTTGGAGTCTCTAATTTTACAGCCAATCAAATGGATATGTTTAAAGGAAAAGTTGATATATTATATAACCAAATAAATCTATCCCTCACCCATCTTGACCATATGTTTGATGGTACATTAGAATATATGCAGGCAAATAATATATTACCAATGGCATATAGCCCCTTAGGGTCATTCTTTAAAAAGGAGGATAGTAAAATAAGAAAATTAGTAGACAAGCTTAAAAATAAATATGGCTGTTCAGACTATCAACTACTTATATCTTGGCTACTTAAACATCCGTCAAAAATTTATCCAATCATTGGTACAACTAAATCTAACAGATTGAAAAAGAGTGTAAATTCACTTAAAATTGAAATTGAATTAATTGACTGGTTTGAACTTCTTGAGGTAAGTGTTGGAAAAAGAGTGCCCTAGAGAAATCCCATATGTTGATCCATCCAACTTAACCTTCTTTCTATCCATTCTTTCATATAAGTGATTTCTTCATCATGACTATTTCCTATAAAAGAATTTGGCCATACCCATTTACCCAAAATTGGCCAATAAATGAAGTTTTCATTTATTATATCACTATTTGAAAGAACTTTTACATGAGAATCAATAATATTATTTATGGCTAGATTGCTTAATTTGTTTTGCCTAAGTTCTTCCCATCTATTTTTTAGTCTATCCTTAAAATATTCACTTTCCATTAATCTATCCCACCAAAAAGGTATTTGCCAAATGTCACCTGGACATACTGAATTAAACTTATATCCCCAGCCAGTTGCTTTACTACCTTCACAATAATTTGCATTTCCAAATGCTAAATTAAAGTCCCATATTGGACCCATTTTTAATTTTCCATCAGGATCTTTATTGAGGTAAGTACTCAATCTGTAACCATCAATATTTTTTGTAAGTTCATTAATTATAAAAAAATCAATAAAACTATCAATATTAATAAAATTAAGGTAGTCAGGACTTTCAGAGTAATCAAAATTATCTTTAGCTAAAACTGATTCAAAAGTATTTATAGAAGAAATTATATACTGTTTTTGATTATTATTTATATCACTGGGCTTTGGATAATGATAAATGAAATAAATTTCTGATTCCTCGGTAATATTTCCTTCAGTATTATAATTTGATCTAAATGAAAACGATTCGGAATAGCAGGTATTACATGTTGCTCCTTCGCTAGTGGGTTTGTCAATCTTTACAATAAAACCACCTACATCTGAATTTTCATCAAATTTTGAAATATTAACTCTATTTACATCCCTTTTGATCTTTTCCATAAGAAGATAGAGACCTTTATTTTCATCATTAATAAACAGTTTATAAAATTTTGTATTACTTGCTTTAAAACCTATACTATTCGATAAATCAAAAACAAGTTTGTTCCTTATTAGTGATTTATCAGTATATGGACCGTAAAGTATCCAATCTTCTTCACTCGGAAAACCACCAATACTGACATCTATGTCCTCAGTATAGCTTGAGTTTTTAGATTCAAATCCATATGATTTTTTTGGAAAACTTTGAGAAGAACTTCCTCTAATCTCTATTCCTATTTTATAATTTGATTGATTATCATTTTCTAAAACAGTTAAGTCTGCCATGGTTTTTGGTTCATCTAATATTTGTCTTCCATTAGTGTTAATTTTCATAGTTGGAAAATCATCACTGAGATTGTCAAAAACAACAGCAGTTAATTCATTACTTTCAAAAGAGTCTTGTTTACTACATGAGTAATGAAATGCTAAAAAAGTTAATAATATTAGTCTTTTAATATTAAGAGAAGAGTTCATTAAAAGTTTCATGAATAAATTTTGCAAGCTTAATATCTAATGATGTCACCCCACCTATGCTATGAGTAGTTAAATTAAAAGTAATTGTATCATATTCAATAATAATTTTTGGATGGTGATCTATCTTTTCTGATCTGTCTGAAACAAGGTTTGCAAAACTCATAACTTCCATAAATGAAGAAAGTTTATATTTTATGCTTAATATATTGTTTTTCTCTTTCCATCCGTCAAGCAACAATAAGTTTGATTCTATATCTTTTTGTGAAAACTTTTTCAATTATTTCAAATTTATATATTTCCAAATATAGTATATGGGAATTAAAATAACAGCAAAAATTATCGCGTAAAATAAAAAATATGCGAGTAATATTAAAAGTAAACACACAAAAACAACTCTAATAACTATAGATATTAGTGGGTGAGACATTAACTCATAATAAAAATTTAAAATTTTATTTTTAAAGTTATCCATATGCTAATTTAGTAATTATGTATAGAAGTATTTCTCTTCAATTGATTTCCAAAGTAGTAGTGAAGCAACGCTTTTATATGGAGACCAAGATTCTACTAAAGAATTTACTTTAGACTCATCTTTAATATCCATTTTATAATTGATTTTTATACTGTTCATTAGTGCTAGGTCTCCCTTAGAGAAGATATTAATTCTCATTAGCACAAACATTAAAAACATTTCAGAAGACCAAATTCCAATTCCTTTTATCTTGGATAACTCATTAATAACTTCCTTATTGGATGCTCCTATGAAGTCAAAACTGTAGTCTTTAAAAAACATAAAAACATTTTTAATGTAGGTAGCCTTTCTATAAGATATTCCAATAGATTGTAGATCTTTATCTTCTAATTCAATTATTTCATCATTAGAAAGATTTTCAACTTTTTTTATAAACCTTTCTTTTATTGTTATGGCAGCTTTGAAGCTAACTTGTTGTTCTATCACTAAATAAGATAGTGCAAGTGGATAATTTTCATTGAATCTTTCAGAAATATTAATATTTAATGAAAATTTATTTATTAAATAATCAAGACACGGATCTTTAGATAAATAATTATATGCTTTTTTTAACGTTTCTTGGTTTAGTTCCATTTATAAAAAAAAACGATATTTGTAAAATGAAAAAAATAATTTTAAGCTTAACACTTCTTCTGCTATCTTGTTCACAAGATACAAAAGAAAAACTTGTAGTTTATCAATCTCCAACTTGTGGCTGTTGCTCTGGTTGGGTTGCTAACATGCAAAGTAATGGTATGAATGTTGAAGCAATCAAAACGGATGATATGTATTCCAAAAAAGTAGAGGCTGGTATTGACATGAGCTTATCTTCTTGTCACACAGGACTCATTGCAGGTTATTTTGTTGAAGGACATGTTCCATATGATGCTATAACTAAGTTACTTGATGAGAAACCCAATATAAAAGGAATAACTGTACCTGGTATGCCTGCTGGAACGAATGTACCCGGCATGGAGACTATAGATGAAAGAGCAAAATTTGATGTTTTGGCCGTGAATTTAGATGGGTCAACATTTATATGGAAACAATACGAATAATAATTAGATTTTTCTGTATGATCATATTTCTTTCAACTATCTCCTGTGACAAAGAAAGATGTTATAGAGTTGAAGGCAAAGAAATAATTAATGGAGAATATTATCTACTACTTGATAATAATTCAATTGGATTTAACGGGGCTAATAATTATTCATCAAGCAATAATTTGTATACCGGAGTACCAGACCCTTATGGTTCAGGAAAGGTTGACAAGGAAACTTTTGACTCAGTCGGTGTTGGGGATAGATATTGCCAATAAAAAAAACCTGCCTAAAAAACCAAAAAAGACAGGTTTTGCAAATCAGATACTACAATTAACAGACTATATAAAGTAGATTTAGTCTTTTAATATTACTAAATTAGTGTTCATGTTTTTTTGATTTTCAAACTTTGAATATTTTTTTTAAGTTTTACATAATTAAAAAAAAAACTAAACTTTTATTATGAAATCTTTAATTATGAATAAAATAAATATTGATTTTAAAATTTATCATTTGATTAAGGTTAATTTTTATATACTAATTTTATGTATAATTTATTCATGTAACTCAGGGGTGAATATTAATAATGTAAATCAAAATCAGCTAAATAAAGAAACTAGTCTTTATCTTAAACAACATGCTGAAAATCCAATAAACTGGCAAAGGTGGTCTAGTTCAATTTTTGATATAACTCAAGAACTTGATAAATTAATAGTTATTAGTATAGGATATTCAAGTTGTCACTGGTGTCATGTAATGGAAGATGAAACTTTTGCAAATGATTCGATTGCTAATCTTATGAACGAAAACTTTGTGAACATAAAAGTTGATAGAGAGGAAAATCCAGATGTAGATCAAGCATATATGACAGCATCACAATTAATGACAGGCATGGGTGGTTGGCCTTTAAATGTTATTACTCTTCCTGATGGCAGCCCAATCTATGCTGGAACATACCACACAACATCTCAATGGGATGATATACTCAAAAGGATTATCAGACTAAAAAAGGATAATTATGATGGCCTAAAAGAGTTGGCAGATAATGTAAAGAATGGAGTAACTGATATAAATACTATATATAAAAGAAAGGAAATAAGTGATTTTAATCCAGAATTACTAAAAAATAACGTTGAAAGCTGGAAGGGTAAATGGGATTTAGATAATGGAGGAGACCTAGCGCAACAAAAATTTGTTTCTCCTTCAAAATATATTTTTCTTCTTAACTATGCAAGGATATTCAACGACAAAGAGGTCTTGGACCATGTTAAAAAAACACTTGATATTATATCTTCAAGTGGTCTTAATGATTTTATTGAGGGAGGGTTTTATAGATATACCGTTGACAATGAATGGAAAATTCCACATTTTGAAAAAATGCTTTATGATCAAGCTCAAATGATAAGTTTATATTCGCTTGCATTCAAAGTATTTAAAGACGATTACTACAAGGATGTTACACTTGAAACAATTGATTTTCTTAATTCAAAAATGTCTTCAAAAGAAGGGTTGTATTATGCAGCAATGGATGCAGATACTGATGGACAAGAAGGAAAATATTATTCGTTTAGTAGAGAAGAGCTAAATATAATATCAAAGGATACTGAACTTAAAACCTTTATGAGCTATTATAATATTGATATAGATAAACCTTGGGAGAAGGATAGGTATCTACTTTTACCAAATAAAAATAATCAGGAAGAAGATTGGCTTAAGTTAAATAATTTATCTCATACTGATTTATTAAATCTAAAAAGAATATGGGAATCTAATATTATTGAAATAAAAAAGAGCAGAACAAAGCCACGAATTGATGATAAGATAATTGTTTCATGGAACTCACTTGCAATTACTGGACTGGTAGATGCATATGAGGCTTTGAATAACCTTGAATATTTGAACAAAGCAATTAATATGTTCGAAGAACTTAAAGCAAACTCATTTAAAAGGAACAAACTTATACATACATACAAAGAAAATCAGTTTCAAGAGGGAGTTCTTGAAGATTATGCATACCTCGCTAAAGCCTCTATGAGACTTTTTCAAGCGACAGGTGATGAATCATACTTTAATTTTTCAAAAAAGATAACTGATGAAGCTGTTCATATTTTCAAAGATGATGAATCTTATCTACTTAGATATAGTAATAACGAAGAGTTATTTACAAAGTTAATTTCTGTTGATGATGGTGTGGTTCCTTCACCAAATTCAATAATAGCAGAACAACTATTTAATATTGGGCATGTAATTTTTGATGATGAGTATCTGAGTTTATCAGACAATATGGTCAATTCCGTACAGAGTGTAATTGACAATAATATTAACTCATATTCAGTATGGGCTAATAATATTCTTAATAGAGTCGAATCATTCTATGAAATTGCCGTTATTGGACCTGAATCAAAACTTATTACCGATGAAATAACTAACTACTTCTCACCTAACACTATTATTGTTCAATCAAAGACAGAGAGCAAACTCCCTTTGTTTATTGATAGATTTTTTGAAGATGAAACATATATTTATGTTTGCCAAAACAAAACTTGTCAAAGACCTGAAACTAATATAAGTTTAGCACTTGAACAGGTACCATATATAAATTGATATGAAAAAAAATTTTTATAATTATTCAATAGCAATTTTACTTTCATTAATGATAACAAGTTGCTCAAATAAAGATAAGTCTGATGAATGCTCTACTTTTCTAGAATGCCTTGATGGCACCTATTGGACTTCAGATAGGAATCAATCAATTTGGAAATTTAACGATAATGAGAATGGAGAATATTTAGAAGTCTATATTTCAGGTGATAACTGCTATAGATATGAAAATAACTTTATTGTTAATGCAGTTTTTAATTATCAAACAAAGATTAATCTTTCAGAAAGTTTTAATGGTATTACATGGTTTTATAACATTGTAAATGATAGTGTAATAGAAAAGACAAAATCGACTGGAGGAAGCACTTCATTCTTCTATAAAACAAGCAAAACATCTCTAGATGATATACTAAATCTAGATGAGTGTAGTGATTAGAGCTTTATAAATATTTTCTTTTTAAACAGATAATAAGCAGGTATATAGATAATAAATACGTAAATAACTGCATAAAATAGTGAAGCAACTTTTGGATATATACCCACATTTATAAAAGCATTAACAAAAATTGAATTTAGTTGAATTCCAATTATATAATCACTGTAAAATATTGAGCCAAGAATACCTGCTAATACGTATGTGAAGATTGAATTTGTACCAAAAACCTGAGACATTTTAAACTTATTGTAACCATTAACATCAATTAAGTAGGTAAATGCTGCTGTTAACATAAAAGACATTCCACCCATTAGAAAGGTGTACGATGTACTCCATAGATTCTTATTTACTGGAAAGGACCAACTAAAAAAATCACCAACAAAAACAAGTATCAAACCGATATAAAATAGTTTAAGTAATTTATCTTTAATATTAGAATTGCTTATTAGTATTGTACCTGCAATTAAGCCAAAAACTCCAGTAATTATTGATGGAATTGTAGTAAGTATGCCCTCTGGATCCCAGGTTTCTTGCCACATTACTCCTGGTAAATAATTTTTGTCAATATAATGAGCCATATTTAATTCAGGTACACTTAAATCCGGTTGACCTATTCCTGGTATTGGTAAGTAAAGCATTATAAACCAATAAAGAATTAATGCTATAAAAGACAAATACATAAAATATTTTTTTTCTATGAACATATATATCATTCCACAGAAAAGAAAAACAAATGAAATTCTTTGAAGAACTCCAGTCCACCTTATATTATCAAAGTCAAAAGATGGAAATATCCATAAAAACAAGCCTACTAAATATATTTTAAAAGCTCTCCATATGATTCTTCTTATTGTTTTGTTTCTATCAAAACCTTTTTTGTTATTGAGTGAAAGAACAATTGAAACACCCACAATAAAAAGGAAGTTAGGAAATATATAATCTGTAGGAGTTAACCCATTCCAATCTGCATGGAGTAAAGGAGCAAATACATTATCCCATGAACCAGGTTGATTAACAATTATCATAAAGATTAAAGTCATTCCTCTCAAAACATCTATTGATAGAAGTCTTCCTTTCATACTTTAAAAGTTAAAAAAAATAATTGATGAATCTAAATTTACTTATCAACTTGAATTGGGTAACCACCCCTACCCTTATTATCAAATAATCTAAGATTTACAATATCATCTTGATTTAATTTTACAGGACTGTTATAATTCATACTTTCAATATCTGGTAATGAACCATCAATAGTATACTTAATATTTAAACCTGGAAAGACAGAATTAGCATAAAGGGAGTCGTTCTTAATAATTCCTCCAGGTTTAGGGAGATCATAACTTAATCCATCATAAATATTATCAATAATTGGGAGAACTCTCTGGCCTATTGTGTTTGTAAATTTATTCCACTCATAGTTTAAAGTAAATTCTCTCTTTGTTTTATCTGAAATTTTCATCCACTCAGGATCCTGAGACCATGCTTTTTGAGAAAAGACTATAATATTTGGCATAAACATATAATCAAGAATATCCTCATTTCTGATAGTTTCACTCCAAATTTGAGATTGAATACCGATTATATTATCTCTATTACT
>TARA_Y200000002_G_scaffold19060_1_pt1 | contig 15238 bp, 19 predicted proteins | sample TARA_Y200000002 | Tara Oceans TARA_Y200000002 (sample SAMEA2619388) | marine metagenome | biome: marine biome (ENVO:00000447); feature: surface water layer (ENVO:00002042); material: "saline water (ENVO:00002010), including plankton (ENVO:xxxxxxxx)" | depth 5 m | reverse complement strand
ACCTTGCGACGATTCCGTCGGTTACGAGTCGGCAGCTCGTCGGTCTCTGCTTCTTGTGCCTCTACAAGCTCTTGGACTTGGTCCTTGTGAGCGAAAAACACTTTGCCTGAAGTATCTGACCTAACCATGAAATACTCTCCTTCGTCATGGATCGAAAGGACAGTGACTTTGATACCGCTGGGTGCGTAGATTTTAGTGGACATAGCAATCACCATACGAGCAGTAGCTTATCTCAAAACGACTAAAATAGAACAAACAAGAAGAAAGCAATGCAAAATTCTGCCAATGTGGTCCGTATGGCTGGCGGTAACCCCAGCATCAAAAAAAGATTTTTTCAATCTCTGCCTGTCGTCGGAGACGCAGCAAACTTTTTGATGTACTTATATCCAGATTTTTTTAACTCAGGATTCAGTAAACCTCCTACCGAACAAGATGTAAGAAATGCAGTGATCATTGGAGGTGGCGGCTTAGCTGCTTCGCTAGCCACGGGTGGGTTAGATGCTGTTCCAGCAGTAATCGAGTTTGCAGGTGATGTGGGAGAAAGTCTTGGACTTCCGAAAACAGACGCTGAACCAGTTTTCCAAGCTGCTCCGTTACTGAATATCGAAAATTATTTACGTGAGTACGCATACTCGATGGACCCGGAAACAAAGATTCCTGAAAGCGAAGATAAACTTCGTCGTTACAAAGAGTATTTAGGTATTGACTAACTGTCGCCAAAAGACAAACCCGCATCCCAACCAGGTTGCCCACCGTCTTTAATTTTTTTATCCATCGTCTCCATAAACTTCCGACGCTTTTCCCAGGTGTCGCCAGATTCCACATTTTTTTTAGGGTTGATGCACTCACTTGATTTAACCATTTGACAAACTAAACCAGCTAAGTCTTCTTCTTTACCCTTTGCTCCTGTCGCCCAAAAAAGTTGTCTGTTTAACCAAACTGCGCCGCATTTTGGACACTCAGTGCGTTTGAGTGAAAAATCAGAAAGATCAGACATATTGTCGAAATTATGACCCACATATTTTAGGAACGCGTAGTTATTTGTATATCTTCAATCCTCAAAACAGAAAAAAAAGACCCCTCCCGCAGGAGAGGTCTCGTCCGTATACCTTCTGATTTTTATCAGGCAGGTGAGGTGCTCGTGTAGGTGGAGGACTCGACGATGCCATCGGGCTGCAGTGCCAGGTCGGCACGCTCAGGGGGCTCGTCGGGAATGATCCAGCAGACTTCGCAGATAGCGAGAGCTTTGTCATCGCCAGACAATTTGCTGGCTGCGGCACGGGGGTCATAGACACCGGAGCCTTGAGCCAAACCTGAACCAGCAGCACCACCCAGGTCAGTCGTGGTGAACAGTTTCCACTGAGTCTCAGATCCGAGAGCAGCCCAGCTGCTGGAATCGAAGATGTTGGTGGAACCGGTGCTGCCGTTAGCAATGGCGCTGTTAGCACCAGTGATGGAAGCACCGAACTGACCGGAAACGACAGTGCCGTCATCCTTCAGACCAACGCCCACAGCGGGGACAAGGGTCAGTTCAGGAGTGGAGTCAGCACCTGCGACGCCGCTGCTCACGATGTCGCCGCCGCTCAGGCGCAGGGAAGCGCGATAAACGTAAGCGGTAGCAGGGACTTTGATGCCATCGGTGATATCAGCCCGGACATCCTTATGGAAATCGGGAGAAGGAACGATGACGTCGCCGCTCAGGAAGGGCTGCTCAGCGGAGTTCTGACCAGAGCCGTAGGGCTTGGTGTAGTAGCTCAGCTGATTGTTGGTGCCGAGAGCCTGATAGCTCAGGTCGACATAACCAACAGCCTGTTGTGCGATCCAGCCAGGCTGGAACACAACGCCGACAGGTCCGCCAACCGGCTGGTTGGTGAACGTGGTGTCGACACCGTTAGCGTTCTTGTAGCTGACGGATTTTTCTTCGTGCCAAAAACGAAGAACGTTGGTGTAGTTACCAGGATAGATCTTGGCAACGTGGAGCTGGTTTGCGTTAATAGCCATAGTTAGTTACCTCCTCAAGCGTCGAAAGAGTAACCAACGGTCACGAAGTCTGCGTTAAGCAGTTCGAAACCAGCGTACAGGCTCCAGATCATCATGATGAATCGTGAGAAGTCATCATTATTGTTCAGGAGAACCTGAGCGTTGTTGCCGCCGATGCCGACGCCAACAGACTGAGGACCGAAGAACATACCGATCGCAGCGTTGTAGTCAGCTGCTGCACCGGCAATAGTTGCGGTCTGCGTCTGAGTGGGCATGTTGGTGGATTCGAAGAATCGCACGCCCTCAAAAACGAAGCCCGTGGGCATAATAGGCTCACCAGCAACGAAAGTTGCCTGACCGAAGCCTTGACCCATGTAGATGCTGGCGTTCGGCTGCATAGCCGACATCAGCGGGTTGATTTGACCATTACCGGGGTAGCGAGCCACCTCACGGAAGTCACTGTTCTGACGCAGGTGCATCAAGAAAGTGGGGTCACAAACGCAACGATAGAAACCGTCCTGGTAGGTCGGGGTGTTGCGCTTACGCAGGGACTTGACCACACGCAGGAGGTCGTCCTTAACGTCGAACTTAGCTTGCTCGGCGTTGGTGTAAGTAAGAGCGCCAGTAGCCAGATCGCCGGGGAAGTAGTAACCGCCCTGGGAATCGGAAGACTGACCCTTAGAAACAGCTTTCAGGAGTTCGTTAATGAACACCCGATCGCGCCAGCGGCGGTAGTCGTCTAACAGAGTTAGCGAACCGATTGACTGGTGGAAGGTGGTAAGGTTGCCCGTATCGAGCAGCAGACGCTGCGCGGTGATAAGGGTTTCCCGTGCAATTTTGAAGGTTGAAGGAGAGGTCGGATCACCCGGATCTGCAGGTCCCGTGTACTCTTTCAAGGTCACAAGGACCTTGTCCTTCACAATATTACGGCTGTTAGCAGTACCGATGGTCTGCTCAGCAGTGCGCTCCCGAGATTCCTTAGAGCCAGGGTTACCGAAGAAGCGGTAACGATCTAACTGAACCGTCTGACCTGGCTGCTTAGAAAAGTCATGAACGACCACCGGCTCGGCAGCCATCTCAACGATGTAAGCAGGGTGCGGACGGTAGAGTTCGGCACCAAGAATCTTGGGAAAATCATTATCGATAAACATCGATAGTGTCCGCAAGAAACTACAAATTAATCTTAGCGTTTAAGCAGTTATATCTACATAGCTGCTGTCTTATTTTTAGCGTTATTGATTTTTTTGATTTGAACTATTTACTCCAGGACTAAAGGTGCGGATCATGCCACGAATACCTTCACCTAACACGCCATAAGTGCTGCCGTAGTTAGGAACATACCTGGATGATTTACCGCGATATGAATTTCGAATAATTACATTTTTTCCGTCGGCGGTATCACCGGGTAGCGCCTGAGAACGCACTGACTCAACGCGAGACTCACAATAAGACGGAGGATAATACTGCCACTCTGCTCTTGAGGCAGTTCCGCTTGAAGTTGTACGAATCAACGTAGGATATTGAGCCAGTGGATATGACATACCGCCACCAGTGCTTCCGCCCTCTGGCGCAGTGCCTCCAGTTTCAAAAGGTAAATATTGCTGTTGATCAGGAACGTTATTCCCGTAATAAATAAAAGGTCCTCGATCTTTTAATCCTGGTTCTGGGCCAAACGCCGTTTGTACAGTCGAGTTAGCTGTAGAAATCGAAGCCTGTCTTCTATAACCGTCGTAAACAGTCAGTAATCCCGAAGCGTGGGGATAAGTATTTTCGTAGTTTGTCCAATAACCCGAAATTGCAGGCGGTACATGACGCCAGTTTGTGCTGTTGAAAATTGGTCGATTAACAGGGGGACCACTTATCGAATACGTAGCAGTTCCTCCCATACCGGGGTGAACGGTGCAAAAAGGAAATAACGCAGCCGTTAAACCAGACGGCACGACAATTTGCAGATACGCGCCTGGGTCACCTTGAGTTCCAGAGGTGGTCACGCCGTCCGTAAACGCTACACCTAAAGCATGAGTTCCATCTTGAGTTTTACTCAATCGGAAAGGGTGAGCAGAAGTGGTTGTAGATGATAAATCGAATATGTAAGTACTTCCTTGATAAAGAGTCAGACTTTTTTGCGAAACATTATCTAAAGCAAATTTATTACCGCCGTCACTGACCACAGTGACTTCAAAAGTCTTTGTTTCTGGGTAAGTCTCAGTCGCAAGCCCTACATCAGCAGCAAATGACTGAGGAGGCCCTGGAGTTACTGTTCCGTAATCAGCACCGGGAGTTGATAAAGCAACATATGTTTGTTGTTGGCCCGACGCATACACGTACCCACTCGAGGTGAGTATATAAGTGTCCGTGAGATTTAAAGCAGACCCTGTCCTTTGTGGACCTGATTGAATGTTGTGATATAAGGATTTATCGTATCGCCAGTTTGAAAGAGGTGCAAAAGTCATCTTTCTTTGCTTTTCTTACACTCTAAGCCGATTTATTATGCATATAGGCTTTAGATTTTGAGACTAATGATCGAAAAATTAGTCTCAATCTTGGCAGTAGATGCCGAGCTTGCTGGTAGTTCGATTGCGGGCACCGTGACAGAATCTCTTGTGCATCCACGCGATAAAAAGTACTTTTTGAGGCACTTTTTGCGTGCAATGACCGTCGGTTGGCTGTTAGCCACGTTTGTTAGCCCGGCGGTGGCCGAAAGAATGCAATTAAGCAAAGAAGAATCGGTAGCCGTGGCCTTTATCGGCGGTTATGCCGGTATAAAACTCCTAAACGCTGCTGAAGCGGTCGCGATTCACAAAATTACCTCTAAAAAAGAGGAAAAAGAGTCTTAAAGCGCGACACTTTCGTCAAAACTCTCTGGAGCAGGGGGATTTGATGCGGGAGGCTGAGCTTTTGGCCCTGGTGACATTCCCACACGCTGTTTTTTATTAGTATTGGCCTTTTCATCAGGCCGTTTGTCCCCTAAAGCTCTCATAATTACATCCTTTTTCTAAAAATTAGCATAAAAAATCCCCTCCCGAAGGAGAGGATTGGTACACCTTATGAGAATCTTATCAGGAAGGTTCCATAAAGAGGAGTTTTGAACGCAGAGCGTCGGGACTCATCTGAGCGAGCATGCGCCAAGCGTTCTCAGGGGAACGGCTCATAGCGTCACCAAAAGCATCCCACTGTTGCTGAGGTTGAACGGCTTGCTGCTGACCAGCGGTGGCTGCCGGAGGAGCAGGCATGTCGTAGTTCTGCTGGTACTGCTGAGGAGCCTGAGCAGGAACGTCGTTGTCGATGTCCACGGGGACAACTTCGGTGAAGAAGCGGTCGGTGTAATCGGCCAGATAATCAGGGTTGGTCAGGATTTGCTCCATACCACCTGCACGCTGGGCGACAGCGTCAGTTTTCGCAGCCTGCTGAAGAAGCATGTCCTCCAGTTGGCACGCGTAAGCATTTAAAATGCCAGGTGCCTCGAGGCCGAAGTTTTTAACGACCTCGACGCTTGCCGCGCTGAGTTCGCTGTTGCTGGCCGTAGAAGCCTGCGAGGAAGTTTGGGTCTGTGAGGCGTTGGTAGGCGAGGTCTGCTGAACCTGCTGTTCCTGGTAAGCCCAAGGCTGGGCCTGTGAAGGCTGACTCAGAGGTGTTGTAACCTGCTGCGGAGCCTGGGTCTGTAGTGACTGTGCTGCCTGGCTGAGGGACTGCGAAGGCAGGTTGCTGATCACCCGCTCCAGGGAACCCATCGCTGCTTCCCACGGGTTGCTCGGGGAGGATTGCGACGTTGACGGGTTGGACAGGTTGCTGATAGAAGGGTCCAAAGCCGGTGCCACCTGCTGTGGCGCTTGGGCTGTAGGAACCGAAGCTACCGCCGGGGTAGCTCCTTGTGCCACCCATTGCGGGTAGGCGGTTGTCGAGCCCTGGTCGCTGGATACCGCCGGGGCTGCCGCCGGGGAGACCGGGCTCGGGGTCGAAGCTTGGATCTGCTGGCTCATAGCTACCCGAGTAAGTTAGTTCTTCCGCAAGGTGATCAAACGTCCTGTAAAGGAGCGGTGTGATATTCAGTCTAGGATCAGCCGCTAAAGGTTGATCAGGCGCAAGAGGATGCGGAGACTGCAACATCTGATTTAATAATACCAGGAATTGCTGCATTGCCGACTGTGTTTGACCAACCATTCTGAATGGAAAGCCTTTCAACATTTCGGCACGTTCTGCTTCAGTCTTATCAGGGAAGAGGTATTTAATTGCCTCCACACTGTTAACACCAACCTCTTGCATGTTTCGAACGACGATTGATTTTTGCTGTAAATCAAAAGCCGTGTCCTCATACACATCGCCCATAAAACGATATGAAACACTGCGATCACCGTCTTCCGGAAGACCGACGACACCGCGAGGAACTTTATTCTTTTCTAGTGCTTTTTTAATTTCTTCATCGAGTTTCATATCAAAACGACGCAAAGCCTTTTGATATTTTTCGACTGATTCTTCAGTTTGTTCTTGGGGTGGTTTTGGTTCTTTCAGTCCGCTTGCCGCTATAAACGATTCACGGAAAATCATTTCTTGGTGATAAATCATCATCTCCAAGAGACGACAGAAACCATAGGTCAAGAAGCTTTTATTCTTCCTGAGAGCCGTGGCTTGAGCCCGACCCATAAGACCTTTGATTTCAGTCGCAGTAGCACCTGCAGAAATCGAAATCTCATCGACACCACCTAAAGCGGTACGAATCTCTTCTCGAAGCAGAAGTGCATAACGGTTCATGTCCCCGCTAATCGGGTCGGGCGTCATATAGCCCACACGATCAGATGGTTCAACGTTGGCGATAATGCGTGGGACACGTAAGCCGCCACCCATGGATGAGCCGAAAGGCTCACTTACACGAGTAGAAGGTGTATCCCTCCCGGCGAATCCACTTTGTGAGCTGATTGTCGGTCGGAAAGTGCTTCCGGCATCGCCAGCCTCGACCAGATCAGATCGAGGACGACTAGAGATCAGCGTAGGGTTGCCGAAGAACTCAATATTTTTAGCAATATTGGTGATCATGTCGTTATGGAGCACAATTTGCTCCATAAACGGATCGAAATCTCCTTCGCCGTCTGTGCCGCTAGCGTTTGGTTTGTTTAAACACTCGACGGCAGGTACAAAACCCAAGGAATTAGGACGACTTTTTGTTCCTGAGATACCTGCTCCAGGCTCTACTTCGAAACTGAGTTCTGAGTCTGATTCAGTCTCTTGAATTGTGTCTGCTGTAATAGACAAACGGACGTAGCGCTTGTTTTGTCCGTAAACATCACTAGGTAAACCCAGTGTCGCGTTCTTAACTTTGTAATCGTAAATGATTACGACTTCTTCAATCTGACCGTTTACGTCGTGATACACACGGTATTGGTTTTTATTGAAAAAATAGATCTGATATTTTAATTTTTGATCAGGACGGAAGTAAAAAAGTCCACAACCGTCGATTAAAAAGTTGCGAATAATCGCAGGAAAACGAATATCGAGCCTATTAAGCTCGATTACATCATGAAGAAACCGAGTCCGGCTTTTGAACGTGTCTTGGTCGCAGTAAAAAGAAAGACCCTTCTTGATCATCAAGAGAGTCATCTGCTGAAGGTGGCTAAGAACCACCATCGTTGCAGCTTGATTTTGCCGCCCTTGAGTTCGAGCAGCCTCTAAGATCTCCTCGAACTTGTTGCGGACTTCAGTAGAGGCTGCCATTTAATCGATTACTTCTTTTCTTTGAAAGAACGGGCTTTTTCTTTAGCACGTTTCTGTTTTCCCATCTTAACCTCGTCCCCGCTGGGAGCCTTTTTTTCCTCACGGTCAGCTGCGAACTTAGCTAAAAGCTCCGGAGGCATTTTACTGTCAGCCATCGGGAAGAAGGTAATTTTTTACTCTTTCTATTCTAAGGGCAGCCTCAGGAAGTTTATCTACTGGATACGAAGTAATTAAATGATCTTGGCGTCCAAGCATATCTGTCTTACCTTCCTCAGCTTTAAACTCATCACACAATTTCTGTACTTCTGGTTTATCCCAAATGTAGTACTCAGCAATCGAGCTCAATTTACGTCGACGCTTATCTGCGTCCCCCATCCAACTTAAATGCCAACCTGCATCTCGATCTCCTACATAAAAGTTATTTGTGCTTGCACGTAAGGATGAAAGAGTTCCAAAATCTTTGAGTTGTTTCACAGTACTAGCTGTGCCACACCGCCAATCGAATTTCTCCCCCGTGGGCGACTCGAGTTGTTTATCCGCCCTGCCGTAGTGCATGGACATACTCAATCGCACAATCTTGTCTGGCTGATCTAAAACAGCTTGTTCAATTTCATTCAACTTTGCTGGATTTGCGATTTCATCGCAGTCAGAGCAGATAAAAAATGTATCTTCAGGTAGTTGAAACAGGCCGACACTCAGAGCATCCCGCTGTCCTCGCTCTCTGATCCAAGGATCTGGGGCTTCTTCGATCGGAGGTAGCTCAACATGGAGAACTTGGACTTTTTCTTCGGGGATACCAAGCTCTCTAAGAGTATTAACGCAGCTAAATTCTTTAGGTTCGCCCCGGTGCGTACGATTCGCATCAGTAATCAAGAAACCATCTACGTGATCGTATAGCGTTTCAATGCGAAGTTCTAGAAGTTCTTTCTCGTTGAAATACGGAAAGCAATCGATTAACACGTCGAGGACTTCTCAGTAGCAGTATGCTAACTCACTCTTGCGGGGCTGCTACTCCGTTAATGCGCTTCTTAGCCTGTTCTAAAAGATAATTTTTTGTTCTTTCAACATTTTCATCTGCCATCTCATCCATGCCAGTGTCAAACTCTGGGCGACTTCCGTCGTCAGGCATTGTGGGAGGGACTGGTCCTTCGTCAGCTTGATCTAAATCAGCCTGGACTTGACCTCGAAAACGACGAGAAGCTTCATCTTCACGCTGCCTTTGTTGACCAGCAGCGTCTAAAGATCGGTTGTAGCGATCAGAAAAAAAATCTGCGTAACCAGTAAAGCTATCCATTAATAGAGAACAATTACGCCTTGGACAGAGCCTCCACTAAGTGTAACTGCACCAAAGGGAAGCAGTTCATTACCTTGTAAATTTTCAATTTGAATTAAATCAGTAGCTCCATCATTAAAACCGATATACACGTTGTCGGTTCCAGGTGTCGACTTAGCTTCTGTGTAAAGAGCTCGACATGTAGTAAATGTTTTTTCACCGTCTGCAGGAGCCCAGTGGAATCCACTCGCATAAGGCAGATTAGCTTGCTGCCCGTATACAGAACCAAAAGCGCGGATGTCCATTCTCTAAGTCTTTTTGTCAGTCTAACTTACTTAACTCAATAAGCTTTTTCAAATACCACTCTGCTTTTTTTAAATCCTCAACACCGTTCTTGTGCTCAAAGCGCCAAAGATATTTAAAGCAGGAAAGATGACAAAAGTTCTTGACCGCATCTTGCCCACCAGCAGCCAACATCGCATCGATGCACTCAATGTCACCCTGGTTGTAGTGCGTGGGGTGGTCGACTCTATCGGAGTTGTGTAAGGATAAAGTCATGTCAGTATGAGAACATGGTTTTCGTGTCAATGATACTTTGATTTTTTACGAGCGCTGAGGAATATTTTTTATCTAAATGCTCGAGTAAGGCGTAGTCAGGTATCACTACAGAATCACCTTCATACGTAACAGGCACAACGCGGCGATGCTCCTGCCACGGCTTTAAATTCTCAAAAGCGAGCCCCATTGAGGCTCGATCCGCGATAGGCCAGTTCCTTTTACCTGTTTTAATGTGACTATGAATCGGATTGCAGCTCCAGCTTTCGACGTACTTTTCTGCATCCTCCTGATCCAGAATCATCATCCCTGAGTAGGGGTTGCCCAGAGTTGTGAAACCAAAAATATCTTCATCAAAAAGTTTTGGAATGAACTCTGATTTAAACGGTATGTCACCCCATACATATTCTGTAACGCCACCCAGTTTCCATTTTCGATAATTATCGAAAGGAATCAGCTTGTTGCCTAAGCGCTCGACACGACAAAAACCAGGCTCTAAATTATGAGCTTTTAGTTCGTCTTTCTGTTTGTACCAATAATCAAAATGCTTTTTTGTAAACAACATATCGTTCTCTGAATACATATAGAAGTCATGTGTCTTGTTACGAATTTTTCTAATAAGAGAAGGCTTATGTGCCCAGCAAAGATCGTAGCCCTTGTATTCCTCTCCAGCGACAACGAAGCCAACCCGATTCAAGTCGGTATGGGAGGCAACGATTAGAGAAAACTCATCCAGATCTAAACGATGATCAAAATCGATAAAAATGTCGATTTCTTTTTCAAGCTCTATAGATTCATACCCTTTGAGAACTTCCAGAGTTTTATCTACTCGAGCTAGGGGATTGTGAGCTGTGACTGTGATGTAAATGGATTTCATTAGTATTCAACTGAGAAGTTTCCACGACGCTGAAGGAAGGTCATAAGCCAGGTGTAAGCGTCTAAGAGGTCGTCGTGAGACGTTGCACCGACATTAATCAACTGATCGGTCAACGCATCGAATTTGCGGTACTTGTTAAAAATGACTTTTTTATTCTCTAGTAAACCAAGCGTCCCTCTAAAACGAGCAACTTTATCACCACGGAAACCTTTAACTTCGTGGATGTGCAAGTTCCCCAAACCTCTTTCATTCAGTAATACCCGTCTCAAATCAGCAGCTAGAGAAGCTTGATAAGCGACGGCCTCGACGACCAGAGTGACAGTTGAGTAAGTGGGAAAGTACTGATCCCCTTGTAATTCAAGGATCCCCCACTCAACAAGCATGTCGCACAGAAGGTCGATCTTTTCAAGGTTTCCTATAGAACGCACCTGATGCGCGTCGATAATGTAAAACTTATCTTTTAGACGCCCTCCAAGAACAAAGGCTGTGTAATCAGAAGTTTCATTTTTACTGGCGGATAAGTCGATACCCACAGCCAGCGAGTCGAACTCAGTCTCAACTTCTCCTTTGACGATTAGATCAGGTGATAAAACCAGATCTGACGTCATGACTGGTTGCTGCTGGTACTGGAAAGCAAAAGCGACTGGGTCAAGTTCTTTCTGCTGCTGAAGGTACTCAACTGACCATTGCTCAGGCCAGTAACTTACTGCGTCTCCCTCTGAGTCATAAGTAAGTGCTTCTTGAGAAACTTGTTTCCATCCCTTTGTGGGAGAAAACATAGTTTTATGAATATCTAGAGGGTGGAATCTAGTTCCCAGACAAATAGAACGACCGCCCTCAAACACAATCGGAGCGATAACCGAAGACCAGTTGTTGTTCATTTCATCCCTAACAGCAGGGTTTTTAATATCCGCACTGGATTTAATAGGGTCATCCACGATGACGAGGTGAGCACGTTTAGACGTGATACTTCCTCGAAGACCTGCAGCACGTAGTGTGAATTCTTCGTCGCCCACACGATCGATACCGGCATAGTCAAAGTCGATTGACCAACCGATGTCGCTCTGCATGCCTGACTTGAGCTTGACCTTCGGAAAGATCTTTTTAAAAGAGGTCGAATCGATGATTTGTTTGATAATTCGACTCTTAGGTATTGCCGTCGCGATGTTGTACGAACAGTAGATTATCTGCAAAGGCATGCCTTTACTTGTATGCCTTCCAATAGTCCAAGCGGTGAACATATTGAGCACAGTCGACTTAGCACTACCGCGAGGTGCCAAGATATCTAAATTAGGTCCTGCAATATCAAGAAGGTATCTGTTGCTTACACCAGTAATTAAATGCTTGTGCCACTCCAGCATGTGGTGCGCCGGAGCCTTATCCATAATTGTACAAAAAGTCAGGAAATCATCCTGCGCTCTTGCAAACACACTATCTATCGTAGAATCATTATCATCAACAGCTTTCTGTGCTCTGAGCTTCAGTGCGCGACGGTATGCAAATGTTTCTCTGCTAGGCATTATCGTTTAGTGTTTGTATACTGATAGCGAAATTCTAAACCCGTATGTCGAAGATTCTTTGGTACGGAGATGCTTGTTCTAATACTGGTTTCGCTCGTGTAACTCATAGCATTCTAGATCACCTCAGCAAAGAGCACGAGATAGTTTCTTTTGGCATAAACTACCAAGGAGATCCTCACAATTATCCCTTTAAGATTTATCCAGCTAGCGCTCATAATCCTCAAGATCGATTTGGAATCGGAAGGATCCAGCAAATTGTGGAAATCGAACGCCCTGACTACATCATTTGCTTAAACGATCTTTGGATCGTTAATCAGGTGTGGGAGCGGGTTCATCTTTTAAAAGATCAATTCAAATTTAAATTTATTGCATACTTTCCGACTGACTCAGAGTGGTATCCAATGCCAATGCTGAGGTACATCGAGCACTGGGATTTTGCAATTACATTTACTCCTGAGCAAGCGCAGCGCTTGATGTCGCATGGCATCAAACCCAAGAAGCTTGGAGTCATTCCACACGGTCTAGATCAGGGTAAATTCCATGTGATCGAGCGCGACGAAGCTAGAAAACGACTAGGTCTTCCTTTGGACAAGTTCATTGTCTTCAATGGAAACAGAAATCAACCTCGCAAACTGATTGATCAAACGATCAAAGCTTTTGCTGAATTTGCCAAAGACAAAGAAGATGCTCTTCTCTACCTGAATATGGGCGAGAAAGATCTTGGCTGGGCGATTACAGAACTCTTCGAAACCGAGATGCGTCGAAGAGGAGCCGACCCCACAGCAAAACTGGCTGTTACACCAGGCATCAACTACATGGCTGCCCCGCCTGATGAGCAGCTTAATCTGATTTATAACGCTGTAGACATTGGCATTAATACTGCGAATGGAGAAGGTTGGGGACTTGTCCCATTCGAGCACGCAATGTGCAAAAAACCTCAGATCGTACCGGCTCACACCTCGTGTCAAGACATCTGGAAAGATAAAGGTCTTCTTATCGATGTAGCAGCTTGGGTCACCGACAAAGATCTCGGTGTCGAAAGAGGCATTATCAACTACAAGCATGCAGCTGAACTCATTCAAAAGCTTTACGAAGACGAGGAATACCGTAAGAAAGTAGGAGACGACTGTTATCAAGTCACTCAAAATCCCTCTTATAGGTGGGACAAAATCGCCGAAGGTTTCACTAAAGCCATGGAGCTCGCCTGATGTCTCAACAACAACTTCGATACCAAACCACGCTTAAGTACACTCAAGTACCTGTAAACATCCGCAGCAAGCGTGGCTACCCGACGGTCTATCAGCAGGCTGATGACATTGGAGGTAAGTTCTCACGAATTTACTGGGGATTACCAGAAAATTCAGTGGCTAACTTCAGTCCCTGCTTAGTAAATCATCAAGGTCATAGGCTTATTTCATTTAGAAGTCAACCGCAACCTTTTGTGTTCAGGCACGACAGAAAATATTTCTATTACAACAACACACCAACCGAGATCTACATCGGTGAGTTGACTTCAGAAAATGCTATATCAGGAGCTAAAAAAATCAGAAACAAGCCGCACAGGCTTAGTTACGAAGATGCAAGGCTTTTCAAAGCGCCTGATGACGAGTTGTACTTGCAGTTCATTACGAGCTCATACGCCTCGAAATGGGACAGCTCAAAGCACACTATGGTAAACCAACCAAAAGTGTGCGTTGGTCACATTGATGAGTTTGGAGAAGTTAATGACTGCATCTACCCTCCTGTAGGCGACAACCTAAAGCCAGGGAAAGCCGAAAAAAACTGGTGCTTCTTCAGCGAAGGAGGAAGACTTCGCCTCTTATACTCGACCGTTCCAATCTCAATCAGAACACCCGGTGAACCAGACATAGAAATTGATTCATCAAGCCTCAAAAAGGTCGTCGGCGAGTCACCCACATTCAACTCAACCGCTCCTATTGACATCGGTGACGAGTGGTTAGTGTTTTTCCACTGGAAATACATGGCTGTAGATACAGCTACACAACGTCCTCACCTTCTATACCACTTGGGTGCCTACACCCTTGATAAAAATTTCACCAGAATCACACGTCAATGCACTGAAGCTCTTTTCAGCGGCTCAACGAACGATGATTTGATCTGGTGGACAGACTGCGTGGGCACTCCCGTCTCAACTCAACCCGCTTGTATTCTTCCTTTCGGTGGAGAATATGTTGAAGAAGACGATACGATTGAGTTAGCTCTCGGGGTCAACGACAGTTTCATGGGCATCTTCAAATGCCCGCTGGTTAATATCTTGGGACTCCTCGAAACGGTCTAAATAATTAATAATAAGATCCCTGAGTTCTTTATAACGAATGAACCAATCAGGGATCAAACCAAAATGCGGTAGATAGTTACGGTCATATTCAGTGTCTTCAATAAACTGAATAATCCGCTCTTTATCCGTCACGATTTTTCTTCTCGTTCAATAGTCGACCATACAACGATTGAAGCTTCATCGATTAAATCAGACATAGTCGGTGAATCTTCGAAGCTATTTACGAGCTCACGTAAACAACGATCCGCACCAGCAAGTAGAAGCCCACGGCGATCAATACCGTCAGTGAGCTGTCGGACCGCCTGGATGTGCGAGCGGAGTTCTTTTTGAAGGACGCTGATTTTTGTGGCTGCTGTGGCGTGATCTAGCATTCCCGTAAGGGTCATTTGCCGTACGTTATCGATATCCATTTTCAGGCTATCGATTTCGATCAGCAGGACTTTACGCAAATCTTGCTTGGGATATTTTTCTTGTAGCCACGCGGTGAGGTCAGCGATTGAGCCGGTGTAGCCAGGACGCAAAAAGCGAGCATATAAATAACTCTCAATATCACTCGTGCTGTTCTTGACGTAGTGCAAGAAAGCATCTTTTTGGGTCTTGCCTAGTGTGTCTAACCAAGCCCCGACAGTATTAGTATCAGGTGCTTGAGTAGAAATCATCCGAAATACCGTTGACCAGCCATTGCAATATTAACTGCATTGGCTCTCAAGTCTTTCGTAGCCGCAGTGTTTGCACGGATACGAGCGATGTCACTTTCGGTCTTAGCTTTGTTCAGCGTAAGGTTGCCCATGATGTTCTGATCACCCAGCGCAAGTTGACCTCTGATTCGCTGATCACCTAACCGAAGCTGACCTCCAATTTGCTGATTATTAAGCTGAAGTTGACCAGCAATTCGCTGAGCACCTTGAGCTAAAGCGCTCTGAGCGGCTGCACGGGTCGTGGCTAATGTACCAAGATTTTTATTGAACTCCTGAGCAATGTTTGCTTTAGAGGCTTCTTGAAGAGCTCGAATCCCTAAATTGGTTTCG
>TARA_Y200000002_G_scaffold45352_1_pt1 | contig 15303 bp, 10 predicted proteins | sample TARA_Y200000002 | Tara Oceans TARA_Y200000002 (sample SAMEA2619388) | marine metagenome | biome: marine biome (ENVO:00000447); feature: surface water layer (ENVO:00002042); material: "saline water (ENVO:00002010), including plankton (ENVO:xxxxxxxx)" | depth 5 m | reverse complement strand
GGGTCAAAAGAATATATCGGGTTTGATATTGCCGAATCCACAGCGCTAATACGATAGAATACTTGGACACTTAAGTCAGTTATAGTATCTATATACGTTCTTGTATCCACATTGATACTATCATATAAGGATACTGATGTAGAATCTAATCCTTTGTAAATCATATACCATTCTACATCTTGTTCAAGACTAGGATCCCATTCTAAAATCAATTGATCATCTTGTATTCTTTGAATAATATTTGTTGGTGGGTTAGGTGGAGTATCGTCTCCTGTCTGTATCTCTATGAATCGCGCATCACCTTCATTACCTGCCAAATCAACTGATGTTACCCAATAGGTATAAACTGTTTGATTTAATAAATCTTTATTATCAACCCAATTAAATATTAAATCACTTGAATCATTTTTTGCCTGCTCAAATAATCCTTGGGGAACTATTAGCGAGTCGAATAGCTCAATAGAATTGGCATATAATGCATCTAATGGAAATTCACCCCCGGTCCACAACCATGTAGTGTCGATTGTATCTTCAAAAGCTTCTACCAGACCCTTGATCGATACAATTTTATAAATATTAAAATGAGATAATTCATCAAAAGCATCAACTTCCCATTCAAGCTCAAAAGCTCTAGCATTTAATCGTTTGGCCGTTAAATAATTAGCTGGAATAGGTGGAATAATATCAACAGGTGGTGATAACTCTTCAATAAATATAGTCTCTCTTTCTGAAGTTTTTCCTAAGTATAAATCATGTAATTTCGCTTGTGCAGAATACTTGTATGTATTTCCTATATAAGTATCAAAATCAATAAAACTTCCTTTAGTTAATGTATCTATTTGAATTAATTCATTTTCAGTAGACCATTTTGACAAATATATCGCATCTAAGTAAAAGTCCAGAGAATCAGGATATTTGATTTCAATCTCCACTGCAGATTTTAGATTATCAGAGAAAGTGGTATCAATCCTTGTCACACTAATTTCAGGAGAGGGGAAAAGTACTGGAGTGTCGTTAGGGTGTTCAATTGCGCCCAAATCTACTTTATCTGAGATTCTTTTTTGACCTAGAAAATCATCTGTTAGATTCTCAACAAGATTTCCACTCCCTATAGCTTTAGATTCTGCTTGTAATCTATAGTTAGATAAATCTTCATTATGTGTTTGTGATTCAAATAGAACCTGATCGATACTGTTGAAATGAATTACCCTAGAATGTTCTGTATTTTGCACATCATCATTCAACTTTTCAATATTATCATGGTTAGACCGAATTTTATTTGTATCTAATCCAACATTAACAAAGCTAACTCCTAGTCCAATAAATTTATCTTCACTATTTTTCAAGTCTAACTTGTCAACTAAAATACTGTTCACGAAGGCTAATGAAATTCCACCTTCTAAATCCGTGATAGCCTCTCTAGTGTTTAACACATTTACATGCACAAATCGAACTGTATCTTCTTGGGCTGTACTAGCATATAAGTGACTTCTATGGTAGGAAATTGTCCTATTGTTAGATAAAATTGAGTTGGATATGGAAAAAGAACTATGATTTGCATTTATGACATTATCAAAATGCGCAAAATGAGACTTATTTATCTTAATTGAAGTTCCATAGTCTAGTCTAATTCCAATTCCAAGTTCATTGGGCTCTTCTGAACCTAAAAATTTGACATTTTGTATTGATAAACTTTGCTTATTAGGCCATTTTGAATCGTTATATATCCTAGCATTTACATCTAATATCACATCAGAAGTCTCCGACTTTATAAATTTTACATCGCCTTGTCCATGAATACTAAGAGGGTGGGTAAGTTCTATAAATTCACGATATATCCCTTCCTGTATAACTATGTGATCAAATGGTCTAGAGTTATAAATAGCCTCTTGTACTGTCTCAAAATCACCCTCACCATTTGTATCTACCGTCCAGGTTACAGGTGGAGTCTCGATTACAGCTATATCAGAAAATTCACTTCTATTGGCTGCATCAAAATTCTCAAAAAGATCACCTTCAGAGGAGTCAATTGCAGCAATTTTATATGAATACCTTATAAGACTTAGGCTATCTATATCAGTATCTATGAAACTTAATTGGTCAGCAGAAAATACTTCTAAAAGCTTAAAAAATGGCTCTGGGTCATTAGTTTGATTAAATTCTAAAGTTGCACTTATAACATATAAATCGTTGCTACTTCTAAAAGCTTGTGCATACCGCGATGATTGAATATATAAGCCATTAATTTCAGAATGAATGTAATATGTAACCCATGAATTATCTTCCGATTCAAAAGACATATAATCATCATACAGATCATACAACTGTAGTTGATTTATTTCAGTTGGTGATATCCCATCTGGTAGTACAGATTTATTAATTAATACTTTATGCCTCTGTTTATCAGGCTCCCATGCAAATAAAACCATAAACTCAATTTCACCTAACTTGGTAGAAATTTTGGTATTTGGAGTATTAGGAATAATTGTTAATTCTTCAAATATATCTACCCTATTTCTATATAATGCATAGCTTTCGACATCTAAACTTGGTGAAGCATTCCAGTTTAATGTTATTTTTTGATCTTCTAATACCGATGTCACATTCGGTGGTTTTTCAGGTGAGACTATATCTCCTGTCCGTTGTCGGATATTTTCAGCATAGCTTTCAATTTCGTTTTGGTCTAATCCTGTAACCCAAAATGTGTAATATTCTAAACTTTCTAGTCCAGATATATCAAATTTCACCGTTGAATTTTTAGGAATATCAATACTTCTCAATAATGTATCTAATCGTTCTACTCCTTCAATTTGCCATGGTCTTTGTAACTGCTCCTGAGTTATATCATTTGGCAGAGGTCCTGCCAGTTGATAAATTTGATATCCAATAAACCCTATACTTGCGAAATTATTCCATTCTAAATTAATTGTCTCTGCATTGATTAGTTTACCCTTAAGTTGCAGAGGAACTGTTGGTCGAATAATATCAGGATCTTCTTCTATTATAATAGAACCACCTAACACACTCGCCTTAGGCTTTCCTTCGTTTAATAATAGCTCTTCGATATTGAGTTTAGTAGTACCTATACTATTTGGCATGAATTTGATATCCACAACTATATCATCACCTAAAGAAGATTCCGCAGAAGCAGCCGCAAAATATATATGTCCTGGTATTGAATCATTAACAAAGTAAGTGAAATTTTGTGTCACTTCTTGACTAGGAATGAAAGAAATAAGACTCAGTTTTGTTGTGTCATAGCGAAAACCAAATTGAATGCTATTTATAGACTCAATAGAAGAACCCTGTAGCTTGATGCCAAATGAAAATTCGTCACCTAAAAAAATGGCCGTATCCGGAAGTGATATAATTACGCTATCAGACTGCTGAAACGCGACTCCTTGGTACGAATGAGCATAGTTTTGCACCAACATCAGTAATACAGATGTACATATTATCTTATACCATTTTGACCATTTTTTCACGGAAAAACTACCTCTACATAATTGTTCAGTTACCCTAAGAGTTATCGGTCTTAATAATTGCGTTATAACTAATAACTATTGTTTATTCTTTCAAGACTTAGAGTACTTACATGTACGTATAATAATACTCTAAGTTTCTTAATTTTAGAAATCTTTATTTACTCTGTGATATATAATTTTTGATTAATGTAAAGCCTTAGTTATTTGAAATTACTAACTCATAGAAATGAAAATCAATAAAGTCACTTTTATCATATTCCAAAAAAACCCAAGCAGCTATGGATTGACAAAAACTATAAAATCTCGATCAATGAGACAGTTTCTCCCGAATCATGCCGTAGGTCATAGTTCCAAGAAAAGCGAAGAATCCAATTATGGCTATTAGTGAAGGTAGCTGTAGATTGGATAAATCCGATATGTCATGACCTGATGTACAACCGCCGCCGTAACATGCACCAAAGCCCACCGAAAAGCCGCCTGAAACCATCACAACGAATCCACCTGGTGTGGTAAGAAAGCTAACATTAAAAATTTCAGTGGGAATTAACCCGCTAAAATCTGTGATTCCCCATTCCCTTAGCGCTAGTTTAGTTCGCTTTCAGATGGCTACTGAGTACCCTTCAACCGTAGTCAAGGAAGCAAGATAACCCCCTAAAATAATGCTTAACACGAATAACAGGTTCTATTTTTGGGCTTTCCAGTCATAAGTGAAAAAAGAAAATTTACCTTTGGGTAATACCGTTGCGCACATATGACAGTAAGCAGGAGATATACCAAATTGTCGGTTATCCAATACTAGTAGTAGTGGTACCATTAGACCTATCAAAGGGCCAGCTATGTACCAAGGCATGGATTTTAGTAAAAACTCTGGCATGATGAAACTTCGTGTGTTAATTGGTTGAGTAGAGATTCCATAGAATACTCAATTAACTACTTATGATAAATTCCGCGGTACATTGTGCCCGAAAGAGCTACGTTTGTGAGCACGAATTCAACAATAATACGAAGCTTTTCATACATTATATTACTGTCACCTAATATGACAACTACCAATTCTCTAAAAAAGCATTTTTCTTTTTGGGCAGAGCCATTACATTCTAGAGATTACTTAACAGTTTAACCTACTTTTAATTTATGTTGGGACTTAGCATTACGCGCCCAACAAACACCTAACCCAATACGAATAGACCATAGCTATGTTTCACCCATCTTCAATGAACCCAACAATATCTTTTTTTCTCTCAAGAACTAGCTCTTTTTTAGCCTCTCTGTTACTATTTACAGGGCTTTTTTATACTCCTGTGAATGCCCAACAGCAAACAAGTGAATCCGTATGGATAGGCGAAGACAGCTTTGAGGGGACCCATCAACCACAGATGACTCCAACTCGAATCCTTTCTGCCGAATCGGCATCGGTATCCGAGCATACCGTTACCATCAACGGCAAAAAAGTCCCCTACCGAGCTACTGCCGGGACCCAACCTGTTTGGGATGATCATGGCGTTGTTCAGGCGGCACTTTTTTATACCTTTTATGAACGTACTGATGTAGAATCCACCGAGCGAAGACCCTTGGTCATCTCGTTCAATGGAGGACCTGGATCGGCTTCGGTGTGGATGCACTTAGCATACACCGGTCCAAGCGTATTGAATATTGATGACGAAGGGTACCCAATCCAACCTTATGGATTTCAAGATAACCCATATTCAATCTTAGATGTGGCAGATATTGTGTTTATAAATCCAGTGAATACAGGTTATTCCCGAATTCTCCATCCAGAAGCCGATAGAAAACAATTCTTTGGCGTAAATCAGGATATTGACTATCTGGCTGAGTGGATTAATACCTTTGTAAGCCGCGTTGACCGATGGTCCTCCCCGAAATACCTCATTGGGGAAAGCTATGGAACTACCCGAGTATCCGGCTTAGCTAATGTACTTCAAAACCGTCATTGGATGTACATTAATGGTGTCATTTTAGTATCACCTACCAGTTTGGGAATCGATCGATCCGGCCCCGTAAATCAAGCCAATCGATTGCCTTATTATACAGCAGCAGCCTGGTATCACGAGCAGCTTCATGAAGAACTTCAATCGATGGATTTGCTCGATGCATTAGAAGCGTCTGAACAGTTTACTCAAAACAAACTCATCCCCATTCTCGCCAAAGGGGCTTGGATGAGCGAAGAAGAAAAAGAACATGCCATCGCACAATTTGCTCGGTATTCTGGGCTATCTGAAGAGGTTATCCGACAACACAACCTAGATGTCCCAACTTCATTCTTTTGGAAGGATCTACTACGTCATGAAGGGCATACTGTTGGTCGATTAGACTCACGTTATAAAGGGCTAGATCGCTCTGATGCCGGTGCCAGACCCGACTTCAACTCCGAACTTACCTCTTGGCTACACTCGTTTACACCAGCCATCAACATGTACTTTAAGCAACATCTTAACTATGAAACCGATGTTAAATACAATATGTTTGGCCCTGTGAACCCATGGGATAGAAGCGGGGACCGATCCGGTGAGCAGTTACGCGGGGCAATGGCTCAAAATCCTTACATGCATGTACTAATTCAAAGTGGGTACTACGACGGCGCAACCACGTATTACGACGCTAAATACACGATGTGGCATCTAGATCCATCTGGAAAAATGAAAGAACGACTCGATTTCAAAGGCTACCGAAGCGGCCACATGATGTACTTGCGCCGAGAGGATTTAAAAAATTCCAACGATGATATTCGTTCCTTTATCCAGAAAAGTCTCGCTCCTGCGGGAACTCCTGCTAAATATTAGAGTATACATCATGCGATTCCTTACATCTTTTGTCCTTCTGTTTTTTCTTTTACGGGTTTCAGCAAACGCCCAAAACCCTACCTCTACCGAGCCCTACTTTCCGGGTAGTTGGGGGGAATGGGAAATGCTGAGCCCAGCAGCTGCTGGCTTTGATCCCGAAAAATTACAAGAAGCAATCGACTTTGCCATTTCCATGGAAAGTGAAAACCCACGAAATATGGAAATCAACCATTATGGCACCTTTGGAAGAGAACCCTTTGGCGATGGCATAGGACCTTTTAAAAGCCGTGGTGAAATGACTGGAATCATCGTAAAAAATGGCTATATCGTAGCGGAGTGGGGAGAACCCTTTCGGGTCGATATGACCCACAGCGTAACCAAAAGTTTTCTGAGTTCAACCGTTGGCTTGGCTTGGGATGCAGGGCTTATTAAGGATGTTCAAGACGAGGTCGCCTCCTACATGGGACCTGTATTGGTCATCGAAGACATATACAATAGAGATAAAGGTGCCCAGGTTGGAGAAGTCCATTTTGTAGAACCCTTTCAAACAAAGCATAACGCAGCCATTACATGGGAGCATTTACTCCAACAAACCTCCGACTGGGAAGGGACCCTATTCGGGAAGCCCGACTGGGCCGATCGTCCCTCCGGAGAGCGAAGCAAATGGATCACTCGTGAACGTCATACACCGGGAAGTGTTTGGGAATACAATGATGTTCGAGTCAATCTATTGGCTTTGGCTGCCTTGAATGTATGGCGAAAACCACTTCCGCAAGTACTCAAAGAACATCTCATGGACAAAATTGGAGCCTCACCCACTTGGCGATGGCATGGATATGAAAATTCTTGGGTACTAATTGACGGCGAGCAAATGCAGAGCGTTAGTGGAGGGGGGCATTGGGGTGGTGGTATGTTTATTAGTGCTAGGGATCAAGCTCGTTTCGGTTTGTTAACCTTGCGCGAGGGCAGTTGGAACGAAGAACAGATCCTGTCCAAAGAATGGATCTCAATGTCAAAAAGTCCAACTCAGGCCCGGCCGAATTACGGGTACATGAATTACTTTCTCAATCCTGAAAAAGAAGCGATGCCTTCGGCCCCTGAATCTGCTTTCTGGCATCTTGGTGCGGGTAATAATATGGTGTATGTAGACCCTGAAAATGACTTAGTTATTGTAGCTCGTTGGATACAAGGCGCCGGTATGAACGGGTTAATAGAGCGGGTGATAGTTTCTATGGATTAATACTTTTTCATAAAGAGCCTTATCCAAGTTTAATACCGATTATCATACAAGAAATACGTAATACCTATACATTATGATGATGTATCTATGTATGGCATCTTTATCATTTCGACTATTTTTTTACTTTGAGCATGCATGTACTTTTTTAATCAATTTTATTCCATTCACCTATATGAACCCTAAACTACCCATCCTTTTTATAGGCTTATTCGCATCCCTAAATGTGCACTGTTCCTTGAATGAAACAAGCTCATCTGCTAATTCTAGCGCTATAAACAATTCTATCAGCAAGGCGGAGTGGACCATCATCGATTCCATTGATTATGAAACGCTCAATGCTGATATTAAGCTTGGTAAACCCACCATGGATGTGGGGGTCTACCTTCCATCCAATTTAGATCCTGAGTTTAAAAAGGTAACCCTTGAGCGTCTTCTAACTGGCCTTGAAGCTGCCAAAGAGATTTATGCACCAACAGGAGTTCAAATAAATGTGCTGTGGATCAAAACAGGGCAGATACACCCTTCTTATCTTTCTATTCAAGCCAATAAAGTCCCTGGAATTCCGAATACCGGATACATCAACCTGTATAAACACAGCCAGCGGCACCCGGCAGAGCTTACTGAACATGCCGCTCAGGCCCTAGAACATATTATTGAAGTGGAGGAAAACAGTCATCGAACTCTTTATTTTGTGGTATTTCAAGATGTTTTTTATCCTTTTTTAACCGTTTCAGAAGGCCGAAACTGGACCATGAAGACCGTTCGAACAGGCGGGCTTTCGTTTCCTTCCTACTCCTATCCTGGAACCATACCTATGCCCTACCGGGGAGTCATTAGCTTGTCGAATCTCGAGCGATCCGATCGGCAGCGCCGCACCATCGCCCATGAAATTGGGCATAAAGTGATGAATGTTAGTCACGAGTATATGGATATTAGTCCAGAGCACGAAGTATATGCCGATGGTGGGTTAATGGTTTATGGTAACGGTGAAGAGATTCCGTCTGGAAAGGAGGGCCGTTGGCACCTTGAGCGCTTGTTGTTATCTCCTTATCTCTATGTATTAGAATCGGACGGTAGTAAGAACTGGAACCCTGATTATATGGAAAGCGGGTACTATTATGATCCAATTTATGGGGAATTTAGTATTGATTTCCCAGGAACCCCAGCTATAACAGAGGATTGGTAGTGAACAAATTTATCCTGCTAGGATTAGGGATTTGTTTGAGCTGCGGGGCGCCATCAACCCGAAAAAATTTAGACCTTGTCTTACCTAAGCACTATGTGGTTAACAAAACAAAGGAAGCATTAACTCTAGATGGGCTAGCCAATGAGGCGGCTTGGAATGATGCTGAGTGGACCGATCTATTTATGGATATTCAAGGTCCCGATTTGGACGCACCTTACTATGACACACGGGTAAAAATGTTGTGGGATGACACCTATTTCTATGTGTATGCCGAAATGGATGAGGAGCATGTTTGGGGTGATATTGAGGAACGAGATGCGGTGATTTTTTACAACAATGACTTTGAGGTGTTCATTAAACCCAATGAATTTCAGCCTTATTATGCAGAGTTTGAGGTCAATGCTTTAGGGACACTGTGGGATTTATTCCTGGCCCGACCCTACAGGAGAAATGGTCCTGTGCTGGACGAGTGGGATGTGAACGGGACTAAAGTGGGGGTCGATATACAAGGTACGTTAAATGATCCAACGGATATTGATAATGGGTGGTCGGTTGAATTAGCCATCCCAATTGCGCCCGTAAATGCGATTGACCGAGGACATTCATTTGGCGAAGGGAGCATATGGCGAGTTAATTTTTCGCGTGTACAGTGGGAATATCAGCTCAATGGTAGTACCTATGAGAAAAAAACCGATAAGGATGGTCGCCGATTACCCGAAAATAATTGGGTGTGGAGTCCTCAAATGGCCGTTGATATGCATCGACCCGAGCATTGGGGGTACGTATTCTTTGTCGATAATTCAGTAGATAGCACTGACCGCGCCTTTTTGGATCAATCGACGGCCAGCGCATATCAGTTACTTTTTTACCTTTACAGAAAACAACTTGCTTTACAAGACAATACCTCTGAAAAATCAAGGTCATTTCTGGTAGATGAAGGCTCTTATTTTGAGGTCAATGGATATGTTTATAACGCTGAATTTTCACCCACTAACCTTGGATTTGAAATCATACTAAAGGACCGGTTGGGCAACAAATTGTGCATAAACCAAGATGGATACATAAGGAATTCGTATGAAAAATAACCTACTATTGATAACCTTTAGCATAAGCCTACTAAGCTGTTTTACTCCGCAAGAAGATAAGCAGCCTGAGGTAAACTCATTTATGGTTGCGGCTTGGACTGGAGACGGAATCGCTGAAACTGAAGCGGAATGGAGAGAAGAATTGGCCAGCTTTTCGGAACAAGGGCTTAGCGACTTATTTTTATCTGCTGGAATTGAAGAAACCGCTCAAGTAGTTAAGTGGGCTCAAGATTACTCCATCAATATCCATGCCTGGGTATGGACCTTAAACCGCCCTGGTGATACTACGGCTGTGAAACATCCTGAATGGTACGCAGTGAATCGAAACGGTGATAATTCGTATGAATACCGAGCTTATGTGGACTACTACCAATGGCTATCTCCTTTTTCGCCAGGCGCTAGGGACTACATTACTTCCACCATGGTATCCTACGCTAATATTCCGGGCCTCAGTTCGGTTCATCTAGATTATGTACGCTATGTAGATGTAATTTTAGGAGCTGACCTACAACCCAAATATGATTTGGTGCAAAACCGGCAGTTTCCTGAATACGACTATGGATACCACCCTATTGCCAGAGAAGGATTCAAAGAGATTTTTGGGGAAGATCCGATGGACTTTGAACATCCCGAACTCAGTACCGAATGGCTTCAGTATCGACTAAATGCGGTGACTAGCTTAGTGAATGAAATTGCCCAAGAAGTACATGCCCGCGGCAAGCAACTTAGCGCCGCTGTATTTCCTTTTCCAGTGATGTCGCGGCAAATGGTTCGTCAAGATTGGGCCAGCTGGAATTTAGATATTGCACTACCCATGCTATACCACAATTTTTACCGACAAAATCTTGAATGGATTAAATTTTCAGCCGAACAAGGCGTCCGTGAATCATACGGGCGTTTCGATGTGGTAGCGGGTTTATTTATTCCTGCATTAAGCCCCGAGGAGCTACAAACCGCTGTAGAAAAAGCCCGAAGTGGTGGAGCTAAAGGTATCTCGGTCTTTGACATTGGAGCCATGACGCCCGATCATTGGGAGGTGTTAAAAAGTCTACCTAAACAGTAGTTCACCCCCCCCCTCTTATTCATTCGTAAATCACCTTAACTTTCTTCCCGGAGTGTACGGCACCCCTGCCTGCTGTACCTGGGTTTCGTACTTCTCTAGTTCAGACCAAAAATCCTGCAGCGACACTTTGAACTGATCAAATCCTTGCCTTGCTAAAGTCACATTTGTGCGATGCGTTTGGGTCGGGGGTAAACTGGTTTCAGAAAGTCCATAGAGTACCTGATTTAGACGGCCAGCTATAGCGGGTTCTACTGAAATATCTTTAGACCGGCGAATTCGATCACCATACAGCTGAGTACTGAGTGCTGCTTGCTGCTTTGTAAGTGTGGCTAATTGCTCGAAAAGCTCCGGAGCCAGCATTGATGTTTGGACCAATGCTGCTTCTATGTGGCGAAGACGATTAGAGGCTTCCCCAAGTGACCTTCCAGCGCTACTCATTTCACGCGAGAGATCATTTAGCTCCTTATGAAAAGCAAAGGTTTCCTCAAAATCTCGACCTTCTATGGCAGGTATCGGCTTAACCACAAACTTCTGCACACTTCCTTGGGCTTCTAATTTACCATTGTGTAGCACGTATAGTTCTACACTATACGTTCCTGGCGCGGCCAGTGGTCCTTGTGGAGTTCCTGCCCATGGCGGGCGGAAACCAGGCGTAGCAAAACTGATAGGATCAGGGGCCGGTAAGCGTAGATCCCAGGTTGTCCGATGAAAACCACGGCTTTGTCCACCTTCTAACCATCGAACTGGTTCCCCTGACGCATCTTTAATGAGCAACAATGTTTTTGGGGCGTCCTCGAGTGCATCGGCCCGGAGGGCTTCCCACCCCAGAAAGGGAATGTCTTTACCGTCGGCTTCTAGTGCTTTTACTTCCGATTTCCGCTGCTGCGCCGCTGTTTCTGGTAAGTCTGCTAGGTAGTAACTAATGGTAGCTCCAAATGGTGGATTGGGCGCTCGGTAGGCTGCAGAGCCTTGAGAAGGCATTCCACTGGCTTGCATGGGCGTTTGTTCGATATACCACCACGCATCACGAACCGGAAAAATGGTGTGGCTTTGGTGCTCAGCCAAATCGGGTATATGCCGAAGCGGAGAATAATTGTCCAGTATGTATATTCCTCGACCGAAAGTACCCCCGATTAGATCATGATCGCGCTCATGTAATTCAATATCACGATACGATATGGTTGGGGCAGAAGCAGCAAGCTTGATCCAATTTAACCCAGCATTGTATGAGAAATACATCCCATTCTCGGCGCCAACAAACAATAAGTCTGACCGTACTGGATCTTGCTTAATGGACCAAACAATTACCCCGTCAGGAAGGTCGCCAGAGATATTTTTCCAGGATTTACCCCGATTGGTGCTCCTATATATATAAGGTGTGTAATCCCCTTCTTTGTGCGCGTCAGCTGCCACAAATACGGTTTGGGCATCATGCGAAGAGGCTTCAATATCGTTGATGAAAGACAACGGGGGCATACCAGGGAGATCCGCCGCTTGGGTCCAGCTTTGCCCGTCATCCTCACTGGCATGTACAAGTCCATCATCCGACCCAGTATAAAGCATCCCCGCCTGTACCGGTGACTCCGCTATTGCCGTCAGGGTGGCGAATTTAGACATAGCCCCATTGTCATACAACGCATCAATTCCTGGGACCCGATCCTGCATAGGTAGTTCAAAAGGATTGGTGTTAGTGGTTAAATCTCCACTGATGGGCGTCCAAGAGTCTCCACGATTCATGCTTTTCCACACCCGTTGAGAACCGAAATAGAGTGTTTTGTTATCATGAGGACTTATAACAATAGGTGCATCCCAATTGAATCGTTCGGCTGGATCTCCCGGTGAGGGCTGAGGCTGAATATCCATTAGTTCCTCGGTTCTTCTATCCAAACGATACAACACCCCTTGCTGAATTTCCATATACACAATATTCGGATCCGTAGGGTCGAATGTCGCATCATACCCATCGGCTCCCAGAGGTACATACCAATCTTGATTCCGAATGCCCTCTCCATTCAAGGTGCGAGAAGGCCCAATTAGGGTTCCTAAATCCTGCGCTCCAGCCACCACATTGTAAAAAGGCTCGGCATTATCGACTCCAATTTTATAGAACTGGGCTATAGGCAAATTAGACAAAAATCTCCAGGTCTTCCCCTCATCAAAAGACTCATATAAACCGCCATCCGAGCCCGCTAACATATGCTCTATGTTGGTAGGGTCTATCCATAAGGCGTGATTGTCGCTATGCTTTGATCGACCTGTTTCTAAATAGTTGAAGGTTGCTCCCCCATCTCGAGTGACCTGATAAAACACATCCATTTGAACAACCACGTCTGCATTGGTTGGAGAAGCTTCAATCTCCTGATAATAATGCGGCCCGGTACCACCCGAGGTATAGCTGTTACGCTTTTCCCAACTCTCGCCTTTATCCGTAGAACGATAAAAACCCTTATTCGCTGGATCCGATTCTATGGTAGCATACACCAAATTAGGATCTGCTGGACTTACTGCTAAGCCAATTTTTCCCATATCCGCCTGTGGTAACCCACTACTAAGCTCCTTCCAAGTGCGACCATTATCCGTTGACTTATGAATTCCAGAACCGGGCCCACCAGCTAAAAAAGCCCAGATTTTACGGCGACGCTCATAAGTAGCTGCGTAGATTACGTCCGGATTTGATGGATCAAACTCCAAATCAGTCGCTCCGGTTTTCTCGTCATTATCAAGTACCTGCACCCAATTTTTGCCGGCATCCGTTGTCCTAAAAACTCCTCTTAGGCCACCTGATGACCATAAAGGACCTTCTACGGCAACCAGAATGACATCACTATTTCTGGGATCAACCAAAATTCGGCCAATATGATCCGATCCATCCAACCCCATTTTTTCCCAGCTTTTACCAGCATCCTCGCTTTTATACACCCCGTCACCCCAAGCCACATGACGGCCACTCACATTCTCGCCGGTTCCCACCCAAATCACCTTCGAGTTATTCGGGTCAATCTCAATAGTTCCAATCGAATAAGACGTTTGATCGTCAAATATAGCTTCCCAAGTCGTACCACTGTTAACCGTCTTCCAAACACCACCTGAACCAACCGCTACATACCAGGTCGATGGGTCATTAGGGTCTATCTTAATATCTGAAATCCTCCCACCCATCGCCGCAGGTCCTATGCCCCTAAGCTCCATACTACGTGCCGCCGATTCATAGAGCTCTTGTATGCTCCAAACCTCACTGGTTGATATATTTTGAGCCAAGGCTGAAAATGAGGTAGAAATAACGAATAAAAAGCTCAGACTAAAATGAAGGTGTGTTTTTCGAATCGCGATATGATTTGACATGGAATTAGCTAATCGGTTAGAGGGTTCGGTATGAGTTCGATGAGGTTTGGTGATTATTTGATATGAATTTGATATGGATCATACTATCATATATGCGCCTTTTCGTCAAGAGTACAAAGAAAAAATAAGTGCTTTAACTATTTAAGCTTTTTTTGCTTGAATAATGAATCTCTTTTAAAGAGGAAATAACCGTAAAAAAGTAAGGGATAGCCTGATATAGAAAGTGACGCCACCCGATCCCCAAACCAAAATAGTGTTGCTACGCCCAGCAGGAAGGTGCTTATAGCTAATGTTATGTGAGCCTCCTGCTTAATTATCTTAAGATAAACCTTGATATCGAATTGCTCTCTTTATTCTTTAGGCATCGTCTTATATCCGGCTAAATAGTATTGAGCATTATCTTTCGTCAAGATGAACGATAAAGATCCAAAAATTAGGCTTACACCAATAATAACATATATCATAGTTTGACCTCTGCTAAGTAAATATATAGATTGCTAAATGGTAAATTACTTTCTCTATCAATACAATGAACCCTGTGATTCAACCAAATACTAGAATATTTCTACTTATTAGCATAATAGCATTATATGGGTGTATAACTCCCAATTATATCCCGTATGACAATAGTTCGCGAGAACGTAAAGACGAAAACTTTGAGGTCAAGGTTTACAACCAAGAACAATTAAATATAAATGACTATGACATCATTGGCGAAATTTCTGTGGAAGGATGTAGCTGTGAATTAGAGAAGATGCTCAAAGAAATTAAAGACAAAGTAAGACAAGAAGGGGGCGATGCGATAATAGATCTGAGTTTAGGTGACAGAGCAGGCGGCAGGATAAGTACGGACATCTATCTTATTTCAGGAAAGGTGGTCGTGTTTGTCAAAAATAAGGTGGTCCAATGAGAGATTTTTTTATCCGATCTCAAAAAATACGGTGGATCGTTTTTACCATACTACTTTCTACCTACGTACTCTTTAAACAGGATGATGTAGCATATGTACTTTTAAGGGTCTTTTTCATCTGCGTAGTTGGTTATTATCTTGAAAGAATGATAACCGCTAGTTATACTGAGATGTGATATTGCGGTAACACG
>TARA_Y200000002_G_scaffold363787_1_pt1 | contig 15339 bp, 18 predicted proteins | sample TARA_Y200000002 | Tara Oceans TARA_Y200000002 (sample SAMEA2619388) | marine metagenome | biome: marine biome (ENVO:00000447); feature: surface water layer (ENVO:00002042); material: "saline water (ENVO:00002010), including plankton (ENVO:xxxxxxxx)" | depth 5 m | reverse complement strand
AGATATCATTTATTGATAATCAATGAGATACACATTTACATATTTTTTAATTATAATTTTTATTTCATTATCATCATGTGAAAAGGAAGTTACATCTAAGGATAATCCCATTGATATAATCATGTTTGATGATTTGGGTATTGACGGACCCTATAGTTATGGGGATATATATTACGGAAGAGAAAGATATGTTTCATACTCACCTGGGAATATACCCGTAATATTGAGCATTCCTCATGGTGGTGATATCTCACCTTCTGAAATTCCAAATCGAACATATGGAATATCTGTAACTGACTCTAATACAATTGAGTTGGGTAAAGCAATAAGTAATTTCTTTTTTTCAAGCTTTAATGTAAGACCATATGTAATTATTAATAATTTAAAAAGAACAAAGCTTGACGCTAACAGAGATAAGGCAGAGGCAGCTCAAGGTAACATCTATGCAGAAAGAGCATTTGACGAGTTTCATTATTACATTAATTCAGCAAGAGAGGATATAATTAATACATATGGAACTGGCTTTTTATTTGATATTCATGGTCATGGAGTTAATCCAGATGGATTTTATGATATGAGAACATGGATTGGATATTTATTAAGTGGAGAAGAACTTGATAACTCAGATGCATTTCTTAATGAAAATTTTTCTATAAATGACACTAGTATTTTTAGCTTGATTAATATTTCTAATGAAACTTTGTCTGATATTCTGAGAGGACCAAATAGTTTAGGCTCATTGTTTGAAAATAATTCTTACACTGCTTTACCAAGTGAGAACAGTCCTAGCCCTGATGGAATGAGATACTTTAGTGGAGGGTATAATACTTATACTTACGGAACAGATAGAAATTTTGATTTTAATGCTATCCAACTTGAATTCCCTTTTCCTGGTTTAAGAGATACTAATAAATCTAGAACTGATTTTGCTTCAGCATTTACTGTAATAGTTCAAAATTATATTTTTATTCATACAGGTATCGATATATTTCAAATCAACTAATTAAATCAAGTTTAAGTATTAATTATTAGTTTAATATTTTTCTGATATATTAATATTTTAATTTTCTTTGTAAAAAATGGATTTTAAAGAAATTTTTACTGCTAGTATGATACTTTTTGCTGTTATTGATATAATAGGTGCAACACCTATAGTTATATCATTAAGAGAAAAGGTTGGAAAAATTGAATCTGAAAAAGCAACTTTAGTAGCAATGATAATTATGATTGGATTCCTTTTTATAGGTGAGGAAATTTTAAATCTTATAGGCATCGATATAAATTCATTTGCAGTTGCAGGTGCAATTGTAATATTCTTTATTGCTCTTGAGATGGTTTTGGGTGTTACAATTTTTCAAGGAGAAGAACCTGAAACTGCATCAATTGTGCCTATTGCTTTTCCTATAATAGCAGGTGCCGGAACTTTAACAACTTTATTGTCATTAAGAGCTGAGTATGAATTAATTAATGTTATTCTAGCAATAATTATTAATTCTTTGTTTGTATATATAATTTTAAAATCCTCAAATAGAATTGAAAAGCTTTTAGGAAAAAATGGAATTGGAATTATTAGAAGAGTATTTGGAATTATTCTTTTGTCAATTTCAGTAAAACTATTCTCTACTAATATTAGTTTGATAGTATAAAGCATAATGAAATACTTAAAATTTCTAACAATTTATTTTATGTCTGCAGCTTATACATATGTAGGTGTTAGACATTTTATTGATCCTGATTTTTTTCTTGCAATAATGCCAAACTATTTTTCTTTTCATTTAGAATTTGTCTACTTAACTGGTTTTGCTGAAATAATTTTAGGAATTTTATTATTTTTTAAAAAGACAAGAAAAATTGCTTCATACGGACTCATAATATTATTAATTTCTGTTTTTCCAGCAAATATTAAATTAGTTGATAGTGAACTATCTCAATCCATATTAAATGTATCGAGAAATCAAAGTTTAATTAGACTTCCATTTCAGGGTCTTTTTATTTTACTTGCTTATTGGCATTCAAAAAATAATTAAATTTAAAAATGAATGATTTCTTTAAATGGCACGATAAAATGATATGGAAGCTTTCAAAGGAGTTTAATCTTTCTAAGTATCAAGTTCTTGTTTTAACATGGTTAGAAGGAATACTAATAGGAGTAATATTAAGTAAATTACTTTTCTAAATATTTATAGAACCTTCAAAAACTAATTCAGCTGGACCAATAATATTAATATCACTAAAATTTTTATTTTTTGAATTGAATTCAACTTTTAGGTCACCACCCTTACTTTTCATGGTAATGATATTTCTGTTTGTTCTACCTAGATAGTTCATGCATATTGCTGAAGCAGTTGAACCAGTGCCACATGCAAGAGTTTCATTCTCAACACCTCTCTCATATGTTCTTATCTTAAATATTTCATCGGAAATTTTTTCAACAAAATTAACATTGACACCTTCATCTTTAAAATAATTATTATACCTGATCAAACTTCCTTCTTTTTTTACATTTAACTCATCTGTGTTATCCATTTCAATAACTAAATGAGGTGATCCTGTGTCTAACCAAGTACCATATTTATTGTCTAATATTTCAGAATTAAGATTCATTTTCATCTTAATTAAATTATCCTTTAAAATATCGGCACTATGAATACCATCATATGCTTTAAAAATTGTTTTCTTGTCAATGATATTATTCTTAAATGCAAAAGATATTCCACATCGAGTTCCATTACCGCACAATGATCCTGGATAACCATCTGGTGTATAATGAAGAATCTCAAATTCTGCATTATCGGTATCTCTAATTAAAATTAAACCATCAGCTCCAACTCCAAAATTTCTATTGCAAAGCCTTTTTATTAAAGAAGAATCATTAATAAATTTTTTTTTTCTATCATCAACTATTATAAAGTCGTTGCCAGCACCAGTATATTTACAGAAATTGAGTTTCATAAAGATGCAAATTTAATTAAATTGACGAATTAAAACCCAAATGAGTTCTATTTTCCGTTTTGAATTGGATCAGTCTTTGGCATTAGTTTATTTAAAACAAAATAAACTGGACAAAATTTAGTAAAAGGGCTTATTATTTGAAGAACACCAACTCCGATTGCAATGTAAATTAGATTTTCATTTAAATATGAAGCACCAAGAACTGAAAGTAGATATGTAGAGCCAACAATTGCATCATGAGCTCTCACTTTTGTAATATTTTTTTCCATAATTAATTATATATTTCCTCGTTTAGCTCCGTATATGAGTATACCCATAGTTAGAAAATTTGCTAGGATTACCAGTAAAGGAGCAGTAGGTTTACCAATTATCCAGAAAATTAAATCAGGGAGTGCAAAAAAGCCCATAACAACAAAAAGTAGAAATGATATCCTTCTTAAAGCAGATAGATTTCTTATACTTAATGAACCTAAAATTAAAAATATTATTCCAACTACCGTTAAACTAACAACTAGAGCAAATGTGTCAAACATAATAATCGTATCATTACTTATATCCAGCCCAAGAGCATCAGTTATTAGGAATGATTTCAACTCATATGAAAAAATTGAACCAAGAAGAGGTGAAACTTGAAATAAAAGTAGCAAGCTTGCAATCCAGAATATTGTTTTAATTCTCATATTTAAAAATAATTAATTTTTTTAAAATCTATATTTTTAAAATAAATTCTTTACAAACATTAAGGATTTGTTGTTGATAATTTAACAATAAGTAAATATTTAAAAAATCATAAAAATTTTTGATAAAATATGGGTAAATTATGATGTATACTAAATCTATAATAACATGATAAAAAAATTAATATTAGTGTTTATTTTAACTATAATTTATTCTTGTCAGTCAAATAATTTAGAAAATAACATAGCAATTGTAATACATGGAGGAGCAGGAACCATATTAAAAGAAAATATGACCCCAGAATTAGAGTCTGAATATATAGCAAAGCTTGAAGAGGCTGTAAAAACAGGTTTTGAAATTTTAAAGAATGGAGGGTCTAGTAAACTAGCTGTTGAGGAATCGATTAAAATAATGGAAAACTCTCCATTATTTAATGCAGGTATTGGCGCTGTTTTAACTAATAATGAAACTGTGAGTTTAGATGCTTCTTATATGGAGGGGGCTAATCTTAATGCTGGAGCGATAGCAGGTTCAAAATACATTAAAAATCCAATATCAGCCGCTATTTCTGTAATGGAAGATTCACCACATGTTTTACTCTCATCAGATGGGGCTGATAACTTTGCTATTAAAATGGGATTGGATACTGTACCTAATTCCTATTTTATTACCAAAAGAAGACTATTATCAGTTAAAAAAGCTAAACAAAATGACAATCTAACATTTAATGATCCTTTTATTAATGATTCAAAATATGGAACTGTTGGAAGTGTAGCTTTAGATCAAAATGGAAATATTTCATCTGGAACATCAACTGGTGGTATGACTAATAAAAAATGGGGTAGAATAGGGGATGCCCCAATAATTGGAGCAGGCACATATGCTGATAATGATTGTTGTGGAATATCTGCGACTGGTTGGGGAGAACATTTTATAAGAAATGTTGTTGCTTATGATATTGCAGCTCAAATAATGTATAGTAATAAAACTATTCGTGAAGCGTCAATTAAATCATTAGAAAAAGTAAAATTAACAGGAGGTGATGGAGGAGTCATAGGTTTAGATAAAAATGGGAATGTTTCGATGGAATTTAATACAAAAGGAATGTATAGAGCTTATATTGATAATGAGGGTAATATAAGTGTAAAAATATATTCTGATTAATTTGTTGGACGATAAACTTTACGATTACTAAGATTCATTAATATTTTGTTTTTTGAGTAAAGGAGTGGGAAAAAATTATCTTTTGCCCAATCTTCATAAAGATTTTTGTAAAATTTACTATTTGGGTTTCCTGATTGTCCTGGTGAGTTTGTAGCAAAGCTATTATCCCAGTCTCCTGTATTTATTAAGACCCTAAAACTTCCTCCGGATTCTTGATTTAAACTATTAGATGTTGATCCTGGAGTGTATCCATCACCTCCTCTTGGGTATTTTTCAAGTTCAATAATACTCCTTATTGAATCATTTACAACCATTTCTAGAGGATGATATATTTTAACGTGTTTATAATCATCCTGACCATAGGTCCAATTATTTACATCCTCTCCATATTTATTAATTAAGTTTTTAATAGCTGAATCAAATGTTTTATTTAAGAATTTAGATTTGGCCTCATCATTCATATTAGTAATAATTTCTATAATTCTATATATTTGAATATCAATGTATTTTCTGATCTTATCAGGTACGAATTCCTCAATAAAATTATGATGTATTTGATTTTGCCATTCAATATAAATTCCAGCCTCTGTAGAATTTTTATCTAATATATTATTCCATTTTTTGAGTTTTTCAAAGTAATTATTATTGTTAATAATTAATTCTGATGCAATTTTAATTATCTGTTCTGACGGAATTGAATAGTAATCTACCTGAAGGTTAATCATATCTTGCATATCAAACTTTTCTTTACTATCAAGAAAATTATTTATTCTATTGCCTCTATAAGGATCACTCCAGTCATACCCGATTGCTTCCCAAATATTATAATCATCAGGAGTAACATTTTGATTAGCAGTTGATATGTAGCCTTTATCAGGATTAAAAAGACTAGGTTTATCAATTATTGGGAGATAATCCTGCCATTCAAATCTGCCGTCACCCTTAACTGGAACTAGACCACTATGATTCTGTCTTATTGGAGCAATCCCAACTGCTTGCCAACCAATATCTCCATATTTGTCAGCCCAAACCATATTTTCTCCAGGAATATTAAAATAATTACATGCTTTTCTATATTCTTCCCAATTTTTAGCTTGATCCATTCTTAATGATGCTAAATAAGGTGATCCTCCAATCTCTGACCAACCATTTCTAACAGCATATGCCTTATTTCTTTTTTTATCAATGAATGTAACAGGTCCATGAATTGTATAAAGTAACTCCACATTAACATCCTCACTGTTTTTTACTTTAATTGAGTCATTTATAATTTTAAAGTTTATCCATTCGTTTTTATGTTTATATTGATTATTGTTTTTTGGATTTATATCATATATATACAAATCCTCTGCATCTGTTCTAAAAACTGTCAAACCCCATGCTCCAATTCCATTGTGACCAATTGAAATACCAGGAATTTCAGGCTCACCACCACCAATAACATTCCAACCTGGTGCAACTAAATGAGCCATATATCTTAAAGAAGGGTTAGAAAGTGACCTATGTGGGTCATTAGCTAAAAGAGGAAATCCATTAAAGGATTTATCTCCAGATATTGCCCAGTTATTACTTCCAATTGAATAAATATCATCTATAACTTGATAATCATTTTTAAATGCTAAAGTATTCTTTGATTGATAATTCTCTAAAACATAATCTATCTTAAATTCAATAGGCTCTCTAAATGCATTATATAATCTAAGAATATCTTGTTTAAGATCCTGGTAAGTCAAACTTTTGTCTAATTCAATATTGGGTTCTTTTGGATGAAACCACAATAACTCTTTTACTTTATCTTCACCAACTAGTGAAACTGCTCGACCAATATTAAGTTCTTCCTCTATATTCCCCAAAAGACCTTGATGGCGGGATATAACATCCTCATTTGTCCATTTTTTTGGAATAATACCTAATAACTTAAATTCAATTGGTAATTGACCTGGAGCTTCATTAATTTCATCTATATAGGTGTTAATGCCGGATACAAAAGATGAAACAATTTCAAAACCATCTTCATGATAATGATTTAGCTCATCAACTATATTACCTCTGAATTTGAATAATCTTGTACCTATATCTCTTTCGAGCTCCTCTTCACCAAATATCTCAGCCGTCGTTCCAGTTGCTTGCCTTCTCCATATTTCAAACTGAAACAACCTATCTTTGGCAGCAAGATATCCTTGCATAAAGAATAGATCTTTTTGATTATTAGCATAAATATGATTTATTCCAAAGTTGTCTCTTAAAACTTCAACTTCATCTGATAATCCCTTCATTTCCAGTATATTGGTGCAAGAAGAAAACATTAATACAACTGTAAAAACAAAAAGATTTTTCATAATTATAATTTCTAATTTATCAAAAAAATATCTCTTGTGCTAATCTAAAAGTATTTGAATGGGCCTCTATAATATTCTTTAAAATAATAGAATATCCCCCACCCATAGAAACCTGAACAGGTATTGAATTTCTTTTACAAATATCAAGAATAAATTTATCTCTTTGTTTACATCCATTAATTGATAAGGATAGTCTACCTAATTTATCATTTTCTAGAACATCAACCCCAGACAGATAAAAAATAAAGTCAGGCATGAACTCATCTATAACTTTTGGAATAGTTTTTTTTAAAACTGCTAAATATTCATTATCATTAGTATTATCCTCAAACTCTATATCTAAATCACTTATCTCTTTTCTAAAAGGATAATTTTTTTTTCCATGAAACGAAAGTGTAAAAACATTATTGTTTCTTTTAAATATTGAAGCAGTTCCATTACCTTGATGAACATCTAAATCGATTATCATAATTTTTTTAACTAATTTTTCTTTCAAAAGATAATTTGCAGCAATTGATTGATCGTTTAGCATACAGAATGCCTCTCCTCTATCAAAGAATGCATGGTGAGTCCCACCTGCTATATTCATTGAGATTCCATTTTTAAGAGAATAATTTACTCCCATTACTGTACCTTGAGCAATTTCCATTTCTCTTTCCACCAACTCTTTACTTAATGGAAATCCTATCTCTCTTATTTCCTTTTTTGATAATTTAAGTGATTTGAATCTATTAAAATATTCCTCCTGATGAGTAAGTAAAACAAGTTTTTTATCAATTTTTCCAGGATTGAAAAAATTATCATTTACACACGTATTTTCTCTAATAAGCTGCTCTGGAATAAGCTCATATTTTATCATTGGAAACCTATGATTTTCTTCCAAGGGATATATGTAATTTTGATTAAATGCAATTTTTAGCATTATTATAAATATAAAAAAAAGACCTCTAAAAGAGGCCTTTTTAATTTAAGCTAATAAATAATTTTTACCAAACCGAACTCATCTCAGGAATGAGCATTAGGTGTCTGATTCTTCTTCCATCCTCAACTAATGCATCCTCTGCACTAGCACTATCTTGATCATAAGCATCCTCTCCAAAAATTTCATTGTATTTCGAAATCATATTTTGAAGTGGTTCTCCATAATCAGATGCTTGACCGGTAAACCCATCGTGATGAAATCTTACTTGTACCCAATTACCAGAACATCCGGATGAGCACCATAAAACATTCATTGCAGATTCATATCCACTTTCCTCCATTGCTCTTTTTACTCTTTGTCTAAACCTCCAAAAATCCCATTCACCAGAATCCTTGTAATTATAATAAATAACTCTTCTTAGATTTCCAGTAGCATCCTCAGGAACATAAGAAACACCATTATTTCTAGACCAAATTCTTGAGGTACCTTCAGTATAATAAGGAACAACATTTTTGTTCCAAAAGTTCAACTCCTTCATCCCTGCTGAATTTGAATCTAGTTCTCCAATGGATTCCATCCATCTAACTCTGATAAAATCATTTGTGTTAGGACCAGAAAGAATTCGAAATGTGAAATATTGATCAGATTCTTCTGATCTATTGTATTTTTGGGTTTTTTCTGAAATTCCTTCAGAAAATTCTTGCATTTGACCATCATTGACCTTTAATAGTCTTGCTTGCCCTACCTGTGCTGATATAGACGTGACAAATAAGGTTAAAAATGATATTAAAATAAAATTTTTCATATAGTAATTTTTTTTTGTTATTAATCTGAGCTTGCTTCAGGAATATATCTTAAGTATAACCTACCTCTTCCGTTTTCAACTAATGACTCATCAACTTTATTTCCATCTTGTTCATAAGCATCGTTTCCATATAACTCATTGTACTTTTCAATCATTTGAGGAAGCATTTCCTGATTATATAATTGTTGATCAGTAAAACTTTCATACTCAAATAATATCATAGCTACATTACCGTTACATCCAGAAGAACAATACACACTATGCATTGATCCTTTTGGCTGAGTATCCATTGCAGATCTTGCCGCAACAACTCTTTCTCTAAATCTCCAGAAATCTTCTTCACCAGAGTCTTTAAATTCATATATTAAAGCCATGGTAAGATTTTGATCCTCTGAGTCAACATTATGTGACATTGGTCCAACATAATTCCACATGTACATTCCATTAACGTTTCCGTTACTTATATATGGTCCAACATTTTTTTGCCAATATTCAGATTCCTCTGAGTTTGAATCCCAATTGTCCATATATTCAGCATTTGCTGCTCTCATTCGCCAGATCATTCCAGCATTTGATCCAGTAAGAATTTCATAAGTAAAGAACCTAGCAGATCCTTCTTCGTTATTATATTTTTTTGTTTTCTTACCAGCCATTTCAATAAATTTATCCATTTGACCTTGTTTTACCTCAATAGTTCTAGTTGTTAATTGAGCAGATGCAAATGAAAAGCTAATTGATAGTAATAATACTAATAGATTTTTCATTTTTTAAATTGATTTAAATTAGGTAACAATATTAAATAATTTTTCTTTATTCCAGTATTATAAAACCAAATAAAAAAACTAATTGATAATATGATAATTTAAAGGCTAAGAATTATTAAATTCATCTTAAAAGGCTAAGATGTTGATGATTAACATGATAAATAGAATTATTAGGATTATTGAGCTAAAATATCTGACTGGCTTTTTCATTTCTTTATTTTTTTCTCAATGAATAATTTCCAAAAAACAATAAATAACAAAGTTATTATGAGAAATTTAATGTCTATTGTATCGCTGTAGTTAACAAAATCTCTCATTGTTTAATTTATTTCATTAATTGCAAATGTTGTAGTTTCTCTTTTATTAAGTTTCAGTTCATTATCAGAAATCTGAACTGAGATTATGGATATAGATCCTGATCGTTCATTTAGATTTAAATATAATGTAAAAATTGACAAGTCATTATTTTTTCCTCTACCACTAATAATTCCTCTATTAATATAACTTAAATCGCTATTTAATTCAGAGTCATATTCACCAGTAAACCTTGTTAACGTTGGTAAATTTGTTTTAACATTAATATCCTTTTTAGTTATTTCAATTACACCTTTTATATCTAAGTCTTTATAATTAATATTATCACTTCTATATATTTTTATATTATATTTTCCAGTAAAACCTGCATCATTTATATAAAGACCAATTTGTCTGTCTTTATTGATTTTTTCATATTCATTTTCACTTACAAAATTAAAATAGTCTCTAAAGTAGCCTGAATTTATTTTATCAGATTTTAAAATCTTGAGTTTCTTTGATGAAGCTTCTCTTCTTGCTAGTTTCCTCAAATCTTTATATTCTCCTTTTATAATTAAATATGATAAATGTCTGTTTTTATTATCATCACTCTGACCAAGCATCCAATGAATACTATCTCCTTTGATAAGAGTAAATTTATTTCGATAGAATGATTCTATTTCCTCTATTGGCCCTGAAATCTTATAATCTTCAAATCTAAGATTAGCTGAATTATTTGTAAAATCTAAATAATATTTTAAATCATTACTATCATAATATCTTTGAGATACAAGAGAACTAAAGTTAAAAGACAATAAAATAACCAATATTATATTTTTCATTTTTTTGTAAAATATTTAATTACTGGAAACAAAAATAATAGAAACCCAACAGCTAGAAGAATAAATGGGTTAATAAAGTTCTCAACTAAACCAGATATTATCATTAATGATAATATGTTTAATGATATAGATGTTAATATTAATATGGTAAGATAAAGATCTTTCAATTAACTTTTGATGTAACAATTTAAAATATATTTGTTGTAGTTATAAATTTATAAAAACATACTAAATGATCCATTCTGATTTAAAATCTATTTTTGGAACTAAATATAACGATGAATTCTTTAAAAATGGATCTAGACATAAAGAGCTTTTAGATAAAAATGGAATACTAATTTTTAACTCATTTATAAGTGATGTTGGGTTAAGAATTCTAAAAAAAGAGGCTGGTGAACTTAAAAAGGATTCATATAAAAGCTCCTCTGAATATAATGTTTACATTTCTGAGTTTGATGATAATTTTCCCAAGAATAGCTCACGAAATAGAATTATGAGTACAACAAAAAAATGTATTCCAAATGATTTAATTCCAAAAAACTCTATTCTTCAAAAAATATATGATTCGCCAATTATTAGATCTTTTTTTTTAGACTTACTTAATAAAGAAGAATTACATCCATACGAAGATTCCCTTTCCAGTATTAATATCAATTATTATGATAAAGGTGACGCTTTGGGTTGGCATTTTGATAACTCTGATTTTACTATAACTTTATTAGTTAAAAATTGCTCTAAAGGTGGTGTTTATGAGTTTTTCAATGACATCAGATATAAAGACAACAAAGAGAATTATGATTTTGTGGAAAAAATACTAGATAAAAAGGTTAAAGGAACTAAAGTAAATAGCCTTGAAGGAGATTTAATGATATTTAAAGGAAATAAGTCTATTCATCAAGTTACTGCAGTAGAGGAGGGAGAAAGAGTTTTAGTGACTTTTAATTATAATGAAACTAAAGGTGTATCTCTTTCTGAACAATCAAGGAAAACATTTTTTGGCAGGATAAAATAAAAAAAGACCTCCGAAGAGGTCTTCAGTTATCACTGAGAAACAGCTCTTTGCTGTTCGTACACATTAAAGTTTATAATCTTTCCTTCACTAATAACAGCATCATGAACTTGATAAAAGATAGTTTCTTCACCATCTATAGTAAACGTCATTTGGTGTCCTGAAGTAACATAATTATTTAATGCAGATGAATCAGGATTTTCACCACTATTATTAATGAACCATTGAGGAGTCCACTTTACATTGGTAGCTTGCACCCATTCTTTTACAAACTCAACATGAGCTTCATTTCCTTCTATATACTGACCAGCTGGCCCCCATACCTTAATATCTTCAGAATTCATTTCAGCTATTTTGACATAATCCCTATCATTATGAGCATCTATATATTCAAGCCATATATCTGTAATATCAGCCTCTAGAGTAATATCTGATCTTTCGCCATCATTATTAATGCTAAATCCAATTACCTTTGAAGATTCTGGTGTTTCGCAAGATGATGAGATCATAAAAATTGATAATAATATTAATATTTTTTTCATGTAAATATGATTTTTAGATTAGTTGTAAAGTTAGTAATATCTGTTTATAAGACTAATTTGTGAGTTTCTTAAATTTTAGAGTTGTAAAAATTCCAATTATTGAAGATATACCAAGAATCATAAATATAAATTGATGACCCTGAATCCCTGGATATGTATCTAACAAATAACCATAAAGTGGAGTTGCAAATATATCTGGAGAGTATCCTATAATTGACACAATACCAATTGCAGTTCCAGATAATGCAACAGGTATATCGCCATCATTTAGAATAGAAAAATATAGTCCTCTAATTGCATATGTTCCAGTAGCAACTATAACTAAGGAGATAATGAATAATATGTTTAGAGAAGAGCTAACAATTCCACTTGCAAATATTATTGATCCTATTAACATAATAATAAATCCAATAAATATATTTTTGATATTACCAATTTTGTCAGAAAATAAACCAACTGAAATACAAACTAAGGGTCTAAGGTACTGTTGAAATGCTCCAACTTTTGCGGCATTAATTTGATCGAACATCATCACTTCTGCAGCATATAATGAATATATGTCTGTAATTTTATAACCCATGTAGGCACATAAAATAATTATTGAAATTAAATATATTGATTTTGATTTAAGAAGTTTTTTCATATTCTTAAAGTTCCCTATTTTTTCATCATCTGTAATCTCAATTTTTAAAAATAAATAAACAATTATACCACATAAAAAAACAATTATAGATGAAACCGCAATTACATATTTAAATGCATTTTGTTTATCCTCAATATTAGCTGCAGATATATCAGTTGTGATTAGTATTGAAAAAATAATTACTCCAATTACTCCAATTGAAGATGCAACTAACCCTCGTCCACCATCAAGAAAGCTAAATGTTTTACCTTGTTTTTTTAGTCCTCCTATAATCCTTGTAGCCTTGATCATTGGCGCCCAAAATAGAAATACAGTAGTAAATCCCCAATATGCAAATAATAACTGCATTACAATGTATGATGGATAAGTCATTAAGATAGCCCCTCCAAATGATGTTAGTACAAGAGAAACTGAGAGTAATTTTCTTGGAGAATATCGATCTGCTAATATTCCTCCATATAGGTATGATAGAAATGCTACAATACCATAAGTTGAAAAAAGTGTACCTAATTCAAGATTTGTTAGATTAAACACATCTAAAAATGTTGGTCTAAAAACTCTAGCTAATACGTATGGCAGAATATAAATTGATTCTGCTGCAAGAATTAAAACAAATAGATATATATAGTATTTATTTTTGATATATTATTTTATTAAAGTTATTAGTTCTTCTGAATTAATAATAGTTGCAAACTCGTCTTTTAGATTGGCAATAGAAGTTTGGTAAATCACTTCACAGTCAATTAGTTCTCCATCTATTCCTTTTGCTGTGTAACATGCTGTAGAATCTGAAATTAAAAAAGTTTCATACCCAAAATTACCAGACATTCTTACAGTTGTTGAAATACAATGATTTGTCGTCATACCAACTATAATAACAACCTTTGTATTAGATCTGTCTAAAATTGATTTTAAATCAGTTCCAATAAAAGCACTATTAACATTTTTCTTCAGTATAATCTCATTAGTCTTAGGTTTAACATAATCATTAAATTCAAATCCTGGATTTGATTCATGTAATTTAGAATTAATATTTGTAGAACTATGTCTTACATGAATAATAGGAAATTTTTTTTCTCTCCATAGTTTAAGAATTTTACCACAAATAAATTCTGCGTTGTGATTATTCCTTGGGAAACCAGGATAATCTTTATCTATGAAAGCCTTTTGAATATCTACAAGTAATAGAGTTGGTTTTTTTGACTTGAGATTCATTTATTTTTATAACTTAAGTTAAATATATATAAATTGAATCAATTAAATAGACTTCATGCAATTTGGAATCCTCATGTTTATCATGGGTGGGGTAGGAGAAAAAAATTTTTTGAGGGTTGGTACTATAAAATTGTTTCAAAAAATCAGACTAATGCATTTGCAATCATACCAGGTATTGCAATGGATGAAAACGGATATAAACAATCTTTTATTCAAGTTTTAGATGGTAAAAATCATAAAGCAGTATATCATAAATTTGATGCTAATTTTTTTAAACCAACCCCAAAACAACACAATCTTTCAATAGGTAATAATATTTTTACTTATGAAAAAGTATCTCTTGATTTACCCAACCTTAAAGGTCAACTTATATTTAAAAACCAACATCCATGGTCAAACAGTTTGTTTTCTCCAGGTATAATGGGTCCATATTCTTTTATTCCATTTATGGAGTGTTATCACGGAATTCTTAGTATGAATCATAATATTCAAGGTAGTTTAATTTACAATGGAAAAGATATTTCTTTTAATGACGGTAAGGGATATATGGAGAAGGATTGGGGGCACTCTTTTCCTAAAGCATATATCTGGATGCAGAGTAATCACTTTTCCAAACCTAACATTTCTATAAAATTCTCTATTGCAATCATTCCATGGCTTAGAAGCTCTTTTATAGGACATATAGCAGGAATTTTAATTAATAATAAACTTATTGAATTTACTACTTACAATGGAGCAAAAGTAAATTCTTGTGAGATTAGTAAAAAAAATGTAATAATAGAGATGGAAAATAAGTCATATAAACTTAATATTAATGCATTTAGAGAGAGGGCTACAACACTTGCAGCTCCTATAAGTGGTTTTATGGATGGTAGAATAGATGAGAGTATGAATGCTAAGATTAATGTAAAATTATTCAATAAGAAAAGTAAAAAATATATTCTTGAAGATACAGGGTTTTCAGCAGGTATTGAAGTTGCGGGACAATACAAACTTTTAGTAAAATAGATCTTCCAATAGCACTTTAATTCTTGATTAGTTCATAAAAAAAACCCTCTTAAAAGAGGGTTTAAATATGAAACTAATTGTTTGTAGCTTTATTAAAAACTTATACAAAGATTAGTTTTGACTTTCTGCATATATTGCAGCTTCCTCAAAAATAGAAGTAGG
>TARA_Y200000002_G_scaffold36199_1_pt1 | contig 15466 bp, 17 predicted proteins | sample TARA_Y200000002 | Tara Oceans TARA_Y200000002 (sample SAMEA2619388) | marine metagenome | biome: marine biome (ENVO:00000447); feature: surface water layer (ENVO:00002042); material: "saline water (ENVO:00002010), including plankton (ENVO:xxxxxxxx)" | depth 5 m | reverse complement strand
GCTACTACTGCATATATTTATGCTTCTGAAGATTTGTTAGAGTCTGCGGCGGTTCCATCACTATTTTTAATTTTAATTGCAAGCATATTTATTTTAATATCTTCTAGGTATATATTAAGGGACTAATGACAAATAATTTTTTAGATATTGATAACGTTACTTTTGTTGCTGGAGGAATTAATAAAGTTAGCAACGTTTCATTGTCAATTGAAAATGAAGGTGATGTTGTTTGTCTTCTTGGACCATCTGGAATTGGAAAGACCACTATATTAAGAACTATTGCTGGTTTGGAGGAAGTCAAAAAAGGAACAATACGCCTAAAGAATAAAATTATTTCCTCTGAAAAGAAACATATTCAGCCCGAACTAAGAAATATTTCTTTATCATTCCAAGATAACTCTTTATTCCCTCATTATACTGTTGAAAAAAATATTTATTTAGGTGCAGAAAAAAAACTCAAGGGAAAAAAAAAAATTGACGATAAAAACTTAATTAAAATTTTAGATTTAGAAAAAATTTTAGGCAAGTATCCCCATCAAATTAGCTCTGGAGAAGCACAAAGAGCTTCTCTTGCTAGATCTATTTTGTTTCAACCTGATTTATTATTATTAGATGAGCCTCTATCTAACGTTGATCAAAGTTTTAAGGAAGAGATACAAGTACAATTAAAAAAATTGCTCAAAAAGTTAAAAATTACAACAATTATTGTTACTCATGACTCTTATGAGGCATTCTATTTAGGAAATAAGTGTGGGATCATTTTAGACGGACAATTAAAACAATTTGATGAACCTTATAATGTTTATCATTTCCCTAACTCTGTTGAAGTTGTTAATTTTTTAAATAGAGGAATACTAATTCCAGCAAAAGTTACAGGCGAAAATAGTTTAGAAAATAAAGATCTTGGAACAATTAAAGGTAATTTTATAAAACATTATCCAAAAGGATCCGATGTACAATTACTATTGCAACCTGAGGACTTAGAACATGATGATAAGAGTAATTTAAAATTAGAAGTAGTTGATAGAAAGTTTAGAGGAACGAGCTTCATATATACATTAAGAACTTTAAGCAAAATGTTAATTCCTGTGTTTGTTCACTCTCATCATATTCATCAACATGAAGTTGATGAAAAATTTGGAATTAAACGACCAATATACATTGAGCACATTGTTTGTTTTTAGTATTTATTTTTCTAAAGAGGATAACTTTTTTTTTAATTTTTTGGATAAACCATTAAACCACTCTTGCTCCTTACCTGAGGCTGGTAAAACTGCACCATATTCAATCATTTGAGATGGTGGCAAATCAACTATGTAGACCCACACTTGAGTTTCATCGAGTTTAGATTTTTTAATTAAAATATCTCTTAAATCCGCAATAAGTTTATCTTTTATCTTTTTAGGTCTACCAGCTCTAATTTGTCCATGTAAAAAAATAGAAGGCTCATTTACTTTTTTTCCACCCATAAAGTGATTAGGGTTTTTTGTTTTATTAAATATTACTTGTGCAAAATAAGTATTAGCTCCTGTAACAATGTTATGAATTTTAGTGATACCTTTTGCCAATTGTTCTTTTTGCTTCTTGTTTAAGCTAAAGTTTGAATTTGTGACTGTATAAGTTGGCATAAGAATTCAAAATCTACTATCAATAATTTTAATTTTCAATTATATTATTATTGAGGGGTGTCTTAAACGACTGAGAATATACCCTTAAAACCTGTCCGGTAATTCAGAAAGGGAGACAATGGAAAGTTTAAATTTATTATCACAACAATCAGCAGTAATATTAATTTTATCCTTAAGTTTTATATTTGTATTTTTTGGAATAATTTATTCGAATAAATTTAAAGGAATAAATAATTATTTGGTTGCTAATAGGTCAATAGGAACTTTTTCTTTAACTACAAGTTTGGTTGCTTCAGCATTAGGTGCTTGGATTTTATTTGGACCAGCCTCAGCCGCAACATGGGGCGGGATTGGAGCAGTAATCGGATATGCAGTTGGTGCAGCGTTCCCATTATTCATTTTAATTTATTTAGGTGAAAAATTTAGAAAAACATATCCAAAAGGTAAAACTTTAACTGAAATAATAAGAATTAAGTTTGGCAAAAAATTATTTAAACTGATTTTATTTTTGTCAATTTTTTACATGACTATATTTTTAATTGCTGAACTCACTGCCATATCAATTTTAATAAAATATATTTCTGGAGTAGATTTGTGGATTACAGCTTTTATTGTGATCGTAACTTCACTCGCCTATACGTTACGTGGTGGACTAAGAGCATCAATTTTTACTGATAACATTCAGTTTATCATAATTAGTTTATTATTGTTCATTGGATTTAGTTATTTAATTCAATTTAATTCTAATCAATTTAATTTTGAATATATTAAATTAAATAAGCCTTATTTATTAGACACCGACTATCTTCCAAACTTTACAGCAGGATTAACTTTTTTTATTGCTGTTGCGGCAACTAATTTATTTCATCAAGGTAATTGGCAGCGGGTCTTTGCAGCTAAGAACAATAAAGTTTTAAAGAAAAGTTTAGTTATTTCTTTTTTAATTATAATTCCAATCGTATTTTTAATGGGGTTTAGTGGTCTTGTTGCGGTATCAAGTGATAGCAAGGTTATTCCTGATCTAGCATTTTTTTCTCTTTTACTTAAAGAACAAACATTATCTCTGTCGATTATAATTATTATTTTGGGAATATCTTTAACAATAAGCAGCATTGATACTTTAATAAATGCAATTTCAAGCTTGGTAGTAGTAGATGGTGAAAGTGTTTTTAATTCAAAAGGAGATTATTTAGCATTATCCAAGTATTTAATTATAACCCTTTCAATTGTAGCATTTATTGTTGCCTCACAAGGATTGAGTATTTTATATCTTTTTTTACTGGCCGATCTTTTTTGTTGCTCTGCTGTTTTAACTATCTTTTACAGTTTTTATAATAAACAGATAAAGGAAAAAAATGCTTATTTATCTATTATAGTGGGACTTACTTGTGGATTGTTATTATTCCCGAGTACAGATTTTTCAAATTCTATTTTAATTGGAATTTTGTTTCCACATGACCTTTTTCCTGCATTTATGTCACAGTCTTTACTATTTATGTCATTTTTAGTCGCTACTTTTGTTCCATATCTAACTTGGAAAATTAAATAAAATGATTACAATTAGTAAAAATGCTTAATTTTATTATACCTTTTATAGTCCTAATATTGGTAGTGGTATTCATTCATGAATATGGACATTACTATTTTGCTAAAAAATATGGAGTAGGGGTTACTGATTTTTCTATTGGTTTTGGTAAAGAAATTTTTGGTTGGAATGATAAGTCTGGTACGAGATGGAAAATATGTATGATCCCATTAGGAGGATATGTAAAGTTTTTTGGTGACAGAAATGTTTTTTCCCAAAGCGATCAAGAAGAATTAATAAAAAAATATAATGAAAAGGACAGAGAAAAATTATTTGTTTTAAAGCCACTTTATCAAAGATCTCTTATTGTTGCGGCAGGTCCCATAGCAAACTTTATATTAGCAGCAGTAATTTTTTGTTTTATATACATGTTTGTTGGTAAGGATTTTACGCCGGCAGTTGTAAGTGAAGTTCAAAAAGATAGTCCAGCAGAAATTTCAGGTATGAAAAACAATGATATAATACTTGAAATAGATAATACTAAAGTAAAAAGTATACTAGACGTTTCAAAGCTTATAATGATGTCTACTTCTGAAACTATTGATTTTAAAGTATTACGTTACGATCAAAATATTTTGTTAAAAGTAAAGCCAAACGTAATTGAAGGTGAAGATAATTTAGGCAACAATGTTAAGAAAAGAATTATTGGTATTAAACTAGGAACAGAAAACACTCAAATTAACCATAAAAAACTTAATCCCATAAAAGCAATATACCATTCGTTAAATGAAGTTTATTTTGTTTCAATTTCCTCATTAAAATATCTTGGATCTATGCTAACAGGAAAAGGAGATAGCTCTCAATTAGGTGGACCAATTAGAATAGCTAAAATAACTGGACAAGTTGCAGAATTTGGAATTATTCCTTTTTTGAGTATTATGGCTTATATTTCAATAAGTTTAGGGTTAGTAAATTTGTTTCCCATTCCACTGCTTGATGGTGGGCATTTAATGTTTTATGGATTTGAAAAAATATTAGGAAGACCTTTAAGTCAAAAAACACAGGAGGGTTTTTTTCGAATCGGAATGTTTTTATTGTTATCTTTAATGTTTTTTGCGACTTTTAATGATCTTAAAGATTTAGGTTTATTTTAAAGGGTTTTTAAACGTCTAAAAAGTGAGCAAAATCAACGTTTTTCTTTTACTATATATTGTGTGAAAAACTTACCCACATACTAAAAAAAAGCTTGAAAATTAAGGGATTTTGTTAAGTATGGTAATTAACCTTTAAAACCGGAGCTAAAATGAACAAAAAACAACTAGTAGCTAAATTGGCTGGCTCTTTAAATCAAAGTAAAGCTGACGCTGAGCGTACTTTTGATACTATTACCAACACTATTCTGGATGCCCTAAAAGGGGATGATTCAGTGAAAATCGCTGGTTTTGGAACATACAAAGTAGCCAAAAGAAAAGCTAGAATCGGACGTAATCCAAGAACTGGAGAACAGATTCAAATAGCTGCATCGCAAAAAGTTAAGTTTTTGCCAGCTAAAGCACTTAAGGAAATATTCAATAAATAATTTATTTCTCACAGCCTTTATTATAATGAAAAAATAATAAAGGCTGTTAGTGTATGCAAATAGCGCATAACTCGTTTATTCATTAAACATTAGTTTTTTATAATATCAAAAATTATAAGTGACTCTCTTAATTAAACATGAAGGGAGTTTATATGAAGAAACTTTTAAAGATATTAACGGGCTTCTCACTTGGTTTGTTAATATTTTCAATGCCAGCTCAAGCAGCAACTACAGTTTCTGCTGAAGTTGGTTTTATTTTTAATACTTTCCTTTTCTTAGTTTGTGGATTTTTAGTCATGTTCATGGCTGCAGGTTTCGCAATGCTTGAATCAGGAATGGTAACATCAAAAAGTGTATCAGTTATTTGTGCAAAAAATATAGGATTATTTTCTATTGCCGGAATTATGTTTTGGTTAGTTGGTTATAATCTTGCATACGGTATACCTGAGGGTGGATTCATTGGTAAATTTATACCATGGTCAGACTCAAGTAAATTAGAGACTGGTTATTCTGCTGGATCTGATTGGTATTTCCAAATGGTATTCTGCGCAACAACTGTTTCAATCGTATCAGGCACATTAGCTGAAAGAATTAAATTGTGGCCGTTCTTTTTGTTCGCTGCAATTTTATCAGGAATAATTTATCCAATTGTTATGGGATGGCAGTGGGGTGGAGGCTGGTTAGCAGCTAGAGGTTTTTCAGACTTCGCTGGATCAACTCTTGTACACTCAACTGGAGGTGCTGCAGCATTAGCAGGTGCAATACTTTTAGGTCCTCGAATTGGTAGATTTAAAAAGAAAGGCGAACCTGCACCATTAAAACCTTTCGCAGCCTCATCAATACCATTAGTCACAATTGGAGTATTTATTTTATGGCTAGGTTGGTTTGGATTTAACGGTGGATCACAATTAGCAATGGGAACTTTTGATGATGCAGTAGCAGTTTCAAAAATTTTCATTAACACAAATCTTGCAGCATGTGGTGGAGTAATGGCAGCAGCAATAGTAACTAGATTATCTGTTGGAAAAACAGATGTAGTTCAAATGTTAAACGGTGCAATTGGTGGTTTAGTTGCGATTACAGCAGAACCATTGATGCCTTCTCCTATAGCAGCAATATTAATTGGTGCTGTTGGTGGTGTTATCGTTGTGTACGGAACAAAACTGCTTTTCTCTCTATCAATTGATGATGTAGTTGGAGCAGTACCAGCTCACTTATTTGCTGGAATTTGGGGAACACTTGCTGTGCCGATAACAAACTCAGGCGCAAAATTTGGAACTCAACTTCTAGGGGTGATTTCAATAAATGCATTTGTATTTGTAGTAGCATTTATAGTGTGGGCACTTATGAAAAATACTTTTGGTATTAGGTTAAGTAAAGAGGCTGAACTTAAAGGTACAGACGTTACTGAAACCGGTGTAATTGCATACGCAATAAGAGATTAACATTAGTTAGTTAATATGGGGACCCTTTGTAACTCCTTTATGATGTCTAAAGAAGCTCATTAACAGAGGGTCCCCCTAAAATTCAAATTTGTTTTCCTCCCAAACTTTTTTCCAATCAAAATTAGGTGGCAATCCATAAATAGAATTAATATTTGTGCAATGCATTGAAATAGAGGGAATTGGAGATAAACAAGTCTCTTTTTCATATATTTCATGTAATTTTTTTTCCATCGGGTGATGTCTTTTTGTAGACATTTCTTTCAGTTGATAGCTGTATTTATTGATCATCTCTTTACTTGTAAGAAAAGTTACCAAAGTTTCATTGATTTGCCTCCAATGTCTCTGGTTACCAAAAAAAACTGATGTTTTATCAATACTTGAGTATAGATAAGGATAATCGGCAGGGCATAAAAATAACTCCTTGTTTAACTGAGAAGATATTTTTTCATAAGTAAATAACATTTCTGAAATAGCGATTTTTTCATGAACATAATCATCCTCCAAGAAATAAAATAAATCTGAATTTTCAGATTTAGCAATCTCTAATGATTTATAAATATTTCTCATATTTGATATCATATTAGATGATATTTCTTTTCCATTTTCATCAATGGATTTAATTTCTTGACTAAATTCATCTTTTTTGATGCTGATTATTTTACTCTCTAATGTTGTTTGGCTTAATATTTTATCTATTTTGTTTAAAATTTCTGAACTTGACCCATCATCAGAAATTATGATCTTAAATTTTACATCTTTGAAAAATTTTTTTGCATTTTCACAGGATTTAATGACTGAATTTATTGTTCTAAAAGTATATTCAGACTTTGAACATTCAAATATTCTTTGTTTATTTTGATCAAGCATAACTTGATCAGTCTCTTTATCGCCAAAAGTATAAGATCTTATTATAATTGTTAAACTTTTAACTTTTCTTGTAATTGTGGTCTCACCTAAGGGTAAAACAACTGATTTTTTACCTGCTTCACTAAGGTTTTCTTTTATGTACAAATCTTTATCTGAAAGTGTCAGATTTGATTGATCAACAAACTCGTACCCAATTTTTCTAATTATTTTAATTAGTATTTTTTTTATAAAACTCCGATTTTTGCTTATTTTATTTTTCATTATAATAATTAATTTAATTTTAACTTTTATTAATTATAATCATAAGATATATTTATACTATAATGTCTATAAAATCTTCACAAACACTTATTTCTGAAGCCTTAAATGAAGTTAATACAATTACTCCTGACGAAGCTCTAAAACGATCAAATGAAAATAAATGCAATCTTATTGATATTAGAGATGCAAATGAACTTGAGAAATTAGGAAAAATTGAAAATTCTCATAATATTTCTAGAGGGCTTTTAGAGTTCTCCATCCATCCCGATAGCGCTTTTGTGCAAAGAGAAGAAATAGACCTAGATAAAGAATTAGTACTATTTTGTGCAGCTGGCGGTAGATCTGCACTTGCGGCCAAAACATTAAAGGAAATGGGATTTAATAATGTATCACATGTAGAGGGTGGATTTGGAGCAATGGTTAATAGTGGATTTAAAATCAAAAAGTGATTAGTCGTATAGTGATATTCTCTTAGCAACAAAGATTCTAAAAAGCCAATAAAAAAAAATACCAAATGGTCCAACAAAATAAGTTATGACAATTGGAAGAATAACTAATGATCTTGACATAGAAATTTTTTGACTATCTCTAACAATCCATCCACCACAAAATAGGTTTATTGCTAAAAAATGAGTCCAAAAGAGCATGACAAATGATTTGCTCGAAAATAGCTCTCTTAAATGCTCCAAACCTAGATACAAATTAAAATTATCTAAAAAATTATAATCATTAGAGTAAAAAATATACAATAAATAACAATACGCACCTGTTAGAATGAAAATGGGAAAAATTGAAGTTACAAAAAAACCACAAACCTTAGAATTTGGAAAGAAAACTAAAATAAGCCAAAAAGGAACAACACCAATATTAAGCCATAGGTAAATTATCTCAATTGTAAAAAACGTTGAAATTTGCTCGAACATATGAATTTATAATATATTACATCGTAGATGATTCCTATTAAAAATAGAAAAAAAAGCCTCGAAATAACTGTTGAGGAAATGAGAAATTTTTCGCTATCTTATATTGAAAAATATTCACCATCTAAGCAACAACTTAAAACTTACTTGTTAAAAAAATATTTAAAAATCAAAGTTCAAAATATTAACAAAAAAAATATCGTAGATTTAATTGATATTGTTTTAAAAGATTTAGAAAAATTAAAATTTATAAATGATAAATTTTATTCAAATTCAAAAGCAAAAAGTTTAATTCAAAGAGGTAGTTCAATTAATAAAATAAGAAATTACTTATTTCTTAAAGGAATAAGAAACGAATTTATAAATGAAACCATTGATCAAATTAAAGAAAAAAATGAGGATCAAGATTTCTTCTCAGCTATTAAATTATGCAAAAAAAGAAGAATTGGCCCTTCTAGAGAAGAGAACAATAGACCTTTATTTTATAAAAAGGATATAGGTGTACTCGCAAGATCAGGATTTGATTTTGAAACTTCAAAAAGAGTGCTTGACATTAAAAAAGATGATTATTTAAAAATAATAAACCTATTATAATTTATTTTTTTTATTTTTTTCCTCTAAATAATAATCTAATTTTTTTTTAATTAAATTTTTAACAACGACAAAAACAATTAAACCAAATATAGATACAGAAACAATTATAATTAAAATTATTCTTACAGTTTCATCCATTTTATAAATCTTTTGTTCTTTTTAAAATTATACTTGGGTTTTTAAAGTTCTTCTTCCCGTACATGATTTCATTTCCTTCAAAGTCAGTAATTGTACCACCAGCATTTTTTAAAATCGCATGCCCTGCAGCAATATCCCATTCAGAAGCCCTAGGTTCAGTAACATATAAATCATACTCACCTGCAGCAACTACACAAAATTTTAGTGAACTTTTCATTTTTACAAATTCCTTTACATTAAATTTTTTATGAATCTCAGATATAATTGGTTTAAGTTCATTCGAATATGAAACTGCCCTAATACCATTAAAGTTACTTCTTTTCTCTCCAGTTAGTTTTATTTCTTTATTATCAATAATTTCAAAACTGTGGCCTGAACTATAAGAATAAAAAAGTCTATTTTTAGCTGGAGCATAAATTATTCCTAACTCTGGTTTTTTATCAATTATTAGAGCAGCGTTTAAAGTAAATTCATCTCTATTGTTTATATAATCATAAGTGCCATCTATAGGATCGACCAACCAAAATTTGCTAAGGTCTTCTCTAGATTTATTTAACGAACTTTCTTCGGATACAATTGGAATGTCTGGTGTAAGATTTTTTATTTTTTCGGTAATTATTTTATTTACTTCAATATCTCCATTTGTAACTGGAGTGTTATCAGATTTAATTTCTGTTTTTAGACCTTTATTTCGAAGATCAATTGATTTCTTTCCAGCGTCAAGAAAGGTTATGACTAATTCGTCATTAATTTTTTTTAGTTGTTGATTATCCATTATGAAGTTTTTTTAATTCAATTAAATTTGCGTTAATTACTTTCTTTCCAACATTTTCAAAATTTACAGTTACTTTATTATCGATTATAGATTGGACTTGCCCAATACCCCAATCATTATTTGATGGATTAAGCACTTTGTCTCCTGGTTCATAATCTAAAATCATTTAATTTAATTTATAATAGAAATAAGTATAAGTAAGATCAATATGACATTTAAAACTAATTCAATTGGTTTAAATAAAGACCCAAAGGACACAACAGTTGTTGTTGCAATGTCGGGTGGAGTGGATTCATCCACTGTAGCAGGCATGATGAAAAGAGATGGATATAAAGTTATCGGAATAACTTTAAAATTATATGATGATACAAAAGAAACATCTAGTTCTAAACAATGTTGCGCAGGCCAAGATATTATGGATGCAAAAAGGGTTGCCAATAAACTAAATATTGATCATAAAATTTTATACTATCAAAATAAGTTCAAAGACGGTGTTATAAATAATTTTATAGAAAGTTATCTAAAAGGTGAAACTCCGGTGCCATGTATTCAGTGTAACAAAACTGTAAAATTCAATGATTTGTTCGAAGAGTCTAAAAATTTAAAAGCTGATGCTTTAATTACAGGTCATTATGTAAAAAGTTTAACAAAAAACAATATAACAGAAATGTATAGAGCCATTGATGAGAATAGAGATCAAAGTTACTTTTTATTTAATACAACTAGGGAACAATTAAATTATTTAAGATTTCCTTTAGGCGGAATGTTAAAATCAGAAACAAGAGAAATTGCAAAAGAGCTTGATTTAAACGTCGCAGACAAACCTGACAGTCAAGATATTTGTTTTGTTCCAAATGGCGATTATGCATCTGTGATTGCTAAATTAAAGCCTGATGCTTTTAAAAAAGGAAATATTAAAAATACAACAGGAAAAGTTGTGGGTGTACATAATGGAATAGTTAACTTTACCATTGGCCAAAGAAAAGGAATTAAAGTATCTGCTAAAGAGCCATTTTATGTAATAGACATTAATCCTGATAAAAATGAAATTATTATTGGATCAAAAGAAGAATTAAAAAAAAAAGAAATCATTTTAAAAGATTTGAATTTATTATCTGAAAAGAAAACTTTTGATAATAATATTTTTGTTAAAGTTAGATCTACTGGAAAATTATTAAAATCTAAATTAAATTTAAAAAACGGAAAAGCTAACCTAACTCTTTATCAAGATGAATATGGAATTTCTCCAGGCCAAGCGTGTGTATTTTATTCAAAAGACGAAAATGGAGATAAAGTTTTAGGTGGAGGATGGATCACAAAGAATTAGATTTGTTTTTTCCACATAAAGAAAGTTAATAAATAAAAAGTTATTACTGCTACAAAATAATCCCATTCCAGTGCGTGTTTAATTGAAGTATTTCCAGGAGCACTAACAATTGGAATAGCAATTATTGCCACAATTATTAAAAACGTTACTAATATTCTTTTATACTTTAGAAATTTAAAATTAATTTTGTTTTCAACTTTATTTTTTATTTTATACAATGTCATTACTAATAATGCTTGTGCAACTAATTCTGAGATTATAAATAATAAAATAACAACTCTTCTAAATAATTTGTATAAATCATAATCTAATTTGATACCCAAAAAAATTGAATGAATAGTTAATAGTATTGCTGACGCTACTCCGAATATAAACATTAAGTTTTTATATTTATTATCTGGTTCAATTGTTGAAATAATTTTTTTATTATACATCCAATATTTTATAAGAAGAAAGGAAGTTATAAACATTGCAGGTTTAAATACTAAATATGTTGGAAAAACCCGAGCAGTTCTGCTTATTGAAGCTCCACCATCAAAGTAAGGTATGGTACTGTGTAGAATATCTTTTTGATCAGGAAATAATTCGTGGAATTGAGTAACTAATATTAAACAAATATTTATTGCAAGAAACGGTATTATAAAAATCCATAAAGTAATGGATCTTACTTTATTTATGCTATCCATTTTGTTTGTATTTATTTCTTCTTATTTTTTTTTCTTGCTCTTCTTTTTTTTGAGCCCATTTTTCTTCGGCCTCTATGCTTTTTTGGATACCCCATAATCTCCTTATTTTATAATTTTATTGACTTCTTTGTGGGATATAGCATTGTCGTTCTTACATATCAAATTTATTTATGAATAAATCATTTAAAACTTATCTTAAACATACTTACAAAGACTTTAAAATTCGTTCAGTAAATCCTCCATTAGTTAGAACGTCTACTGTAGTTTTTAAATCAATGAAAGATTTAAGAAATATTCAAAAGAAAAATTTAAAGAATCCTAGAGGAGGCCATTTTGAATATGGAAGGCAAGGTACATCAACTACTTACGAACTTGAAAAAATTTTGAATAATATAGAGGAGGCATATCACACTTTTTTAACACCAACAGGTTTTGGAGCAGTTTTTTTGACTTTATTTAGTATTTTAAGACCTGGCGATGAAATAATAATAGCTGACCCAGTTTATAGTCCTACTAGATTATTATCAGAAAATTATTTAAAAGAATTTAATATTAAAGCTAAATTTTATGATCCAAATAATCTAAGTACTATTAAGAGCAATATTACAAAGAAAACTAAACTTATTTATGTAGAAAATCCAGGTAGCAACACCTTTGAATTTCAAGACTTGGGTAAAATCTTATCTTTAGCAAAAAGAAATAATATTTGTACTGCAATCGATAACACATGGGGAACCCCATATTTTTTAAAACCAATTAAATTAGGCTTTGATTTATCAATTGTATCAGCTACCAAATATTATTCAGGTCATTCAGATGTAATGGGTGGAAGTTTAGCAGTTAGTAAAAAAGTATTTAAAAAAGTACTACAAGCACAAAATATGACAGGTTCAAGGTTAAGTCCCGACGATGCTTATTTCATAATGAGGGGTATACGTACCTTAGATGTAAGATTGGATAAACACCAACAAAATGCAAAACAAATAGCTAAATTCCTCTCGACAAAAAAGAATATTGAAGTTTTATATCCTCTCAAGAAGAATACAAAAAACTATAAACTCTGGAATAAATATTATTCTGGTTCCTCTGGATTAATGGGAATAAAAATAACTGCTAAAAACAAAAAGTCAGTAGATAAATTTGTAAATTCCTTGAAATTATTTGGACATGGTTATAGCTGGGGAGGATATGAAAGTTTAGCATTACATCAACAAATCAAAGAACAAGGCAATAGAAAGTTTATTAAATTGAGAAAAAATGAGCATATTGTAAGGTTACATATTGGATTAGAAGATTCAAAAGATCTCATTCAAGACTTAAGAAAATCTCTTAAATTTATTAAATGAGTTCTGAAAAATTTATAAAAAGCAATGCTGCTTTATTCACTCTTATTGCTGCATCTTTAGTTGTTTTTATATCTCTAAGTGTAAGACAAGTTTTTGGAATGTTTTTTATGGACTTTAATTCAGATTTAGGAATTTCAAATACTGAGTTTGGTTTGGCAATAGGTATTCAGATGCTTGGATGGGGCTTATCCGGACCAATATTTGGAGCTATAGCAGACAAGTATGGTGGTCATAAAGCGATAAGTCTTGCTTTTATTTTTTATATTGTGGGTGTTTATTTTTTATATTCAGGGCCAAATACAGGCATTTATTTTCAACTTAGTTTAGGTGTCTTAATTGGTATTGGTTGTGGAGGAACTGCAATTAGCATTCCAATGTCCGTTGTAGGTAAGCATTTCCCTTTGTCAAATAGAACAATAGCAATGAGCATTGTGACAGCGGTTGGTTCTTTTGGATATTTTCTATCGCCAATATTTACAAATTATTCTTTAACCAACAACGGCTGGGTCGATACATTATTCTTTTTCATGATTTTTCTGTTTTTAGGTTTTGTTGCTGCTTTTTTTGCAAGGTCTCCAATCTTAACTCAATCTACAGAACAGACAAATGATCAGACCGTTTTAGAAGCACTCAAGGAAGCTTATAAAAATAAAAGTTATGTACTTTTAACAGCAGGTTTTTTTGTTTGCGGTTTTCATATAACATTAGTTGGTACACACGTACCAAAATATGTAATAGACCGAGGACTAGAAGACTGGACAGCTGCAATGATATTATCATTAATTGGTCTATTTAATATTTTTGGATCTTTAGCAAGCGGATATCTATCTACAAAAACTAGTAAAAAGTTAATATTAAGCTGCATATACTTTTTAAGGGGACTTTCAATATGTCTATTTATTTTTACACCTCCAAGCACAATTACTTCAATAATATTTGGAGCGAGCTTTGGTATTTTATGGTTATCAACTGTACCTGCAACAAGCGGTATAGTTGCCCATATTTTTGGAACCAGATATCTTGGATTACTTTATGGTCTAGTTTTCTTAAGTCATCAAATAGGATCATTCTTTGGTGCTTACCTGGGTGGATTATTTTATGATTTATATGGTTCCTATGACTATGCGTGGTATTTGGCAATTGCATTATCTGTTTTTGCAGGTTTAATACATTTACCAATTAAAGAGAAAGCAATTGAAAGAACACAAACAGCATAAACTAGAGTTTAACCCCTTTTTAGAAAAAATTTATCAATCTGATAAACCTCTAATTATTTACAAAGTTAATAATGGATATGACATTTATACAGATTTCTCAAAAAAAATAATTTTAAACAAAAATAATATCAATTCTTTTTTTAGGAATTTTAAAAATAAATTATATAAAAAAGAGACTGATTTATTAATTGGTTTTTTTGGATACGAGATTTTATGTCATTTATTAAATATTAAACTTAAAAATCAAAAAAATAAGAATTTTTATAAGGGTATTTTTTATAAACCGGAAACAATAATAAAAATTAGAAAAGATATAAAGATTATTTCTACAAGAAAAAATTTTTCATATAGAAATTATTTTAATAAAACTCAAATTTTAAGTCCATTTAAATTAAATATTAATTATAATAAATATAAGAAAATATTTAATAAATTTGCTCAAAAAATAAGAGAAGGTGAAACATATCAAATCAAAATTTGCACTAAGTATAAAAATAAATCAACAATTAACCCAGTTAATTTTTTTTGGAAATTGATGAAAGTGAATTCATCACCGGAGTCTTTTATGATAAGGGATAAAGACTTTTCAATAGTAAGTTGTTCACCTGAGACTTTGATTGATAGAAAAGGTAATAATATAATAACAAAGCCAATAGCAGGAACCTTAAAAAAAAATAAAAAAATAAAAAAAATACAAGCTTTAAGATTTTTTAAGAATAATAATAAAGAGACAAAAGAACATAATATGATTGTTGATATGGAAAGAAGCGATCTATCGAGAATTTGTTCTCCTGGAACTGTAAAGATTTTAAAAAAGAAATATGTTGAGGAATACAAACACCTTTTTCATTATGTAACTACAATTCAAGGTCAATTAAGAAAAAAAGTTTCATTAAAACAAATTATTAAATCAATGATGCCAGGTGGATCTGTTATAGGATGTCCAAAAATTAGAACATTAGAACTTTTAAATAAACAAGAAAAGGAAGATAGAAATATTTTTACTGGGAGTTTTGGATATATTAAATTTAATAATGATATGAGATTTAATGTTATAATTAGATCAATACTTACTTACAAAAATATCTCAGAAGTTTCAGCTGCTTCTGGTGTAGTTTTAGATAGTACACCCTCAAAAGAATTTAAAGAAAATTTTAT
>TARA_Y200000002_G_scaffold381246_1_pt1 | contig 15490 bp, 13 predicted proteins | sample TARA_Y200000002 | Tara Oceans TARA_Y200000002 (sample SAMEA2619388) | marine metagenome | biome: marine biome (ENVO:00000447); feature: surface water layer (ENVO:00002042); material: "saline water (ENVO:00002010), including plankton (ENVO:xxxxxxxx)" | depth 5 m | reverse complement strand
GTAGAATTGATTTGGCTTCCCTTTTCAGAAGATATATTTATTGGACTGAATGTACTACGAATAAAACTCCCCTTACTTTTATTGCCTATAATAATAGGATCTACACCTTCTCTTTCTAAAAAAGAATTAAAAATTGTTGTAATTACTTATTTTGCAGGGTTATTAGTTAGTACAATTTGGGTTTATTTAGTAAGCGTGGACCTACTGACAACAACAAAAAACTCAGGAACTGTTAGAGACGCTTCTGTATTTATGTCTCATATTAGGTACTCTATTTTATTGTCTTTTTCAATAATGTTTTTGATCTATTTGTCTATAAAGGCCAACTTGAATAAAGTTTTAAGTAGTGTATTATTGATATGGCTGGTTTTTATACTTTTCAAGTTGGCAACTTTAACTGCTATTTGTGGTCTTTTTGTAGCGATTTTATCTTGCTTACCATTTCTTTTAAAGAATAATAAAAACATTTACAATAAACAGCTTCTAACAGTAATTGTGATATTTATTATAAGTGCAATTGCCTATTTGACCCACACGGTAAAAGATTTTTATCTTGTGAAAAATGAAAAAAGAAGCAGTAAAAAAGAAAGTGTAAAAGGAGAAAAATATTTAAACGACCTTAACGACCACACTACTGAAAACGGATATTACCTGTGGGAAAACATTGCTCCGATAGAATTGGAAAAAGCTTGGAATAATCGAAGTAATCTTCTATTTAGAGGACTAGACCATAAAGGTCAAATGCTGAAAGCAACAATTTACAGGTTTCTAACATCAAAGGGCCTGGATAAAGATTCTGCAGGACTTAGCCAACTTTCAAATAAAGAAATAGCACTGATTGAGTCTGGCGAGACCTCTTTTATTCATTACAATAACCTTGAAAAAAGAATAAGATCTTTTCTTTATGAACAAGAAAATCTTAAAAAATCTAAAGACCCCAATAATCAAACCACGAACCAGAGAAAAGAGTTTTGGAAAGTTGGTATGTCTATATTATCTGAAAACCAAGTTTTTGGTTATGGTCCAGGTGGAGTAAAAAAAGAATATAAAAAGTATTATAAAAAAAGCTCAACACTTTTATTACCCAAAAACCAATTGTTGGCTCATAATCAATTTCTTACTCAAGCAATTAATTTAGGCATTTTGGGTTTTTTAATGTGGACAGCTATTTTATTGTATAGTTTTATGAGAATTAAAAAAGACATTAAGATGTTATTTGTTTCCTATGCTGTATTAATGTTTTTTGCTTTTATGTCAGACGACATGTTAGAAGTGCAAGCGGGGGTGACTATTTTTTCTTTTTTTGGAACCATGATGGTTTTTTATAACCCTGATTTTGCTTGATTTAAAAAATCTACTAGTTTTTTTACTGCTAACCCTCTGTGACTAATTTTATTTTTAAGGCTTAATGGCATTTGAGCAAATGTTTGTTTATATCCATTGGGTCTAAAAATAGGGTCATACCCAAAACCGCCAAACCCAGTTTTTTTCTTTAATATTTCTCCTTCCACTTTTCCTTCAAAATAGTATTCTTCTTTCTGCAGAATTAAGGCTATTACAGTTTTAAAACAAGCCTTTCTATTTTTAGACGCAACGAGTTCACGTAATACTTTTTTTATGTTGTCTTCAGAATTACAATATGGCCCAGCATACCTTGCAGAGTATATTCCAGGTCTATTATTTAAGAATTTTATTTCTAGCCCAGTATCATCTGCAAAGCAATTTAATCCTGTTTTGTTATAAACATATTTGGCTTTTAGTAGGGCGTTTTCTTTAAGAGTTGTACCGGCTTCAGGAATCTTTTCAGTTATGCCTAAATCTTTTAGCCCAACAATTCCAAAATTCTTAATTGCAGCTTTTATTTCTTTTAATTTGTTTGGGTTGCTTGTGGCAAATACAATTTTTTTAACTTTCAAAAATAGATTTTTTTCTACGAATATAAGGTTAGAGTAACAGCCTTTAGTTGATAATTATAAGAATTAAATTTAAAAAGACAAAAATTCTATCTTAAATTCGAACTGATGAAAAAAGTAGCGGTTATAGAAGGTGGATACAGTAGCGAAAAAGCGATTTCAATTAAAAGCGCAAAAACTGTTTTTGACAATCTAGATAGAACAAAGTTTTCACCAACTAGAGTTTTAATTGATGAAAATGAATGGACTGCATATGATGAGGATGGTAGATATCTAATAGATAAAAATGACTTTAGCTTTATAAAAAACTCAAAAAAGAACATATTTGACTATGCGTTTATTGTAATTCACGGAACACCAGGAGAAGATGGCAAACTGCAAGGCTATTTAGATATGATTGGAATTCCTTATAATACTTCTTCTCCTGCGGTAATGTCTCTTACATTCCAAAAATTTCATTGCAATCAATTTTTAAAGAATTTTGGAATAAACACCCCAGAAGCCACGACAATAAAATCAGAGGATGTAATTAACGAAAGACAAATAATCGATAAAGTTAAATTGCCATGCTTTGTAAAACCAACCGACGGAGGAAGCAGTTTTGGAATTACGAAAGTTAAAAAAGAAAATGAACTATCTCCAGCTATAAAAAAAGCTTTTAAGTATGGGACAGAATTAGTAATAGAAGAAAACATATCCGGAAGAGAGGTTACCTGCGGAGTCTACAGGGACATAGAGGTAATAAAAGCATTGCCAATAACCGAAATAATATCTGAGAATGAATACTTTGATTACGATGCCAAATACAATGGGAAGTCTCAAGAAATTACTCCAGCTGACTTAGATGAACAGATGACAACTAATATTAAAGATCTAACAAAAGAAATATACGATATATTAGCAATGAGAGGAATCGCGAGGATGGATTATATTATCAATAAAGAAGGTGCTCCCTATTTAATAGAAATAAATTCTGTTCCGGGAATGAGTAAGGAGAGTATTATTCCTCAGATGATTAAAACGAGTAATAAACAAAAAGAAGACCTACTCAATAAAATTATTTTATGAACATTTTTACTATTAATTCCCTTAGCTTAACTTACAATAACAGTAAAAAGAAGATGATTAAAATTAGGCCTCTGTAGGAAAAATGAAGTTTAATTTTTTATTGTGAAAACCTAATTTGAAATTCTTTATTATTTAAAAGCATTAAACAAACAAGAAATAGTATTTTTATAAAATGTTTAAAAACAAAAATCTATTAATTACTGGCGGAACAGGATCTCTGGGCAGGGCCCTAACAAAAGAAATTTTTAAAAGACACAATGATATTGGAAAATTAATAGTTTTCTCAAGAGATGAACAAAAGCATTTTCAAATGAGAGAAGAATTCCCAGCTGAAGAATTCCCAAAACTTAAATTTGTATTAGGAGATGTTAGGGACTACGAAAGTATAAAATCTGCATGCAAAGAAGTTGACTACATTATTCATGCTGCAGCTATGAAACACGTCCATCTTTCAGAAATGAACCCCGATGAATGTATTAAAACAAACGTTATCGGAGCTCAAAACATAATTAAAGCTGCAAACAGCACCAATACAATGAGCTCTGTTGTTGCCCTTTCAACTGACAAAGCATGTGCACCTGTTAATTTATATGGCGCAACTAAACTAACATCCGATAAATTATTTATTGCAGCTAATAACAACTCAAACACCTGCTATTCAGTGGTAAGATATGGCAATGTTATGTCCTCAAACGGTTCAGTAATACCATTTTTTTTAAATAGAAAAAAGCAAGGAACTCTGCCAATAACTGATCCTGAAATGACAAGATTTAATATAACACTAGGAGAAGGTGTAAATCTGGTTCTTTACGCTTTGCAAAATGCATCGGGCGGGGAACTTTTTGTTCCAAAAATTCCATCTTACAATATTATGGATTTAGCAAAGGCAGTAGATTCAGAATGTAGCACTAAAATTATTGGGATAAGGCCAGGCGAAAAAGTACATGAGGAAATGATAAGCAGCTCTGACTCCTACAACACATATGACATTGGTAAATACTATGTTATTCTGCCAACAATTGTGAACTGGAATTTAAATGAATTTCTTGAAAAATTTAAAGCTAAAAAGGTGCCAGTTGGGTTTAATTATAATTCTAAAGAAAACAAAGAATTCTTGTCCGTAGAAAAATTAAAGAAGCTCATTTACTCAAACCAAAAATAGTTTGAAAGAAGATATAATACTTCCTAAAAAAAATCTTTTTGATGTTAATTTAAAAGAGATTTGGCAATACAAAGATTTGCTGTATTTATTTGTTAAAAGAGATTTTGTAGCCACTTACAAACAAACTGTATTAGGGCCCCTTTGGTTTATTATTCAACCAATTTTTACAACATTAATTTTCACAATAATTTTTGGAAAATTAGCATCTATTCCTACAGATAATTTGCCTCCAGTTCTTTTTTATATGTGTGGTATCACTTGCTGGAATTATTTTTCTGAAAGCCTTACCAAAACGTCTAATACTTTTACCACAAATGCCAATATTTTTGGAAAAGTTTATTTTCCAAGATTGATTATCCCATTATCTGTAATAATTTCTAATATTATTAAGTTTATTATTCAAGGTTTAATATTTATTTTATTCTTAGCTTATTATTATTACCAAGGAGCAAAAGTTAACCCAAATTTTGCCATTTTAATTTTACCAATATTGCTAGTTTTAATGGCGGGTTTAGGATTGGGATTTGGCATTCTAATTTCATCTTTAACCACAAAGTATAGAGATTTCCAATTTTTAGTTGCTTTTGGCGTTCAATTGTTTATGTACGCAACACCTGTCGTTTACCCGCTATCATTAGCCAAAGAAAAGTTAGGAGCCTATAGTTGGCTTGCATTTGCAAATCCAATGTCATCCATTATCGAGGCCATGAAATATTCTTTTTTAGGTCAAGGAGAGTTTAGTTTTTACCACCTTGGATACAGTTTTATATTTATGATTATTTTATTGTTTATTGCTATAATTACATTTAACAAAGTGGAGCAAACTTTTATGGACACTGTATGAAACCAGTTTTAGAAATAAAAAATATATCTAAAATATATCGTTTAGGAGTCATTAACTCTACCACCTTAAGCGATGACATAAAAAGGGTTTGGTTTAAAATAAGAGGTAAAGAAGACCCCCTTTTAAAAATAGGTGAGGAAAATAACAGACTTCAAGAAGGAGGTAAATATATTTGGGCTTTAGAAGACATTAACTTAGAGATAAATGAAGGAGAAGTTGTTGGAATTATTGGAAAAAATGGTGCAGGGAAATCTACTTTATTAAAACTTTTATCAAAAGTAACTAGGCCAACAAAAGGAAAAATTATTGCAAAAGGAAAAACAGCAAGTCTTTTAGAAGTTGGAACAGGTTTTCATCAAGAGCTTACAGGAAGAGAAAACATCTTTTTAAACGGTGCTATTTTAGGGATGACGAAAAAAGAAATAGCCTCTAAAATACATGAAATCATAGAGTTTTCTGGCTGTAAAAGATATATTGACACTCCGGTTAAAAGATACTCATCAGGGATGTTTGTAAGGCTGGCTTTTGCAGTTGCAGCATATTTGGAACCGGACATATTGATTGTTGATGAAGTTTTGGCAGTTGGCGATGCTGAGTTTCAAAAAAAAGCTATTGGCAAAATGAAAGACATTTCTAAAAGTGGCGGTAGGACAGTTTTATTTGTAAGCCACAATATGACCTCTATAAAAGCATTATGCAGTAGAGCAGTTCTATTAGAAAATGGTAAACTAACAAAGGACGGACACCCAGATGAGGTGATCAATTATTACTTAAATAGTAGTACAAAAATCAGTTATATAAAATCATGGTCATTAGAGAATAGGCCTTCAAATAACGACTTTCTTATAAGTAGAGTTTGGCTTACAAATAAGAAAAAAGATAAAATAACCTCCCTGAATGTAGATGAAACTTTTTTAGTGAATATTGATTTTGAAGTAATTAAAAACAACACTAAAGTAGGTCTTAATGTAATCTTGCACGACAGCAATCAAAACATTATTTCTTCAAGTATTAATAACCATGAAAAAAACTTCTATAGTCAAAAACATAGCACAGGTTTTTATACTAGCTATTGTAAAATACCAGGACTACTTTTTAATGCAGGAATATATTTTATAAGTATTTATATGTTTGGTGCTAATTTTAGGAATGCTAAAATGTTAGAATATGTACTAAAAATAGAGTTAGAAGACGGTGTAATTGTTAGAGGAGATTATCATGGTAGTTATGACGGCATTTTAAGGCCCATGTTAGAATGGGAAACTAATTTAATAGATTTTAAATGAAAATTTTAGTTTTAGGTATTACGGGGATGTTGGGTCATAAAGCCTTCTCTATTTTTAGTGAAAATTCAAAATTTGAAACTTTTGGTACCGTAAGAAAAACCAAAGCCATTGAGAATTATGTTAAGGACTCTTATAATATTTTTTCCAATGTCGATGCTTTAAACCCCAAGTCTGCTTTTAAGCTAATTGATCAATTAAACCCCGATATTATTTTAAATTGTATAGGTGTTATTAAGCAATTAAAAGAAGCTAAGGATCCTATCTTATCTATAGAAATAAATTCTTTATTTCCTCATAAACTAGCTAATCATATAAAAAATTCTAAAATTAGGTTAATTCATATTAGTACAGATTGTGTTTTTTCAGGAGATAGAGGAAATTATAGAGAAATTGATAGCTCAGATGCAAAAGATTTATATGGCAAGACCAAATTTTTGGGCGAGCTAACTAATTATGACAATTGTATTACTTTAAGAACCTCTATAATAGGGCCAGAGTTAAAAGGAAAACTAAGTTTACTTGAATGGTTTTTAGCTCAAAAAAAATCAGTTAAAGGCTTTAGCAATGCTATATACTCAGGTTTCACAACACTTGAGTTAATTAATATTATTGAAAATTATGTTTTTAAAAAACCAATGAAAAATGGGTTATATCACTTATCAAGTAATCCAATAAGTAAATTAGAATTACTAAAAAAAATTAATAAAATTTATAAAAAAGAAATTTTAATAGAACGATTTGATGATTTTAATAATAATAAAACACTAAATAGCGATTTATTTAAAAATGATTTTGGCTATATTGTAAAATCATGGGATCAAATGATTTCTGAAATGTATAAAAACTCTACTGCATGAAAGTCATTACTATTTTAGGGACGAGACCAGAAATTATTAGACTGTCTCTGACCATGAAGCTATTAGACAAGCATGTCAATCATATAATTATTCACACAGGTCAAAATTATGACTATGAATTAAACGAAGTTTTTTTTAATGACCTAGGTTTAAGAAAGCCAGATTACTTTTTAAAAATAAACACAAAGACCCTAGGAAATATTTATGGCGACACTTTAATAAAATCGGAAGAAATTCTAAAAAAGGAAAACCCCGATGCAGTTTTAATTTTAGGAGATACTAACAGTAGTATTGCAGGAATTATTGCTAAAAGATTACAAATTCCTATTTATCACGTAGAAGCTGGCAATAGGTCATTTGATCAAAATGTTCCTGAGGAAATAAATAGAAAAATTATCGACCACATCGCGGATTTTAATATTGTCTACTCTGAAAGGTCTAGGCAGCATTTAATTTCAGAAGGCTATCCTCACAGAAAAACTTACTTATCGGGGTCTCCTATGAAAGAAATTTTGACAAATTGTCAAACCAAATTAAAAGAATCAAAAATATTAGATAAACTAAATTTAGTTTCAGAAAACTATTTTTTAGTAAGTATTCACAGACAAGAGAATGTAGATTTAAAAGAAAACTTAATTAATATTTTAGATATTTTAAACGCAGTTGCTGAAAAATACAATATAAAAATTATTGTCTCTACTCACCCTAGAACTAAAGAAAGGCTTAACGCATTACCAAACATTGAAATTGATAAAAGAGTTGAATTTTTAAAACCATTTGGATTTTTTGACTATTTATCCTTACAACAAAACTCTAAAGCTGTTATTTCAGATAGTGGTACGATAAGTGAAGAGTCAGCAATTTTGGACTTTCCAGCAATAACACTTAGAAAATCTATGGAAAGGCCAGAGGCAATTGATGCAGGCTCCATAATATTAACAGGATTGGATAAAGAAACGGTATTAACTTCACTTGATGTGGCAATATCTCAAAATGATATAGATCTAGCTAAATCAATACCTAAAGAATATGAAATTAAAAATACTTCCTGGAGAATTTTGAAATTAATTTTAGGTACAGCAAAGTTAAGTAACCAATGGAATTCAATTATTAAAATAAAATAATACATGTCCGCTTTTAATTCCTTAGTTTCGATTGTAATTCCAGTTTATAATGGTTCTAATTACTTAAAAGAAGCAATTGACAGTGCATTAGCTCAGACGTATAGTAACATTGAAGTTTTGGTAATTAATGACGGTTCGGACGATAATAATGCAACTCACAATATAGCACTTTCATATGGTGATAAGATTAAATATTACAAAAAAGAAAATGGAGGAGTTTCTTCAGCGCTTAACCTAGGATTAACAATGATGAGAGGAGATTATTTTTCATGGTTGAGTCATGATGATATTTATGTAGAAAAAAAAATTGAGAAACAAGTAAATTTTTTTTTAAAAAACCCTGACAAGTTAATTGTTACTGGACACTTTGAATCCTTAGATTTCAATAATAAAGTAACAATTTTTTCGTACGAGAAGAATTTTATTTTTGAGAACGGATGGGATGTTTTAACAAAATGGAATCATTTTTGTGCAATGCTAATCAATAAAAAATGTTTTATGAATCTGAGATTTAATGAAAAAAACTCTGACTCACAGGATTTGGAAATGCAATTACAGCTAGTAAAAAGGCATAAAATATACTCAATATCTGAAATTGTTTTAAGACAAAGAGTTCACTGGAGCTCAGGAACGTATTTAGATTTGAAATCTCATCTAAAAAGAAAAAAAGTTTTTATAAAGAACCTAATACCAACTTACGGATTTGATTTTTTCAAACCAAAAAAAATTGAAAATCCAACAGAGTACAAAATATTAGTTATGTTTGGGGATTTTTATATGAAGAATAGTCAGGTAAATATTTCTCGTTATTATTATTGTAAAGCGCTCTTGAAAAAACCCTATTCAATTAAAATAATTTTATTTATTTTATTTGGAAAACTCGGATGGAATTTCTTTTACAGATGGTGAGATATAGATTGTTTGATAAACAAAAATTGAAAAGAAGTCTCCCAATAAACTTTTCAAAAAAGCATTTTTATATTTTTAAAAGAGAAATAGAAAGAGAAATTCCAGAAATAATATGTACAATACAAAAAAAAGTAAATATTAGTTATGATGAATACTTTTGGACTAAATTCAAAATCCTGAATGAATCTTTTTTTTTAAAAAATTACAGAAATAATTTATCGCGCTTAGTAAAGCTAAAATTTTTAATAAAAAGTTTTTTTTTAAAAAAAAGAAAAATTGAAAAAGGTCTTTGGCTAACAAATGACTGGAGTATCGGTTATTTTCATTGGTTTTGTGATGTTTTGCAACAGTATTATTTTTTTGACAAAAAAATAATAGAACAATATCCGTTATTACTAACTACGAAATATAGAAATATAGAATTTATAAATAATTCAATTGAACTTTTAAACATCAAGGTCATTTATATAAATGAAGATGAAGTGGTTAGAATTAATAATCTAATAACAATTCCATATAAACTGATAATGGGGAACTATATTCCCGAAGTTATAAATAAAGTTAGTAATTCTTTAAGAATAGAAAATAATATAACAAACAAACCAGTCTTTGTTTATATAACTAGAGTTAATGCTAAAAAAAGAAAAATAATAAATGAATTAGAAATAATCAATATCTTAAGCAAATATGACTTTAAAATAATCAACTGCGAAGACACGGCTTGGAACTATCAAAGAAATATCTTTAGTAAAGCATCTATTTTAATATCAAATCATGGGGCAGGACTTACAAATATGTTGTTTATGAGTGCAAATACAAATATTATAGAGCTTAGAGCCAACAACTCTGAAAAGCAAAATTGTTATTTTTCCCTTAGTTCAGATCTTAAATTAAATTATTATTATTTATTGGGAAAAAAATTACAAAATAGCTTAGATCCTCATACTGCAGATATTTTTATTGAAACAGACAAATTGAATAAACTTCTAAAAAAAATCATTAAATAAATGTGTGGAATAGTAGGTATAATTAGAAAAAATCAATTTGTCAGCGACAGGGAATTACAAAGATTAGTAAATCAAATTATTCACAGAGGGCCTGACGCTAAGGGTTTTTATAACCAAGAAAACATTGGCATTGGACATACTAGATTATCAATTATTGACTTAGATACAGGGTCTCAACCAATGTTTAGTTCAAATAATAAAATAATAATAACATATAATGGAGAAATTTATAATTATAAAGAATTAAAAAAAGAACTCATATCTAAGGGGCTTAAATTTTCGACTAATTCTGATACTGAAGTAATAATTAATTCGTATTTATATTGGGGAAAAGACTGCTTAAAAAAATTCAGAGGAATGTTCGCTTTTTGTATTGTTGATTTAGAAAAAAAAATATTTTTTTTAGCTAGAGATTTTTTTGGAATAAAGCCATTAAACTACCGGATAAACGATGAATATTTTGCTTTTTGTTCAGAAATACCACCTCTAGTAAACATTAAAGGTCCCCAACTTAAAGGAAATATATTAGCAATAGATCAATTTTTACAATTTCAATATATCCCAGATCCAGACACTATTTATGAAAAAGTATATAAGCTAGAGCCCGGCAATTTTATGATAGTATCATTTAAATGCGATATTATTCAAAAACAAGAGTACTGGAATCCAATGTTTAATAGTCGAACTTATTTTCAGAAAAAGGACTTAGAAGAAGAACTTTATAAGTGCGTAACCACACATTTAGTTTCTGACGTTCCATTTGGTGTTTTGTTATCTGGGGGAATTGACTCAACAATTATTACAATGTTTATGTCCAAAGTTCTAGACAAAAAAATTTCTGCATTTTCTATAGGCTTTGAAGAATCAGAATATGATGAAACTAGTTACGCAGAGACTGTTGCAAAAAAGTTGGAATTAAATCTTTTTAAAAATAGAGTTCAACCAAAAGATTTTGAAGTTATTCCAGAACTTATTTTAAATCATGCTGGCGAACCATTTGGTGATGATTCAATATTACCAACATCAATTTTAATGCGAAGCGCAAGAAGTCATGTGCCAATGGTTCTCTCTGGTGATGGTGGAGATGAAGCTTTTGCGGGCTATGTTTCGTATAAAAATTGGGTACAAAATCACCCATTAAATTATTCATCAAAGTTGTGTCAAGAGAAGAGTTTTTTGAAAATACCAAGATTTTTAGTTGGCAGTCTACGTAAATATATAAAAAATAATTTCAGCACCAACCATTTAGATGAGTGGTTAAATCAAAATACGATTGTTAGTGCCGAAGAAAGAGGAAAGCTCTGGAATAAGGACTTTCAATACTTAATAAAAAAAGAAAGCACGACGTTCAATAGCCTACACTCTAAAGCATTGAGACTTGATAGGATTTCGTATGCTCAGTACTTAGACATTAAAACTTATTTGAATTCTTCGGTTTTAAGAAAAGTTGATATTTCAAGTATGAAATTTGGTCTTGAGGTCAGGACTCCATTTATTGATAGATATTTAGCATCTTATTTTTTAAATTTAGAGCAAAATCAAAAGTTTAAGTTTATTAATAATAAATTTGAGGGTAAGGTAGCTTTAAAAAAATTAGTCGAGGAAGTATTTGGTTCCGAATTTACTTACAGGAGAAAAATGGGGTTTGCTATTCCAAAAAAGAATTGGTTTGCAAAGGGGGAGTATTTATATAACCTGATGTTTGATTTAATTTCGAATAATAACTGCAGATTAGATGAGATTTTCAATATTAGTTATATCATAAAAACCTTAGAAAGCCACTCTAACTTTAATAATCATTCTAAAACACTTTGGCAAGTTCTTATATTAGCCATCTGGATGGATGGAAATAAAAACATAAATTTTTAACATGATTGAAAAACTATATGTAGACCCTTTTTTAAAATCACCGTGTAAGCTGTTAAAAAAAGATAATGTATTAGTTAACGAACACAACAAAAAATATAAAATCATAAATAACATTCCTCGCTTTGTGACTTCGGAAAATTATGCAAGCTCCTTTGGATTACAATGGAATAAGTTTAGAAAAACACAGTTAGATTCATTTACCGGAACAAGCCTTACAGAAAATAGACTTTTAGAGTTTTTTGATCATGATTTATCCCTTTTTAAAAACAAGGAAGTGCTTGAAGTAGGCTCAGGCGCAGGAAGGTTTACAGAAATCCTTTTAAAAACACAGCTCTCATTATTATGTAGTGTTGATTTTTCTACGGCAGTAGAGGCTAATTATCAAAACCATGGTAATTATAAAAATCTTTTTATTTGTCAGGCTGATGTTAGGTGCCTTCCATACAAAGATAACAGTTTTGACGTTGTTGTTTGTTTAGGGGTCATCCAACACACCCCTAATCCAGAAGAAACTATTAAAATATTAGTTGAAAAACTCAATAAAGGAGGAACATTGCTAATAGACCATTACGCTTTAGATTACCCTGAAAATAATGCTCGAAAGTTTTTAAGGAAATTTTTGATTTCAAAAAACCCAAGTTTTTGTTATTTATTTGTTTCTTTTTTAACCGCCTTTTTATGGCCAATTCATAGACTAGTATGGCTTTTAGAGCAAAAACTAGTAAAATCTAACAGAGGCCAAAGAATTAGAAAATTTTGGTTAAAAGTTTCACCCATTTTAGACTATCATACGCTTTATAGGCCACTAAGCCCTAAACTTCAATATATGTGGTCTAAATTGGATACACATGACACTTTAACAGACTTTTACAAACATTTAAGATCTAAAGATCAAATTAAAAGAGCCCTAGAAAAGCACGATTTAGAAATTTTGTTCGTAAAAAAAGGCGGTAATGGTATTATTGCCAAAGCTATTAAAAGGTAATGATTTTATTTATAGGACATGAAGCATCTTTAACAGGGGCGCCCAAAAGCCTTTTAATTATTATATCACATATTAAGAAAAACTACAGGGAACCTATTATAATTGTTTTGAAGCAGTCTGGAGAACTAATTAAAGAATATGAAAAATTAGGAAAAGTTTTAATTTGGGAAAAACCATGGTATAATGAACAAAACTTTTTTAAGAGGATAAATAACAGGTTTTTTGATTCAAATTCTTACCGGCAAAAAAAAATAAAAAAGTATTTTAAAAAATCACCACCTAAACTAATTTTCAATAATACAATAGCAAATGGTAATATTTTAAAAAGCCTATCGTTTCTCATGGTTCCTGTAATTAGTCGTTTGCCAGAGTTAGAGTTTGTTATGAAGATTTATGATGTGCGCCATAAGAGTACAAAAAATGTTTTAAAATACAGTTCTTATTTTATTACACCTTCAATTTCTGGCAAAAAAAATCTGGTTACGAACTTTAAAATTCCAAAAAACAAGGTAGAAGTTTCTTATGGGACATTAGACCCAAAAAATCTAGTAAACAATAGCCAAAAAATTTCTAAAAAAGAATTAGGGATTAAAGAAGATAGCTTTATTGTAGGAACATGTGGTACCTTAGGTTGGCGAAAAGGAAGTGATTTGTTTTTAAGAGTCGCAAAACAATTAATTGAAGAAGAAAGAATTATTTTTATTTGGGTTGGAGCGGATAAAAGTTTAGGAAGTTATTATGAGTTTATATATGAAATAGAGAAGTTAAATTTAGGTAATAAAGTAATGGTGATTAACCGCAACAAAGAAATATTAAAATATTATAAAATAATGGATATTTTTTTAATGACATCAAGGGAAGATCCATTCCCTTTAGTTAATTTAGAGGCAGCAATAAATAATGTGCCGATTATTTGTTTTAAAGACAGTGGCGGATCCGAAGAGTTTGTTGATGCAAGTTTAGGCTTTGTTGTTCCTTATGCAGACACAAATCAAATGTCTAAAAGAATTTTAGAATTATACTCATCGAGCGATCTAAAGCTTAAATTGAGTAATGGTGCTTTTAAAAAAGCAGAAAATTTTTTATCTGTTAACCAATTTAAAATCATAGAAGAAACAATTGAAAAATATATTTAGTTGAAACAAAAAATACTCATCTCTATTTTAAATTATAATAATTCTGAAGCAACAAAAAAATGTATCAAGAGCGTATTATCAAATATAATTGAGGGGTGTGAAGTTTTAGTAATAGATAATAATTCAACGGATGGTTCTTTTTTAATATTGAAAGAATATTTTAAAAAATTAAATATTATTAAATCAAATAATAATGGTGGATATGCCTCTGGACACAAAATCTCTGTTGATTATGCTATTGACAATAAATTCGATTTCATTTGGATATTGAATAACGATTTGATTGTAAAAAAAGAAACTTTAAAAGAACTAATTTCTGCTTTTAATGAATTTGGATTAGGAATTTATGGTAGCATATCTTTAAAGTCGGAAAACCCTGACATAATTAACTTTGGAGGAGGAAATACTCATAAAATAGATGAACCTTTCGAATATAATTCTTACGAAGATTCTAATTTAGAAAAATATTACAAAGAAACTCAAATAAGAAAAGTACAATCAATTGAAGGAAGCTCCATGTTTATACCAGTAAAACTAATTATAAAATATGGGTTTATGAGGTTAGACTATTTTATGTATGCCGAAGAAACGGACTATTGTTACCGATTAAGTAAACTTGGAATTTCTTCTTATGTTGTACCAAAATCTATTATTATACATGGCGGGGGTGAGTCATTAAAAAGCAACAAATATTTAGAATCGTATTACAGAAGAAGGAACATGCTTTTTTTTGAAAAAGAACATTATAATATTTCTGTTATAAGGAATATTCACAGGAGAATAGGAATCTTAAACTTTGTTAAGTTCATAATTAAAGGATTTTTTTTCAAAAATGAATCGAATGAACTTTACTATTTAAATATGGCGAACATTCATGCTCTTTTTAATAAAAGAGGAAAACTAAATGATGCCAAGAATTAAAATGAAAAATAAGATTAAATTATATAATCAAAATTATTATTAATAATTGACTTTATTAATTGATCTTCTTTTTTGAGAGCAAAGCAGTTACTCCAAAATTTATACTTTTCATAGGTATAATCCCAATAATAATCATTTACTCTTAATAATTTTTTTGAGCCAATTCTATATGTATCAAAACCTTTAAGGGACAAATAGTCAACGATATCTTTCATTGGGTTTTTTATTCCTGGACCTCGATGATCATCTAAACAATCACTACACTCAAAGACAATATACTCGCAAAGAGAAAGATTTTCTCCTAAACCTTTTATTACATTAGTATCATTTCCTTCAACATCAATTTTTAAAAACTTAATTATAATATTTTCTAAATTATATTCTTCTTTTAAAACCTCACTTAATGTTT
>TARA_Y200000002_G_scaffold159167_1_pt1 | contig 15512 bp, 11 predicted proteins | sample TARA_Y200000002 | Tara Oceans TARA_Y200000002 (sample SAMEA2619388) | marine metagenome | biome: marine biome (ENVO:00000447); feature: surface water layer (ENVO:00002042); material: "saline water (ENVO:00002010), including plankton (ENVO:xxxxxxxx)" | depth 5 m | reverse complement strand
ATACCTAAATCATTAAGATAGATTTGACTATTATCAACATTTGATATCAAATCTTTAACTTCAACTTCAAAAACTTTTTTTAGTTGTGCAACAACATTTAACGCTAATTCTTTTTCACTAACTGCCCTAGCATTAATTCCACTATTTGTTAAAAATGCTGGAATTTCCAGAACACCATGATCACCTGTCAAAAATAACATGTATTGATTTTCACCTAGTTCTTTATCTAAAAACAACAAAAGTTTTTCGATTTCTTTATCTAGACGGATATATGTGTCCTGAGTTTCTACAGATGCCACCCCAAAACTATGACCAATATAATCTGTTGAAGCATAGCTTATGGTTAATACATCCGTTACACCCCTATTACCCAAATTCTCATTTATAACTGCTTCCATTGCAAAATCAGTTGTCATTTCATTTCCATACGGCGTTTCCTTTATCATATCAAAACAATCATTATGTTTCATCAAAGATTTTGTATCATATGGAAATGCAGAATCATCTTTTCCTTTGAATAATTTTTCAAAATTATTATTATCAATTTCATAATTATCATAGGTTGAAATTTCATAAAGTGGTACCCATTCTTCTAGATATTTTTCTAAATTATCTTCCATATTGAAATTTTCAACCCAAGTTGGTAATTTTTGCATATAATAGGTGCTAGTAATCCATTGCGCCTTTTCTTTTCCGTAATACCAATAAGCCGCATCAGCATTTTTTCCACCCATTAAAATTGACCCTCTGTCTTTAATACCAACAGAGATTGTCTTTGCAGTTGGACTGTAGTACTTATTAACGTCAGAAAATGTTTCAACCAACAAATTATTTGGGGATTTATTTCCACTATAATCATCTCCACCGATATTATCATAATTACTGTCATCAGTGCAATAGACAGATTTACTTTTTTCTCTATCATACCAGTTATTTCCAACTATTCCATGAGTCATTGGAGTCGATCCAGTAGACACAGAGGAATGTCCAGGGCCTGTAACTGTGGGTACATAATTATAGAAGTTATTTTTACAATTAAAACCCTCATTTATTAATCGATTAAATCCATTTTCAGAAAATCTATGTGATAAATTTTCTAAAAAGTCGTAACGCATTTGATCAACAACAATTGCTACAACTAGTTTTGGTTTTTCTAAATTCTTATTGTCAGAAGAACAGCATAAAAGAAATGAAAAAGAAAAAAGTAAAATAAACCTTAACATAAAGAAATTTAAAATATAAAAATAGGTATTCTGCATAGACTTTATTGTTAAATTATTGTAAATTAATTTTTCAATAAATCCTAAATGAATTTTTTACATAACATAGGCTTATATATAATTATGTTGCAAAAAATGTTTCATAAACCCACCAAATGGAAGGTAATGAAAGAGCTTATTTTAAAAGATACGGAAGACACTGTAGTAAATTCATTGGGGATTATTTCATTTGTTTCGTTCTTTATCGGTGGGGTAATTACAATTCAATTAGCATTAAGTATGACAGGCTCTTTTTACCCTGATTATTTGGTTGGATTTGCTACTAGAGAAACTATAATACTTGAGTTTGCTCCAACAATAATTTCTATTATTATGGCAGGTAAAGTAGGGTCATTTATAACTTCAAGCATCGGGTCAATGAGAGTAACAGAACAAATTGATGCTTTGGAGGTAATGGGAATTAACTCAATCAACTACTTAGTGTTTCCTAAGATTATTGCATTATTGTTATATCCATTTTTAATTTCGATTGCAATGTTTTTAGGAATATTGGGTGGTATGATTGCTTGTGTGTATGGCGGCTACAGTACAATGAGTGCATTTATTGAAGGAATACAAACCGACTTTATTCCTTTTCATATGACTTATGCTTTTATTAAAAGTTTTGTTTTTGCTTTTATTTTAGCAACTGTACCATCCTTTCATGGTTACCATATGAAGGGTGGAGCACTCGAGGTTGGTAAAGCAAGTACAAAATCATTTATATGGACCAGTGTTTCAATTGTTGTTTTTAACTTTTTAATAACTCAAATGTTGCTAGGATAATGATAGGGGTTAAAAACATAAAAAAATCATTTAATGAAAAACCTGTTCTCAAGGGAATCTCGTGTGAATTTGAAAAGGGAAAAACCAGTTTAATAATTGGTCAAACTGGTTCTGGTAAAACAGTTTTTTTGAAATGCCTATTAGGTTTACATAAACACGATTCAGGAAAAATCATTTTTAACGACAGAGATTTCGAAAAAATGAACGAAAATCAAAAAATGGAGCTCAAATCAAGAATAGGCACAGTATTTCAAGGAAGTGCACTTTTTGATTCTATGACAATTGAAGAAAATATTATGTTTCCCCTGAAGATGTTTAAAAATCTTCCTTTTGATGAAATGCTTGACAGAGTGAACTTGGTACTCAAAAGAGTTGAGTTAGAAAACAGCAATAAGAAGATGCCAAGTGAAGCATCCGGAGGAATGCAAAAAAGAGTTGCAATTGCCAGAGCAATTGTCAATAATCCCGAGTATTTGTTCTGTGACGAACCAAATTCTGGTTTAGATCCAAAAACAGCTATTGTAATCGATAATTTGATTAAAGAAATTACTGAAGAGAGAAATATAACTACAATAATAAACTCTCACGATATGAATTCAGTAATGGAAATAGGTGAAAAAATCATATTTCTAAAAAACGGAGTATTAGAATGGGAAGGGAGCAAATCTAATATATTTAAAACGGATAATCATGCGGTTACAGACTTTGTCTACTCATCTAATCTATATAAAAAAGTAAGAAAAATGTATCAAAAGAAATAGCTACTTTATTTCTTTTAAACCAGTGAGATTAGAGGAACTTCTTATCTTATCACCAAGTCCATCTACCATTTTAATATTATATTTTTTACAAACATTTGTCTCAGGAACTTCACTTGTTGCCCTGTCTCCACCATTTGCAAATATATCTGGTTTTACAGCCTCAAGAGATTTACATACAGTTCTGTCTTGATCAATTGAAAGAAAAACCTCGTCAACAAATCTTAAAGCTTTAACGATTTCAACCCTGTCATTCTGGTCCATAAAAGGCTTCCCTTTTTTTAGCTTACATTGATGGTTGTTATTTACAATGACAACTAAAGAATCACCTAATTCTTTAGCCATCTTTAAATATTCTAAATGACCAACATGTATCGGATCAAAATATCCACTTACGGCAACTCTAATTTTATTTTTATCACTCATAAATAATTTCTTCAACTACAGCATTTGGGTTAAACAAATATAGTTTTTTACTTAACACGTCCACACATTCATACCTTTTTCTCAATTTTTTTATCATTTTATATTTTCTATTATTTGAGGCTCTAAAAATTTCACCATTATTGAGATTCAAAACATATTTTGCCTTTTTAATATTATAATTATTTAAGGCAAGACTTAAATCAGAATGTGAATCGGTTGATGCTTTTGGATTTGTAGCATAATTAGAAAGAAACTTTAATATTTGATCAGGAAAAATATCGTTATTTATTATGGGAAGTAATAGTTTTTTAAAAGTATTTTTCCATTCAACTCCGTGGGGTTTAATATGTACACCATAATTTTTGACAGAGAAATAATGAGATATTTCATGAATTAATGTTATCAAAAATCTGTAAGTATTTAAATTTTCATTTATAGTGATAATCACCAACCCATTTTTTTTGATTGAAAAATCACCATGTTTAGTTCTTCTTGATTTTTTTAATTTAAAAATGATATTTTCAGAGGAAATAAGACCCCTTACATACTCTACAGAAGATTTAGGTATTTTATCAAATATTTGTTCCATTTATGGGGTGGTCGATGAAACTGATATTACTTTTCCGTTCATCAACTTGTAACCATTGGTAGAAAAATTATATATGTATTCCGCCATTTCTAACGCTGAAGTGGAAGCTGTAAAATTTGGAAAAGCTTTTTCTAACATCTTAGTTTGAACTGAACCTAAAGCAAGAGAATTAAAGTGGATTCCTCGATCTTTATATTCCTCCGCTAACATTTCGGTTAAAATATTCAATGCTCCTTTACTTGAACTGTAAGCTGAAAGACCAGGAAATTTTACAGTTCCTTGGACACCTCCAATAGAACTAATATTTAAAACATTAGAACCCGATTCCATGAAATCGATTGTGTTTTTGACAAGCATTGCAACCGAGAAAACATTTGTGGAATATACCATTTGAAAATCCTCAAGAGTGGTTTCTTTAAAAGGTTTATTTACCAGAAAACCAGCATTGTTTATTAAAACATCAATTTTTTCAACTTTTTTTAAAAACTCATTTATTTTTCCATAATCATTATGATTTAAATCAAAATCAATAGCATCAACACCATCTAATTTTAAATCTCTTAACTTAGAGTTATCCCTTGATAAAGCTAAAACTATGTGATTTTTTTTTGAAAAAATGTTTACTAGTTCAAAGCCTATACCTGAACTAGTTCCTGTAATGATTATATTTTTAGACATTTTGATATTGCTAAATTAGCATTGATAATGGATTTTCAATAAGAGGCTTTAGAGCTTGTAAAAATTTAGCTCCTGTCAATCCGTCTACAACTCTGTGATCACATGCCAAAGTTAATTTCATAGTATTTCCTACAACAATTTCTCCTTCTTTAACAACCGGCTTCTGAACAATTGCACCAACCGAAAGAATTACTGAATTTGGTGGATTAATTATTGAAGTAAAACTTTCAATACCAAACATCCCAAGATTTGATATTGTAAAGGTACTACCCTGCATCATTTCAGGAGTAAGTTTTTTATCCCTTGCTAAACCTGCCATCTCCTTGACTGAACTGCTGATGTCTGCAACACTCATTTTATCAGCATTTTTTAATACCGGAACTATTAAACCATCCTCTACCCCTACTGCAACTCCTATATTGACAAAATTATTATATCTAATCTTGTCATCAAACCACTGAGAATTTACACTCGGGTTATTTCTTAATGCAACTGCACAAGCTTTTATGATAATGTCGTTAAATGAGATTTTTGTATCTGGAATTGAATTACATTGTTTTCTAAATGCAATAGTTTCTGACATGTCAAGCTCAATATTTAAATAATAATGAGGTGCTGAAAATTTAGATTCAGACAGTCTTTTGGCTATAACCTTTCTCATTTGAGAGTGATTAACCTCAGTATAGTCTTCGATAACATTGGAATCTGAAACAATATTAGTAACTGGCTGAACAATCGTTGGTTCTTTATAGTTTTCGATGTCCGTTTTAATAATTCTTCCGCTGTCACCAGTTCCTTGAATCATCGAAATGTCAAGGTTCTTTTCCTTAGCTAATTTTTTAGCCAATGGTGAAATAAAAATCCGGTCTGTTTTTGTTATAGTTTTTGATGAATCATCAATTTTTTTCTCAGGCATAGTCTCAATAACTTCTTGATCAGCTTTCTGAGTTTTTGGTTTTTCAACAGTTTTTTTACTACCACTTAAATAAGGATTAACATCTGTACCTTTTGGGCCAATTACAGCAAGTAATGAATCAACTTTTGCAGAATCTCCTTCGGCTAGACCAACGTGAAGTAATGTTCCTGAATAAAAAGACTCAAATTCCATTGTAGCTTTATCTGTCTCAATTTCAGCTAGAATCTCTCCCTCATCAACCTCATCACCGACTTTTTTGAACCAGGATGCAACAGTTCCTTCCTCCATCGTATCACTTAATCTAGGCATTGAAACAACGTGAACATCGTCATTATCTGGTATTTCTATATCTTGAGTTTGTTCAATTAGTGGTTCTTCTGGTTCAGAAATCTCACTTTTATCTTCTTCAACTGATTCTTTATCACCGCCTAAAATAGATTCAATATCATCACCTGGATTTCCAATAATAGCTAGAGGAGCATCAACTTTTGCAGTTTCATTTTCCTGAATTCCAATGTATAACAAGGTACCTTCATAAAATGATTCAAATTCCATGGTTGCCTTGTCAGTTTCAATTTCGGCTAAAATTTCTCCCTCCTGTACAGTATCACCAACCTTTTTAAACCAGGTTGCAACTGTTCCTTCTTCCATGGTATCACTCAAGCGAGGCATTTTAATTAACTCAGCCATAATTAAATTTTATGTTTTAAAAATGGGTAATTATCCTGTTCGTAAACAGAATCATACATAATATTTTTTTCAGGATAGGAAGATTCTTCAGCGAATTTTTCACATTCTTTAACTATATCTTTTACCCTTAAATCAATTTCATCTATTTGTTTTTGTGTTGCATATTTCTTTTTTAGAATAAGTTCCTTGACCTTGGTAATAGGGTCAATTTTTTTGTACTCAGCAACTTCATCCTTTGTTCTGTAATGTTGGGCATCACTCATTGAATGGCCTCTATACCTATATGTTTTCATTTCTAAGAAAGTTGGCCCATCACCATTTCTGGCTCTTAATATAGCTTCGTCTATAGCCTTTGCAACATTTACAGGATCCATACCATCAACTGGACCACATGGCATTTCGTAACCCAAACCTAATTTCCAGATATCAGTTGTATTAGATGTTCTTTCAACAGACGTTCCCATCGCATAGCCATTATTTTCGCATATAAATACCACTGGTAGTTTCCACAACATTGCCAAATTGAATGTTTCATGTAATGATCCCTGTCTCGCAGCACCATCACCAAAATAGCATAGAGTTGCAGCATCACTCCCATGATATTTATCACCAAATGCTATACCAGCACCAAGTGGAATCTGCCCACCAACAATACCATGACCTCCATAAAATCGATGTTCCTTGGAGAATATATGCATAGAACCACCCAAACCTTGAGAAGTACCAGTCGCTTTACCATATAATTCAGCCATAACTCTTTTTGGGTCAACTCCCATTCCGATTGGTTGAACATGATTTCTGTAGGCTGTAATCATCTTATCCTTGGATAAGTCCATGGCATGAAGAGAACCTGCAAGGACAGCTTCTTGGCCATTGTAAAGGTGTAAAAACCCTCTAACTTTCTGCTGTATGTAAACCGCAGCTAGTTTATCTTCAAACTTTCTCCAAAATAACATATCCTCGTACCAAGATAAATATGTGTCTTTAGTGATTTTCTTCATAGGTCAGTATTGAATCCACAAAAATAAGACATAGATTGTCCATTGCAAAAGACAAAATAAAATATTTTAACAAGAAAAACTAGTATTCTAAATATGAGTTGGAGCCGAAATCAAAGGTAAGAGAAAATCTTAGTGTATTTTCAAGGGGGCTTGGAACCTTAGAAGCAGAGAAAAGATATGATAAATCTACTCTAGTTCCAGAAAACTTAAAACCAGCACCAAGAGCTAAAAATTTTCTTGCTCCTTTATCCTCACTTTCGTTAAAATATCCAGCTCTTAAGGCAAAAGAATCATCATAAACATATTCAGCACCAAGAGCCCAAGTAAATTCTTTTAATTCTTCACTAAATCCACCTGGAGCATCTGAAAAAGATTGAAAAACACCAGACAAAAAATCAACATCAGTGGACTGACCGTCAACAATTCCCGTATAGGAGTTGCCTGACTGCTCATCACCCTCATCAAAAACTCCATTTTGATTGTTATCAATGTAATCAGTAAATGTTCCGTATAATGGAGGAGTGGGGACTAATAATTTCGTAACCTCTGCAGTAACAGCAACCTTGTTATATTGATCTAACAGAAAATCAAATCCACCACCAACTCTAAGATTAGTAGGTAAAAAAGTTTCAGAACCAGATTCATCATATTTTATTTTTGGACCAAGGTTTTGAATAATCATACCGGCCCTCCATCTACCATCAACATCGCCATATGTTTGTTCTTCACCCTGGTAATAAGCAGAGATATCAACAGCATATGAACTGGCAGCTTTTGCAGTTTCATCAACTGCTTGAATTCTTAAATCAGATCTTAAATAACGAAGTGCAACACCCATTGAAAATTGATCTGCCAGTCTAAGTGAGTATGAAATATCCATTGTCATCTCATTAGGTTTTTCAATTAAGGCTTGTGAAAATTCATCTTGAATGATTTCAATCTCACCTAAAGAAAAATATCTTAAACTTACTGCAAATGCGCTTCTTTCATTAATTCTATTGAAATAAGTTAAATTTCCAAGAGAAATGTCATTTACCAATTTACTTAGATAAGGAGTATAACTAAGTCCAAATCCAGATTTAGTTTCTGAAAAAACATATTTCGAAGGATTCCAAAATTGTGAATATGTATCAACTGATGTTGCAACACCAATATCACCCATACTTGCAGCCCTAGCATCAGAAGCTATTAAAAGAAATGGAACGCCAGTGGTGATAACCCTGCTATCATTGGGATTAGGAATAATTTCCGTGGATGTTTGAGAGTTAATTTTTAAAGCAAAAAAAGTTGTTATAAAGAATAATATGTATTTTTTCATTTTCATAATAGTTAGCAAATATACTGTTTTATAGTATTACAAGTTTCTCGATTTTTGATACACTTTTATTCAGTGCTTCAGACCTTACACTTAACTTATATATGTAAACACCTTTAGCAACTTTGTCTCCAAAATCATCCCTGCCATCCCAGTGAAAATCTCTAGAAAAACTATTATTTCCAGATGAATCAGTTGCTCCAAACATCGTTTTCACCAATCTTCCTGAAACAGTAAATATTTGTATTGTAACGTTCAAAGGAGTGGAACTATTGTGGTTAAACCAAAATTCTGTGTAATCAATAAAGGGATTTGGATAATTCAAAACATTATCAATAACTAAATCTTCATCTTCATCAAACACCATAAATTCGATTTCAGATTCAGAAGAATTATTATAAACATCCCATGCTTTTAATTTAAGGGTATGGACTCCAGCACTGATATTATTGAGAGGGAAATTTATAGTTCCATTCTGAAAATCATCAATATTTGCCTGGTAATAATCATTTAATATGTAAGAATTAGCCTGATCTGAATCTATAGTTGCTACAATATCATGACCAACTCCACTAGAAGTGTTAATTCCATTCTCGTCAAAAAGTTTCACAATTAAATTTGGGTTTTCGTTAGTTATTCCACCGTTTATAAATGATTCGTCATTCATAAATAACTCAATTTCAGGACCAAGATTATCTTCCTCAGCATTTTCATTGATGCCACCAACTTGAACCGTAAGATCATATCCATTATTATCTTTTAAACTATTGTATTGTTTTGAATAAAAACTGAATTTTCCAAAATCTATTTCCATTCCAACATCTTTAGGAACAATAAAATCAAAATCAAACTCTCCATCTACAACACTTGACTTACCTCTGAAAAGGGTTTCTCCCAAGGTTTTAAAATTCAATAAAATTTGATTCCCAAGGTTATCAGTTGTACCGTCATTACCTAATGTTGTTCTGTCAATTTCTTTATCATAAAAAGTAACGGTTAATTCTCCCTGGTAATCATTAGCTATCTGTCCCTGTGAATCAATTATATTTCCCTTTACATTTACCAAATCAAGACCTCGAATGTTAGAATCAAATTCGTTAATCGGAATATCATTGATTTTTGTAATAATTATTTGAGGTTCAGGAATAGCTAATTTCATTGCAGGATCACCAATAAAAAAAACCAGTCTTCTTTGATCAGATGCTGAAATTGAAGGATCTATTTTTGTTAATCTTAAAGCTTCTGCCATCGAAACATAAGAATCGGAATTGAGTGAGAATAAATAATTCTCAAGAGTCAAATTAAAATTGACTCCAACCGAAACGAAAATTTGTCTAGTCGTTGTAATAAGTGCAATTGAACCTCCATTTTTGTTCCAATACAAATACTCGCCGGCTGTTTCTCTGTTTGGGTTATCAAATTTTGTAAACTCACAAGTGACTGAAACAAAACAATTAAATTTATCGTTTGTAATTTCTTCTGCATCAATTTTATCAAATATTCTTTCTCTTGCAAGGCCATCTTCTCCACCATGTCCGAAGTAATTTACAACTAATGCGCCTTGCTTCATCCCGTTAATAATTTGATTTTTAACCTCAGGATATCTTTCACCTCCAGATGATGTTTCTTGATTAAATGCATCAGTCAATATTTTTTTTGCATTAAAAAATGGCTTATTTTCAGAAATTAAGTCTGCTATCTCATTTGACGTAGATTGAATAATATTTTCCCAAGGCTCATCTACATCATCTGAAATAACTATAATTTTATTTCTCCAATCACTAAAAGAATTTTGACCGTAGTAAGTTTCAACCTTATCTACCAAATCTCTTGCTCTAACATTGGAATCAGCTAAAATTCTACCGACAGCAATATCAAGTTTATTTGAATTTGTCATTAATCCTTCTCCAATATCCATCATTCCATAAAAGTCATCTGAAACATATGAACTTGAGAGGCTAAAACTATTAATGGAATTCCATGAAGGGATTATATTTGTATTATTGGGTATTCTATCTTTATAATCATAAGATGCATCACCAAACAAACAAAGATATTTCAATGCATTGTTATTAATTGAATTGTTGTAAACATATCTAACAAAATTTCTAATTGCTGATATATCTTGATTTCCAGAACTAAACTCATTGTAAATTTTGTTTAATTCAACGACTTTTACATTCAGTCCGTTAACTTCCTTATTAATATCAGCCAATCTTTCTGCTTGCAAAAGCATATCAGATCTGGCAATAATTATATAATCAACTGGTTCAATTTCATTTTGAGAATTAATAAATATATTTTCTTTAATATTTTGATTAAGTATTTGGGAATCATCTTCAAGTGTTGGTACAAGAAAATTTGAATTATCAAAAGCAATAAATTTATTTGAGACAGAAAAGATTGATTTAAAAGAAAAATCTGATACCTGGTTTGGAGAAATTTCTGAAATATTTGAAATATTTGAAATATTCCAGATACTAGAAATATTATTAGCATTTGATATATCATAATTTACAATCTCCGAGTCTAAATCCAAGTCGTTATTATAAAAAGTTAATTGTCCCTCACTGAAATTCAAACTTGAGCTTGCCTCAATTGAGATATAATCTAAATATGCTGATGAAGCTGGGTTTCCATTGTTGTTGTATGTCAATAATAAGTTTGCGGAAGATGAATCTAAATCAATGTTTGACACATAATTATCACCTGTTGCTAAAATTGGGTCTCCAATTGGCCCAAAAATCATAGTGGATAACGGAGATCCATTTAATTCAACAGACATAGTAGTAACTATTTCTGATGTCGCAGCTGCACTAATTTTCAAACTTACAGGTTTATCAACTAATAAATTAGCAAAATCAAAGCTAAAGGATTTAACATTTTCGAAATCAAATCTGTCTCCGAACCATCTTCTTCCAATTTTAGCTAGATTATAATCATCAGTTTCATGAAATTGATAGTTCGTGTAATAATCAATTGAAAAAACCGATTCTCCAATTGGCTCAATAAATTCTGTCGTTCGTATTCCATTTTCCGATCCGATAGCTAAAAAATAGGAAGTTTTATCCTCGAATAAATTGATGTTTGTATTGTTCTCAGAATTATATCCTTTAGGACCACTAGCGTAAAAAAGAATGTAATCACTTGAGTCGAAACTACCATCTTCTTCCCCAATAATTTTGATTGCATTTTCAACAGGGTCAATTAGAAAATCTTCTTCATTTTGCATTTTTAACATTTTACCACCATGGCCAAAAATCCTGATATGTCTAGGGTCAATTGATTGAACATCAATTCCCATACTTTCCAAAAAATTTCTGTCAATTCTATGAATACCTGATTCATGTACATAAAACTGGTACCAATCTCCGTTTCTCATAACAGATGGTTGTACCAAGTTTTTTCTGTTATTCACATTATTAGAATATCTGTAGCTAATTTCAAAACTTTTAACTTTTTTGTAAACCCCGTTTTTAAAAATTATTGGATCAAGTTCTAGAAAGGAAAAAATTTTTCTCTCAGATATTGAAGAATTAAACCTCACGTTGATGTTGTTATTAAAATTAACCTTTTGCAATCCAGAATATGGATTTAAATCAAAATCTTCAAATAAAATATTTGAAATTACGACAGATGAATCATCAATAATTTTATCACTATCCCATTGCATCGTAATTCTAAAATAATCTCCGTAGCTAAAATTATTTTTAAAGTTCTTAGTTTCAGGGACCACAAACGTATTACCACCTAAAGTATAAGACTTTTCTCCGTCCCATTCTACATCAATTTTGAGAGATTGGGCAAAGAAATTTGTAGAAATTAAAATGAGACTACATAAAGTGAAAATTCTCATAAAATGTAAAACGTTATACTACCTTAAATATTATACGACTTATACAATTAGCAAAAATAACATAATATAATGATTGCTTATCCGTTAAATTAAAGAAATCAATATGATTAAATATATTGTGAAATGAGTATTAATTATTATATTTGGAAGCTCTACATGAGTAAAAAGATTTACTATGAAAAGAAAATTTAAATTTTACGCTGCAGTTTTATTCAGCTTTGTTATACTTTTTTCCTTTGAAAGTTGCAACAAATCTCAATTTTCAAATAATAGAAATGTATCATCCGCTACTGGGTGGGCTATAAATAACAAGAAAGGTGGTTTTCAGTACAATACCAACTACAAGGGACAACAAACTCCTCCAAATATGGTGTTAGTTGAAGGTGGTACTTACACTAAGGGACGAGTTCAAGATGATCCCATGAGAGACTGGAATAACTCACCTAACCAGCAACATGTTCAATCTTTTTACATGGATCAAACAGAGGTTACCAACGTTATGTATCTTGAGTATCTTGATTGGTTAAAAAGAAATGAAGATTATGATGTTTATATGGGGGCGTTACCAGACACACTCGTTTGGAGAAACAAACTTGGATATGCTGAAGAAATGGTAAATAGTTATTTAAGACACCCTGCGTTTTCAGACTATCCAGTTGTTGGAGTTAGCTGGGTTCAAGCTTATGAATATGCTGAATGGAGAACTGACAGGTATCAAGAGTTAATTCTAGAAAACAGTGGATGGCTTTCAAAAGGAGCTACACTTACAGATAAAGGAGGCAAAATAACTAATAATGACAGTTTAATTAAATCTGGAAATTTCAACCAGGACGCATATGTTCAAATTCCTAATAAAAGTTTTGGTGGTGAAGATAACATTGAAGGATGGTCAGAACTACTCAAAGGTAACTCAAGCAGAAAAGAATCAAACAGAATAGCTAATATTAAAGGTGTTTCGGCAGACTCAATGGCTCCTTCATCAGCCAACAGAGAAACTGGATTAATTACACCAAAATTTAGACTTCCTACTGAATCAGAGTGGGAATATGCCGCTCTTGGATTGAAAGAAGTTAGAGAGTTTAATGTTTATCAAGCAAGAAAAAAATACCCTTGGCAAGGACAATATACCAGAACAGGTCAAAGAAAAAACCTTGGAGATCAACTAGCAAACTTTAAAAATAGTGATGGAGATTATGGAGGAATTGCCGGATGGTCTGATGATGGTGCTGACATTACTAACAGAGTTGGATCTTACAATTCAAATGCTTTTGGTTTGTATGATATGGCCGGAAATGTAGCTGAATGGGTAGCTGATGTATATAGACCAATTGTTGATGATGAATTTAATGACTTCAACTACTACAGAGGAAATGATTATAAAAAATTTGTAATAAGTGGTGAAGGTGAAGTTGAATTAGCCGAAGAAACCGAGTATAAAACTCTTTCAAACGGAAAAAGAGTTGCAATTGTAAGAGAAGGTGAGATAAGATCAATGGATTTGGAGGATTCAGATCTTCAAAACCGAACTCAATTTGATAAAAGTTATAACATAAATTTTAGAGATGGAGATATAAGGTCTTCAAGAAGCTTTAGCTCGGAAGATGCTAGAAGTAATAGAGCTGATGCTGAAGACGGTGAAACTCAGACAATGTATAAATCTCCAAACTTAAATAATATTTCTGATTCTGGTGAAACTACACTGATAGGTGATCAGGTAAGAGTTTACAAGGGTGGGTCTTGGAAAGATAGAGCTTACTGGTTAGATCCAGCTCAAAGAAGATTTTATCATCAGGATCAAGCAACTGATTTTATTGGATTCAGATGTGTAATGTCAAGATTAGGTGGTAAATCACTAGACATGAAAAGAAGATCTAGAAATTAAACGAAATTTTTTAATTTTAAAAAAGCCCTATTAAAAATTAGGGCTTTTTTTATACATTTATTATATGTCAATTCAAGATTTACATGAATTATTTATGAAATCTTCAGGTGTTGTTACAGACTCCAGAAAAATAAAAAACAACTGCATATTTTTTTCCCTTAAAGGAGCTAATTTTAACGGAAATCAATTCGCAAAATCTGCAATCGAAAATGGAGCAATGTATGCAGTTATTGACGAAGAGAAATATTTTGGAAATAAAGAAAATTATATACTAGTTGGCAACTCGTTAGCTACTCTCCAACAACTTGCAAATTTCCATAGAAAGAAAGTTAAAACTAAAATAATTGGGATAACTGGAAGCAACGGTAAAACGACAACTAAAGAACTGATTAATTCTGTATTAAAAACACATTTTAAAACCTATTGTACAAAAGGAAATCTTAATAATCATATTGGTGTTCCCTTATCTCTTTTAGAAATTTCAGATAACACAGAATTTGCAGTTATAGAAATGGGGGCAAATCATATTGGTGAGATTAAATTGTTATCAAAAATAGCCGAACCTAATTATGGTTATATAACCAACTTCGGCAAAGCTCATTTAGAGGGTTTTGGAAGTGAAGAAGGGGTAATAAAAGGGAAGTCTGAATTGTATGAATTTATAATGGAAAGTTCTGGTTTTATTTTTTATAATTCGGATGATGAAAAACAAAAACATATTTTGTCCAATTACAAGAAAAAATTTGGTTTTGGAAAAGAAGCAAGTGACCTAAACTATTTAGTAAAAGCGGAAAGCCCAAATATAATTATTGAAGTAAAGAATAATACTTTTAAAAGCACACTTTTTGGAAACTACAATATTCCTAATGTTATTTCAGCAATTTCCATTGGTATGTTTTTAGGTGTACCTATTGAAAAAGTAAAAAATGGGGTTTCGGACTACATTGCTTCAAATAACAGATCTCAAATTCTGAAAATTAACTCGAATAATATAATTCTGGATGCATATAATGCTAATCCATCAAGCATGCTTTTGGCTATAAAAGCATTTCAAAATGCAGAACTTGAAAATAAGGTATTGATTCTTGGTGATATGTTTGAGCTAGGTAGGGATGAAAATAAATTTCATCAAGAAATTGTAGATTATTGTAATAATCTTGACATAGAAAGGGTGTTTCTTGTTGGTGAAATTTTTTCTAAAACAAATTATTCAAATAAATTTATCAGCTCTCATAATTGTATTGAATTGTCAAATAATAAAGAGTTCAAACAAATTAATAACTCTAGTTTATTGATCAAGGGATCACGTGGAGTAGAACTTGAAAAAATACTTGACTATATTTCTTAACTAATTTC
>TARA_Y200000002_G_scaffold123750_3_pt1 | contig 15583 bp, 11 predicted proteins | sample TARA_Y200000002 | Tara Oceans TARA_Y200000002 (sample SAMEA2619388) | marine metagenome | biome: marine biome (ENVO:00000447); feature: surface water layer (ENVO:00002042); material: "saline water (ENVO:00002010), including plankton (ENVO:xxxxxxxx)" | depth 5 m | reverse complement strand
AGAACCACTGATAAATATTTTTTTCTTTTTTTGTCACTAACAAAAGGCACTGACCAAAATTGTTTTGTTTTAAACCAAAGCGATAATTTCCATCCGAAAACAAAAGAATATACACCCATAACTAATCTCAACTTAACCGAATTAAAGTAAAGCGTCTTAACAGGCAGGGCAGGTGCGCCGTGTGTTATATATGTGCGAACTTTTTTATCTTTTAAAAATGGTTTTGGATATGCATAAGTTTTTGTAACATTAACAAATTTATAAGCAAATCCTGGGGTGAGTACTTCATCAAAAAAAACTTCCATTCTTGGCGTTAATCTAAACCACCAAACAGGTGATATAATATATATCCTCTCACTCCATAATACCAGATTTTTATACTTTTCAATTAGCTTTGTTCGAGGTCTAGAAAAACTATCCCTGTATAAGTCAATTACTTCCAACTCTTGATCGGACTTATTAATCTCATTAAAAATCGTTTTGAAGATTCCATTATAGCAAAATGACTTTTTATAAGGGTGTCCGATAATTATTAAGTTTTTCATTTATACGTTTATAAAGTCAAATATCAAATCATGTGCCACTGTAAAAAATATTAACCTGCAATTTTTAACATAGTTTGTTTTTTTTATTAAATTGAAGTAATAATTAGTTTATTATAATCCTTAAAACTTAAACAATGAAAAAAATTTTAATATTAGCTTGTATCTTTTCTTTATTCAGTTGTAAAAATTCAACCTCCAATGAAGAAACTTCGATTTATGCTGACGAGACTGTGTTGATTGTAAACTACCAAATTGAAAATATGACTATGGATGAGCATGCTGAATTAGGCAGTGCTGTGGCACCTAACTTCACCTCTGAAAATGTTACAGGTCTTTTAGGAAAGTCTTTTGTTGGCGATGCAGATAGGGGTGTTTTTGGAGGAGTTTATTATTTTTCAGATTCTAAATCAGTTGATATTTTTCTTGAATCAGATCTGTGGAAGGGTATTGTTGCACATCCAAATCTTGTCAATTTTAAAACAGATATCTTTAAAACTTTTGATGGTACCGAATTAGCAAATGGAAATCATTCAATGAGAAAGACATCTTCAGATGCTTTAGACGCTGATGGTTTACATATTTTGGTTGTTAATTATACTAATGAGGTTAATCCATCTGACGAGGAAATGTCTAGTCAGGTGAAGCAATATGCACCTGTATTTAGTAACGATAATTTTCCAGGAATGATTGGTAAAACTATGATAAATAGCACTGATGGAAATATTTACGGAGGAGTATACTATTTTACAAGTAGGACTGCCATTGATGATTATTTTGGATCAGACCTTTGGACGGGTTTTGAAGGTGATAATAACACTAATGTTTACAAGAAAGATATTTACAGTGTTGCTCCAATCTCTGCAATTTCAAACGGAATTCCAGTACTTTAAATTATTTAATATCAATTCTATTCATAACGGCACAAATATTGTAACTGACTGATTATGAATAGGATTGAAAATTTACACTCGAATGTTTTTTCTCAAAGAAATGTAGAGTTATTTGAGAAGAATATTATGTTTTTGGCTGTTGGTGGTTTTATAATTCACCTGCTGTTGATATTCATTGAAAATTATTATGGATTAGACATATTTTCATCCAAAACTAACTTATCTAGTAGTCCTATATCCGCCTTATATACCCCTTTTACATTTATTCTTGTATACGAGGCATTTTTACTTATATATTATTTACCTAGATCTTTTACTACATCAATTGCCAAAGAGTTTGAAATTATTTCATTGGTATTGATTAGAAAAATATTTAAAGATATTCCAGAAATTAGCTTAGATAGTACAACTATCTTTAATGAAAATAATCTGCAGTTACTATATGATTTATTAGCCGTAATAGTAATTTTCTATCTGATTTATTTGTTTAAAAAAACATGGGTTAATACTCCAAAGCGTAAAACAAATAAAAACTTACAAAAGTTCATAAACTACAAAAAGCTTATGTCGATACTTTTAGTTCCGACTCTTTTAGTTTTATGTTTTATAAACTTTTACGAATGGGTAATTCAGGTGTTTATTTCAGAATCCTACACGGAAAATCTTAACGGAGTTTTCTTTATTGATTTCTTCACGATTTTAATTTTAGTCGATGTTTTTATTTTACTAATCTCTTTCCAATACACCGAAAGGTATTCGCAATTAATAAGAAATACAGGCTTCATTATCTCTACAATTTTACTTAGACTTTCCTTTAGCGCAGAAGGTTTATACAGTATTATTTTAACCATCTTAGGTGTTGTTTTTGGGTTGATAATCCTTAGAATATACAAATTGGCTGAAGAAAATTATTAGAAATTCCATGAAAATAGTTCTTGAAAGGGCATACAAGCATTTGTCCAATGACAAAATAATGTATTTCCTAATCAATAAATTTCAGGATAAAATTGATTGGGGTAACAGATATAATTCAAACTATGCTCTGTCAATTGCTAATTTAATTATTGAACAACAAATAAGCTTCAAGGCAGCCATTACTGTCAAAAAAAGATTTTCAAAATTAACTTACGGGAAAACCTCTGAAGAAATTATTCAAATGACTAACCAAGAATTGCAATCAATCGGTATTTCTTACAGAAAAGCTGACTATATAAAAAATGTTTTTAATTTTTTTAGTACCCACGACCTAGATCTTGAATCTATGTCTGATAAGGATGTAATTGATTCCTTATGTTCAATAAAGGGAATTGGTGAATGGACAGCTCAAATGTTTTTAATTTTCAATTTATTTAGAAATGATATCTTTTCTCCGAAGGACTTAGCCTTAATAAACAGTATCAAAAAAAACTATTCAATCGAAAAAGTAGGCAAACATGAAATACAAAAGTTAACAGATAACTGGAGTCCTTATAATTCAATAGCTTGTCTATTGCTTTGGGAATCTATAGAAAACCAGATTTTTTTTACTGATTATAACTAGTTGGTTTTTATGTAATTACACACTCAAATTAACGAAGATTTTCTAACTGATTAAGCTCTTCAAAAAAAAATTAACAAATAAATTGGTTAATTAGATATAAAAATTCTATATTTGCGCTCATTTTAAAAGCAACTAAAATATTATATTATGGCAAAGGAAAATTTTGATCGTTCGAAACCGCACTTAAATATCGGTACTATCGGACACGTAGATCATGGTAAAACTACGCTTACAGCTGCTATTACAACAGTGTTAGCTGATGCTGGTTTATCCGAAAAAAGAGATTTTGATACTATTGATAATGCCCCTGAAGAAAAAGAAAGAGGTATTACCATCAATACATCACACGTTGAGTATGCAACTGAGAATCGTCATTACGCTCACGTAGACTGTCCTGGTCACGCCGACTATGTAAAGAACATGGTAACCGGTGCTGCACAGATGGATGGAGCAATACTTGTTGTTGCAGCTACTGATGGGCCAATGCCACAAACTCGTGAGCACATCCTTCTTGGAAGACAGGTTGGTATACCGAGAATTGTTGTGTTTATGAACAAAGTTGACATGGTTGATGATGAAGAATTATTAGAACTTGTTGAAATGGAGATTCGTGAATTGTTATCATTCTACGAATATGACGGTGATAACAGCCCTGTTATTGCTGGTTCAGCTCTAGGTGCTCTTAATGGAGAGCAAAAGTGGGTTGACACTGTAATGGAGTTAATGAAAAATGTTGATTCATGGATTGAATTACCTAAGAGAGATATTGAAAAGGATTTCTTAATGCCTATCGAAGACGTATTTTCAATTACAGGTAGAGGAACTGTAGCTACAGGAAGAATTGAAACAGGTGTTGCTAATACTGGTGATACTGTTGACATTATCGGAATGGGTGCAGAAAAATTAACTTCTACTGTAACAGGTGTTGAAATGTTCCGTAAAATCTTAGATAGAGGTGAAGCTGGTGACAATGTTGGTATCCTATTAAGAGGTATTGAAAAAACCGACATTAGTAGAGGAATGGTTATTTGTAAACAAGGATCCGTTACTCCACACAGTAAGTTTAAAGCGGAAGTTTATATCCTTAAAAAAGAAGAAGGTGGACGTCACACTCCATTCCACAATAACTATAGACCTCAGTTCTATGTAAGAACGACTGATGTAACTGGAACTATTGAGTTACCATCTGGAGTTGAAATGGTTATGCCTGGTGATAACTTAACAATTACTGTTGAGTTAATACAGCCAATTGCAATGAATATTGGTTTACGTTTTGCTATCCGTGAAGGTGGTAGAACTGTTGGTGCTGGTCAGGTTACGGAAATTTTAGACTAAATAAAAACCCATAATATATGTTGAGGTATTTTGTTTGTTTTCAAACGAAATACCTTGACTTATGTTTACGGGTTTAGCTCAGTTGGTAGAGCACTGGTCTCCAAAACCAGGTGTCGGGAGTTCGAGTCTCTCAACCCGTGCAAAAAAATATAATATGACAGGAATTGTTAAATATTTTAAAGAATCTTTTGAAGAACTAAAGTCACATGTGAGTTGGCCTGGTTTTAATGAAGGATTAAATTTAACGGCTCTAGTTGCTGTATTTTCAGTGATTTTTTCACTGATTATTTGGGGGTTAGACTCTATGTTCAGTAGAGTAATTAAAGAATTTTTTAATTTAATAAGCTAAATAATTTATGTCTGACAAAAATTCGCTTTTTAAATGGTATGTTGTTAGGGCAGTAAGTGGTCAAGAAAACAAGATTAAGACATATATTGAAAATGAGATTACCAGGGTTGGTATGGATAGCTTCATTGATCAAATTCTTGTACCCTCTGAAAAGGTTGTTCAAATTAGAAATGGTAAAAAAGTTACTAAGGATAAAACATATTTTCCTGGATACATAATGATTAATGCTAATTTAACTGGTGAAGTTCCTCACATTATTAAGTCCGTAACTAATGTTATTGGATTTTTAGGTGAGACAAAAGGTGGTGATCCTATTCCATTACGTCAAAGCGAAGTGAATAGAATGCTAGGTAAAGTTGATGAGTTGTCCCTACAGGAAGAGTCTGATATAATAATTCCTTTCATTCACGGAGAGAATGTTAAAGTTATTGATGGACCATTTAATGGATTTGACGGAACAATAGAAAAAATAAACGAAGAAAAGAGAAAGCTTGAAGTTATGGTTAAAATATTTGGAAGAAAAACTCCATTAGAACTTAGCTATATGCAAGTAGAAAAATTATAAATGTTACATAATATATATGATTTTATTGCTTCCAATAATAGAATCATTGAAACTTAAATTAGTAATATGGCAAAAGAAATAGGTAAAGTTCTTAAGTTACAAGTCAGAGGAGGTGCTGCAAACCCGTCACCGCCTGTAGGTCCTGCATTAGGTGCTGCTGGTGTGAATATCATGGATTTTTGTAAGCAGTTCAATGCTAGAACTCAGGACAAACCAGGAAAAGTCTTACCTGTGGTAATAAGTGTTTATAAAGACAAGTCATTTGATTTTGTGATTAAGACACCTCCTGCTGCAGTTCAGCTTTTAGAAGCTGCAAGGGTGAAAAAGGGTTCTGGTGAGCCAAACATTAATAAAGTTTCTAAGGTTACGTGGGACCAAGTCAAAGCAATTGCTGAAGATAAAATGGTGGATTTGAATGCATTCACAGTTGAATCTGCAATGAAAATGGTTGCTGGTACTGCAAGATCTATGGGTATAAATGTTAAGGGTGGTAAAGCCCCTGAATAATTTAAACAAAATGGGAAAATTAACTAAGAATAGAAAATTATCGGAAGCAAAAATTGATAATACTAAGTTGTATAATTTAGATGAAGCATGTTCTTTGATAAAAGATATTACTACAACTAAGTTTGACGCATCCGTTGATTTAGCTGTCAGATTAGGAGTAGATCCTAAAAAAGCTAATGAAATGGTAAGAGGTGTTGTTTCTCTTCCTAACGGAACGGGAAAAGACATGAAAGTTCTTGCATTGGTTTCACCTGATAAAGAGGATGAAGCAAAGAATGCTGGAGCTGATTACGTTGGACTTGATGAGTATATTGAAAAAATCAAAGGAGGTTGGACTGATGTTGATGTAATTGTAACTATGCCAAGTGTTATGGGTAAATTAGGCCCGCTAGGAAGAATATTAGGTCCTAGAGGTTTAATGCCTAATCCTAAAACCGGAACTGTTACAATGGACGTTGCAAAGGCAGTTTCCGATGTTAAAGCGGGAAAGATTGACTTTAAGGTTGATAAAGCAGGTATTGTTCATGCTCCAATCGGAAAGGTTTCTTTTTCATCTGATAAAATAGCTGGAAATGCAAGTGAATTAATTCAAACATTAATCAAACTTAAGCCAACAGGGGCTAAGGGAACTTATATTAAAAGCATTTTTATTTCATCAACTATGAGTCCTAGTTTAGCTATTGACCCTAAAATATAATTGTAATTATGACTAGAGAAGAAAAATCAGTAGCGATTAACGAAATTTTGGATGTATTAAAGTCAAATCAAAATATTTACTTGACTGATATTTCCGGATTAAATGCTCTTGAAACATCAAATCTAAGAAGAATGTGTTTTAAAGCTGGTGTAAAATTATCAGTTGTCAAAAATACATTGCTTGAAAAAGCAATGGATGATTCCGAAAAAGATTTTGGTGAATTAAAAGAAACGCTTAAGGGTAATACTTCAGTTATGATTGCTGAAGTAAGTAGTGCACCTGCTAAGGTCATAAAGAATTTTAGAAAAAAATCTGAAAGACCAATATTAAAAGGTGCAATGATTGAGGAAGATATTTACATTGGTGATGATCAACTTGAAACATTATTTGCAATCAAGTCTAAAGAAGAATTAATTGGAGATATTATCATGTTGTTACAGTCACCTGCTAAGAATGTTATTTCTGCACTTTCATCAAGTGGAGGAAAACTTTCAGGCATTCTTCAAACATTATCAAACAAATAAATAATAAAGTAAAATAAAAATAGAAAAATGGCAGATTTAAAAACTTTCGCAGAGCAGTTAGTAAACTTATCAGTTAAAGAAGTAAGTGAGTTAGCTGACATTTTAAAAAATGAATATGGTATTGAGCCAGCAGCAGCAGCAGCTGTTGCAGCTCCTGCAGCAGCAGGCGTTGCAGGTGGTGATGCAGCTGAGGAAAAATCAGAATTTGATGTTGTTCTTACAGCAGCCGGTGGATCAAAACTTGCAGTTGTAAAATTGGTGAAAGAATTAACAGGTTTGGGTCTTAAGGATGCAAAAGAGCTTGTTGACGGAGCTCCAAAAACAATCAAAGAAGCAGTAAGTAAAGACGAAGCTGAAGGATTCAAAAAATCCTTAGAAGAAGCTGGAGCTGAGGTTGAACTTAAATAAGTTTAACTTTATTCAAATTAAGGCATAGTTATAGATAAGAATTTATTACTATGCCTTTTGGTGTACTTAACTGATTTTTATTATTCATTTTTTAAAAACAAAACTATATGTCGACTAGATTAGCTGAAAGAATTAATTTTTCATCAATAAAGAATGCTAGTAAATATCCAGACTTTTTGGATATACAAGTCAAATCTTTTAAAGATTTTTTTCAATTAGAAACAAAATCAGATGAACGTGGTGAGGAGGGTTTATATAATACTTTTCAGGATAACTTTCCTATTACTGATGCTAGAAATCAGTTTGTTCTAGAGTTCCTGGATTACTTTGTTGATCCACCTAGATATTCAATTCAAGAGTGTATTGAAAGAGGACTAACCTACAGTGTCCCTTTAAAAGCGAGATTAAAGTTATATTGTACTGATCCTGAGCACGAAGATTTTGAAACAATTGTCCAAGATGTATATTTAGGCACTATTCCATATATGACACCTAGTGGTACGTTTTGTATCAATGGTGCCGAAAGAGTTGTGGTTTCTCAATTACACAGATCACCTGGTGTATTTTTTGGTCAATCTTTTCATGCAAACGGTACAAAGTTATATTCAGCACGTGTTATTCCTTTCAAGGGATCATGGATTGAATTTGCAACTGACATTAATAGTGTTATGTATGCCTATATTGATAGAAAAAAGAAGTTACCTGTAACAACTTTATTTAGAGCTATTGGATACGAAAGAGATAAAGACATCTTAGAAATATTTGATTTAGCTGAAGAAATTAAGGTTTCAAAAGCAAATCTTAAAAAATACTTCGGAAGAAAACTTGCTGCTCGTGTCTTAAATACATGGCATGAAGATTTTGTAGATGAAGACACAGGAGAAGTAGTTTCAATTGAAAGAAATGAAATAGTTCTAGATAGAGATACTGAAATTGATAAAGATAATGTTGAAGAAATTATTGAAGCAGGTGTTAAAACTGTTCTAATTCATAAAGAAATTACTCAGCAGGGTGAATATGCAATTATTCATAATACACTCCAAAAAGATCCTACAAATTCTGAAAAAGAAGCCGTAGAACACATATACAGGCAGTTAAGAAATGCTGAACCGCCAGACGAAGAAACAGCACGAGGTATTATTGATAAATTATTTTTTAGCGACCAAAGATATAATCTGGGAGATGTTGGCAGATATAGAATGAATAAAAAACTTGGGTTGGATATTGGTATGGACAAGCAAGTTTTAACAACTGAAGATATAATTACAATTATCAAGTACTTGATTGAACTTATCAATTCTAAAGCTGAAATAGATGATATTGATCATTTATCAAATAGAAGAGTAAGAACAGTTGGAGAACAGCTTTCATCACAATTTGGTGTAGGTCTTGCTAGAATGGCTAGAACTATCAGAGAAAGAATGAATGTTCGTGACAACGAGGTATTTACTCCGATTGATTTAATTAATGCTAAAACATTATCATCTGTTATTAACTCATTTTTTGGAACAAATCAGCTTTCACAATTCATGGATCAAACGAATCCACTTGCTGAGATAACACATAAAAGAAGACTATCAGCTTTAGGACCTGGAGGCCTTTCTAGAGAAAGAGCTGGATTTGAAGTTCGAGATGTACATTATACACATTATGGAAGACTTTGCCCTATTGAAACGCCCGAAGGTCCAAATATCGGTTTAATTTCATCTCTGGGTGTATTTGCTAAGATTAATAATATGGGCTTCATCGAAACTCCATATAGAAAAGTGAAAGATGGAGTAGTTGATTTAAAATCAGACCCTATTTATTTAAGTGCTGAGGAAGAGGAAAACAAACTGATAGCTCAATCAAATATAAATGTTGATAAATCTGGTAAAATACTTGACGATAAGGTAATTGCTAGACAAGAGGGTGATTTCCCGTTAACCGAGCCTACAAATGTTCATTACACTGATGTTGCTCCAAATCAAATTGCATCAATTTCTGCATCTTTGATACCATTTTTAGAGCATGATGATGCAAACCGTGCACTTATGGGATCTAATATGATGCGTCAAGCTGTTCCTTTATTATTACCACAATCTCCTATTGTTGGTACAGGATTAGAAAAGCAAGTTGCTTCTGATTCTAGAGTACTCATTAACGCGGAAGCAGACGGAGTTGTTGAGTATGTTGATGCAAACGAGATTACGATCAAATATAACAGAAATAAGGCTGAAGTTTTAACAAGTTTTGACTCTGAGACAGTCACATATAAGCTTACAAAGTTCAAAAAGACTAATCAAGGTACTTGTGTAAATTTAAAATCTATAGTTTCAAAAGGTGATAAAGTTTCAAAAGGCCAAGTTTTATGTGAGGGATATGCAACAAATAACGGAGAATTAGCACTTGGAAGAAATATTCAAGTAGCTTTCATGCCATGGAAAGGTTATAATTTTGAAGATGCGATTGTTATTTCTGAAAAGGTTGTAAGGGATGATGTATTTACATCAATTCATATTGATGAGTACTCGATAGAGGTAAGAGATACAAAACTTGGAAATGAAGAATTAACAAATGATATTCCAAATGTTTCTGAAGAAGCTACTAAAGATCTAGATGAAAATGGAATGATTAGAATTGGAGCTGAAATTAATGCTGGTGATATTCTGATTGGAAAAATCACCCCAAAAGGTGAAAGTGATCCCACCCCTGAAGAAAAGTTACTTAGGGCTATTTTTGGAGACAAAGCAGGTGATGTTAAAGATGCATCTTTGAAGGCTCCACCATCTCTAAATGGTATTGTAATTGACAAGAAATTATTTGCAAGATCAGTTAAGGATAAAAGAAAGAGAATTCAAGATAAGGAAGATCTTAAATTACTTGAAGATTTATACGATGTTAAGTTTTCTGAACTTAAAAAAATTTTAGTTGATAAACTTTATAGCGTTTTAGCAGGTAAAACTTCTCAAGGCGTATTTAATGATCTTGGTGAAGAAGTTTTTCCAAAAGGAAAAAAGTTTACTCAAAAAATGTTGAATTCAGCTGACGATTTTGCCCACCTAGTATCAACTAAATGGGTTACAGATAAGTCAACAAATGATACTGTTTCTCAGATTATTCATAATTATAAGATTAAAGAAAACGATTTACAGGGTTCATTAAGAAGAGAGAAATTTACAATCTCAGTTGGTGATGAGCTACCTTCTGGTATTTTAAAGTTAGCTAAAGTATATATAGCAAAGAAGAGAAAACTTAAAGTTGGTGATAAAATGGCTGGTAGACACGGTAACAAGGGTATTGTTGCTAAAATTGTTAGAGAAGAGGATATGCCATTCTTAGAAGATGGTAAGCCAGTTGATATAGTTTTAAACCCACTTGGTGTCCCTTCGAGGATGAATATCGGACAGATTTATGAGACAGTTCTGGGGTGGGCTGGTTTAAAGCTTGATAAAAAATATGCTACACCTATCTTCGATGGTGCTTCAATTGATGAAATTAATAAAATTACCGATGAAGCAGGATTGCCTAAGTTTGGTCATACATATCTCTATGACGGGGGTACTGGTGAGAAATTTGATCAACCTGCTACCGTTGGAGTTATTTACATGCTTAAGCTAGGTCATATGGTTGATGATAAAATGCATTCCAGATCAATAGGACCTTACTCATTAATCACTCAACAACCATTGGGTGGAAAGGCTCAATTTGGTGGACAAAGATTCGGAGAAATGGAGGTTTGGGCACTTGAAGCTTACGGTGCTTCCAGTACACTTAGAGAAATCCTCACTGTAAAATCAGATGATGTAGTAGGAAGAGCTAAAACATATGAGGCTATTGTGAAGGGCGAATCAATGCCAACCCCTGGGTTACCCGAGTCATTTAATGTATTAATGCATGAGTTAAAAGGACTTGGACTAGATATAAGATTAGAAGAATAATAAATTTTACACACGAATTATGCGTAGAAAAAAAGATAATACTGCAATTAAATTTAATAAAATCTCTATTGGTTTGGGTTCCCCGGAATCTATATTATCTGCTTCGAGAGGAGAGGTATTAAAACCTGAAACTATTAATTACAGAACTCATAAGCCTGAAAGAGACGGTTTATTCTGTGAAAGAATTTTTGGACCTGTTAAAGATTATGAGTGTGCATGCGGTAAATACAAGAGAATAAGATACAAAGGGATTGTTTGTGATAGATGTGGGGTTGAAGTAACTGAAAAAAAGGTCAGAAGGGATAGAATAGGACATATTAATTTAGTTGTTCCTGTTGCGCACATATGGTACTTCAGATCATTACCTAACAAGATAGGATATCTTTTAGGTCTTCCTTCCAAAAAACTTGATATGATTATCTACTATGAAAGATACGTAGTAATCCAACCAGGTAGTGCTAAAAATATTGAAGGCGAACCATTAAATAAAATGGATTTCCTTACAGAAGAGGAGTATTTAAATGTTTTAGACTCTTTACCTCCCGAAAACATGTATTTAGATGACAGTGATCCTGAAAAATTTATCGCCAAAATGGGTGCTGAATGTCTAATTGAGCTATTATCTAGAATTGACTTAGATGCACTCTCTTATGAACTTAGAGATAAAGCTAATAATGAAACTTCAAAACAACGTAAAACTGAGGCTTTGAAAAGATTACAAGTTGTCGAGTCATTTAGAGAAGGTAACTTAAATCGAGAAAATTTACCTGAATGGATGATTATGAAAGCTATTCCGGTAATTCCACCCGAATTAAGGCCTTTAGTTCCACTTGATGGTGGTAGATTTGCGACATCAGATTTAAATGATCTTTACAGAAGAGTTATTATCAGAAACAATAGGCTTAAGAGGCTAATTGAAATCAAAGCACCTGAAGTTATTTTAAGAAATGAAAAAAGGATGTTACAAGAATCAGTTGATTCTTTATTTGACAATACGAGAAAGTCGTCTGCTGTAAAAACAGAGTCTAACAGACCCTTAAAATCACTATCAGATTCTCTTAAAGGTAAGCAGGGTAGGTTTAGACAAAATTTATTAGGAAAAAGAGTTGACTATTCAGCAAGATCCGTTATCGTTGTAGGTCCTGATTTAAAGCTATTTGAATGTGGTCTTCCAAAAAATATGGCAGCTGAATTATACAAGCCTTTTATTATCAGAAAATTGATGGAAAGAGGGATTGTTAAAACTGTTAAATCTGCAAGAAAAATCATTGACAGAAGAGATCCTGTAGTTTGGGATATCTTAGAAAATGTTTTAAGAGGTCATCCTGTTTTATTAAACAGAGCACCTACTCTTCACAGATTAGGAATTCAAGCATTTCAGCCAAAATTAATTGAGGGTAAAGCGATACAACTACATCCTCTAGTATGTACCGCATTTAATGCAGATTTTGATGGTGATCAGATGGCAGTTCATTTACCACTTGGTCCAGAAGCTATATTGGAAGCTCAACTTCTTATGTTAGCTTCACATAATATTTTAAACCCTGCAAATGGATCACCTATTACTGTTCCTTCTCAGGATATGGTACTTGGTTTATATTATATGACTAAACAAAAATTATCAACTGATGATGTTAAAGTAATTGGTGAAGGACTTACTTTCTATTCTCCTGAAGAGGTCGTAATTGCATATAATGAAAATAAAGTCGATTTAAACGCAACCATTAAGGTCAAGACAAAAGATTTAGATTCTAATAATAAATTAGTGGATAAAATAATTGATACAACTGTTGGTAGAGTTCTATTCAACGAAAAAGTTCCAGAAAGAGCTGGTTTTATAAATGAGGTACTTACAAAAAAATCTTTAAGAGATATAATTGGAGATATTTTAAAGATTACTAGTGTTCCTGAGACAGCTGAATTTCTTGATGAAATAAAAACTCTAGGTTATAAGTTTGCTTTCCAAGGAGGCTTATCATTTAGTCTTGGAGATATAATTATTCCTAATGAGAAATTTGAAATGATAAACTCTGCAAATAAGCAGGTAGATGCTATTAGGTCAAATTATAATATGGGTCTAATTACTAACAATGAAAGATACAATCAGGTAATTGATATTTGGACTTCCACTAACGCAGAATTGACAGAATTATCAATGAAAAGAATTAGGGAAGATCAGCAAGGATTTAACTCTGTATATATGATGTTAGATTCTGGTGCAAGAGGTTCTAAAGAACAAATTAGACAGCTTACCGGAATGAGAGGTCTAATGGCAAAACCAAAAAAATCTACTGCTGGAGGTGGTGAAATTATTGAGAATCCTATTCTTTCGAATTTTAAAGAAGGTCTTTCAATTTTAGAATATTTTATATCAACTCACGGAGCTAGAAAAGGTTTAGCAGATACAGCATTAAAAACTGCTGATGCTGGTTATTTAACAAGAAGATTGGTCGATGTTTCTCAAGATGTTATTATAACCGAGGATGATTGTGGAACTTTAAGAGGAATAAATGTCTCGGCTTTAAAGAAAAACGAAGAAGTTGTTGAGAAACTTGGAGATAGAATAGTTGGTAGAACATCACTTCAAGATCTATATGACCCTATAACTGGTGAATTGCTTGTAAAATCAGGAGAACTAATCAACGAGTTGATTGCTAATAAAATTGAGAACTCATCAGTTGAAATTGTAGAGGTTAGGTCTGCTTTAACATGTGAATCTAAGAGAGGAATATGTGCAAAATGTTATGGGAGAAATCTTGCAACTGGAAAAGATGTTCAAATGGGTGAAGCAGTTGGAGTAGTTGCTGCTCAATCTATTGGAGAGCCTGGTACACAGTTAACACTTAGAACCTTCCACGTGGGAGGTATTGCAGGGAACATTTCTGAAGAAAATAGCGTTATTTCTAAATTTGACGGTAATATTGAAATCGAAGATTTAAAGACTGTTAAAGGTAAAAATAATGAAGGTGAAGAGGTTGAGATTGTAATTTCTAGAACTTCTGAAATCAAAATTTCTGATCCTAATACAGGATTAACTTTAAGTAATAACAACATTCCTTATGGATCTTTTCTCTATGTGAAAAATAAGAAAAAGATCAAAAAAGGAACGCTTGTTTGTGAGTGGGACCCATATAATGGTGTCATTATTTCAGATTACGCTGGAAAAATTAGTTATGAAAACATTGAACAAGGACTTACTTATGAAGTTGAAATTGACGAGCAAACTGGATTTCAGGAAAAAGTAATTATCGAATCCAGAAATAAAAAGCTAATCCCTACATTACACGTTAGAAATTCCAAGAATGAAGTTATAAGATCGTATAACCTTCCTGTAGGTGCACACCTAGTTGTGAATGATGGTGATAAAATTGACTTAGGAAAAATATTAGTTAAAATTCCAAGAAAGTCAGCAAAAACAGGTGATATTACTGGTGGATTACCTAGAGTTACCGAATTATTTGAAGCTAGAAATCCATCTAATCCAGCAATTGTAAGTGAGATTGATGGTGTGGTCTCTTTTGGAAAAATCAAAAGAGGTAATAGGGAAATTATAATTGAAGCTAAAACTGGTGAGATAAGAAAATATCTAATAAAACTTTCAAATCAAATATTGGTACAAGAAAATGATTTTGTTAAGGCTGGAACTCCAATGTCTGAAGGTTCAATAACTCCTAATGATATATTAAATATTAAAGGTCCTTCCGCTGTGCAGCAATATTTGGTTAATGAGGTGCAAGAGGTATACAGGTTACAAGGTGTGAAAATAAATGATAAGCACTTTGAAGTTGTTGTTAGACAAATGATGAGAAAAGTCAAAATTCAAGATTCAGGAGATACTATTTTCCTACAAGATCAGTTAGTTCATAAATCAGATTTTATTGATGAGAATGACAGCGTATACGGAAAGAAAATAGTTGAAGATGCAGGCGATTCAGAAACATTTAAGGTTGGTCAAATAATTTCTTCTAGAGATTTCAGAGATGAAAATTCAATCTTAAAAAGAGAGGACAAGAATTTGGTTGTTGCTAGAGATGCTAGACCAGCTACAGCGACTCCAATTTTACAGGGTATTACAAAAGCCTCTTTACAAACTAAATCATTTATTTCTGCTGCTTCATTCCAGGAAACAACTAAGGTTCTTAATGAATCTGCTGTAAATGCAAGAGTTGACTATCTTGATGGTTTAAAAGAAAATGTAATTGTCGGACATAAAATTCCTGCTGGTACTGGACTTAGGAGGTATGATGATATTCTAGTTGGTTCAAAGGAAAGCTATGATGAACTGATGGATGCTTCTATGCCA
>TARA_Y200000002_G_scaffold110781_1_pt1 | contig 15583 bp, 12 predicted proteins | sample TARA_Y200000002 | Tara Oceans TARA_Y200000002 (sample SAMEA2619388) | marine metagenome | biome: marine biome (ENVO:00000447); feature: surface water layer (ENVO:00002042); material: "saline water (ENVO:00002010), including plankton (ENVO:xxxxxxxx)" | depth 5 m | reverse complement strand
AATCTAGGTAAAACAACAGGCTGGATTCATAGATTTTCATTGAGAAACAAAGATGTTAAAATGATTAATGGAGTTTCATATAGTCACATAGATGACAATGGATTACATTATAGAAAAAATAACCAAGACAAAGTTTTAGATGTTGAAAATATTGTTATTTGTGCTGGTCAACTAAGTAACAACTCTCTTTTAGAAAAAACCAAAGAAATTAATCCAAATACAGAAATAATAGGAGGTGCTTTTGAGTCCTTAGAGTTAGATGCAAAAAAAGCCATTGACCAGGCAGTTAGAAGCGCTGCTATTGTTTAAGAAGTCCGTATTTTATAATACTGTAAAGTGCCCTAAAACCGTCTCTCCATCTTATTTTTTTACCTTCTTCCACAGTTCTTGGATTGTATGTAATGGGTATTTCTTTCCATCTTAAGCTTTTATTTCTAGCAAGTTTAGCAGTAATTTCAGGATCAAATGCAAATCTATTTTCTTTTAATTGTATTTTTTGAAAAATTTCTGTAGGAATTAATTTATAACAAGTTTGCATATCTGTAAGTTTTACCCCAAAACAAAAATTACCAAAATTGGTTAGTAATTTATTAGCAATTCTATTTAGAATGGATTCCTTTTTCTTTTTTTTACTATTTATAAATCTAGAACCGTAAACAATATCAGCTTTGTTAGAAATGATAGGAACCAATAGGTTATTAATTTCATTTGGGTTAAGTTCTAAATCAGCATCTTGAATAATACAATATTCTCCTTTTGCATGGTTTAGTGCGACTTTTATTGATCCGCCCTTTCCAAGGTTCTTCTTATTTTTTAAATAAATTAAATGAAGGGGCTTTTCATCATTAATAAATTTATTTATTTCTTTGTCACTATTATCTGAAGACTCATCATTGATTACAATAATTTCTTTTTTAATACCTTCCAAAAGATTAATTTTTTGAACTGTTTTTAACAATTTATATATAGTATCATCTTCATTATAAACTGGTATAATGATGGTAAGAACTTTTATCACAATACTTGTTAGTATTTAATATTTAATTTCTTATAAATGAAATGCATCAACCATGCAGGACCAATTAATAGAAATTGTAAATCTTTCAAAAATGAAGGTTTTTTACCTTCAATTTCATGACCAATAAATTGAATAATCCAAGAAATAATAAATACAATTAGAGCGATTAACCATAATTGAAAATTTAATTCTCCATTAATAATTAGATTTTCTAGATAATTAGTAATGAATAAACATATTGCTGAAAAGCCCATCATTCCTAATGATAATAATGGCGATAACTTTATATAATATAAAAAGACCATACTTATTGCTAAGGTTGCCCAATTTATATATTGAAAACTATTTATTTTTATACTTTCTAGCGGACCTAAAGGAATGGACCAAACTAGAGCTACAATACTGAAAAATATAGAAGGAACACAAATCCAGTGGATCAGTTTATTAGTTTTGTTTTTATGACTTTCACCATACTCGTTAAGTAATAAATCTATTTTTTTCATTTTAATTAGTTATCAGATTTCCATTAATGTAACTAATTATTTAATATAAATTATCTACTTAAAATAATTTTTTTATTGAAAATTTCATTATCTGTTTTTAACTGTATAAAATAAACCCCTTTTGAAAGATAGCTTACATCAATAATTTTTTTGTATTGCCCTATGAAATCATCAATTTTATTTTTGGATATTTCTTGACCTAAAGAGTTCATTAAAGAAATTTCTATGTCTTGGATTGATGTTAATAGAAATATTAATTCAAATTCGTTTTGAGCAGGATTTGGATAAACTTCTAAATCATAATCATTTTCTTCATAAATAAATAAATTAGATAACATTTGACAGTTACCACTTGTAACATATAATTTGTATACACCATTTGAAGGATTATATATTATGCTGTCGTTAGAGACAGGTTGTCCGTTTGCATACCATTGATATAAAATATCCGTTGAGAAACCCGTAACATTAGAAATAAGAAAACCATCTTTGGAGTTTTCTATAGTTACTTCTAAAGCTTCATCACAAGTAGTAAAATGAGCTCTAAAAGTATATCCAGAATTTAGATTAATATTATGAAGATTTTCGTCTTCTAAATTATTTGCTGTAATAGCATTTGATTCCCAATGAGAAAAAGAATAACCAGAGTCAGCAATAGCAGTTATATTTAAAGGACATCCTCCATGATATACACCATTCCATGGATAAATATCTGGCGAAATGGTGCTTATATTTATTTTACCAGTATTGGGAGGATAAACGTCTAGCTGAACGGTTCTTTGGCCTTGTAAGTTCAGAGATTGATTAATATGAGACCTAGCAGTAGCAATTCTTGCGGAGTTATAAGAGGAAATACTTGAAATTGCATTACTCCATTGAGAAAATGAGTTCAATCCGCTTCCTTGGCTTGCCCACAGATTAATATGAGTTGGAATAGCACTTGAGATACTATTTTTAAGTTCATCAGAAATTTGATTAAAGTAATTGGGTTGAAATATAGTATTTATTAAATCATCATATCTATTTGTAAATTTACATTTGAAATCATGGTTCATTAGAACTTTACTAAATATTTGAGAATGTTCACTTGAAACAGTAGGAAATCTAGCTGCATTAATATAATTGTCCCAAATGTTTTGACCAAAATATCCAAATGAAGCATCGGTGTCATAAAGAACATATCTCCAAACACCTCCCAAGGTGTCTGGTCTCCAAAGTTTGACGTTATTAAGTCCCCATGCAATTCCCATCCAATCCATGTTCTGAATATAAGTTTGCGTTATGAAATAGTCTATATAGTTTTCGATATCAAACCTTGAACTGAATATATTAATAAAGCCAGTATCTTGGATACTTGTATTTTGAATGATTTCGAATGATTCCATAAAATGATTACTGCTCCCTGCAAGTGCACTGTCTCTATTCAAAAGATCAACTTTATCACTTCTCATACCATGATTACTTTCAACGTAATGTTCGTCAATTTTCTCTCTTATACCATAAAGTCCCCAATAATCTCCGTTTAAATAAACTATAGCAGGCTCATATCCCATTCTGTCTATATTGGTTTCTTTAACTAATTTTGAGATTATGCCGTCTTGAATTCTGCTATTCCAGCCATGTTGCCCACCATTTCTTAAATTAAAATTATTGAAATCATCAATATGGCTTTTTCCAGAAATTAAAGGATACTCAATGGAGCCTTTATAAATAGATTTAGTATCTATTCTAAATGATTTTTGAGGTTCAGCTCTTGACCATCCTCCATGAATTTCTAAGTCAAATTGGGTTTCAAATTGTTTGTTTTGATCTGCGTCAAAAAATTCCATTCTAGACCACTTGGACCATGGTTCCCAAAAGTTACTTCCAAAGTGTGGATAATTATTTACGTTTGCATTGGGGCCCATTACATAAATTCCAGTATTCCAATCCCAAAGATTGTCTTCATCAGTTATGATTGAAAAGACGGGTAGATTATGATTTTGTTCATTGATAATATAAGTTCTATCAATTACTTCACTAGGCAGATGGTTTTGATTACTGAAAGCTTTTGCGCTAAAGACAGTAGAAGAATTAAAAGATATACTACTGTTCAGTATAGAATCATTTAAGTCAGGAACATCACCATTGGATGTATATCTTATATCAGTTTGAGAATTAGAATTGAAATTTACATCTACTTGATTGATATACCAACCAGAAGGAGTTTGAATTTCTGGTTGACTTTCAATACCATCATAACACCAACTGTTTAAGTTGTTTTCATTAGGAGTTGGTTGATCAAAAAAGCACCAATTATTATTTCCATCTGGTGATCTTCCATAAGAAATTCCATTGAACAAACTATTTGGTATTGTTAAACTATCAGAAATATTTCCTGCCGTATTACTAATAACAATTGTTTCTCCATTTGATAATTTAAAATTACAATGGATATTGATAACTGGAGGAGTAAACCAAGACGGTAAATTTTGATAATTATTTTGAGTACTTATTATACCTGCAGAAAGAAAAAAGTTTGAACTAAGATCAGAAGAAGTATTACTTGAGTTATGAACTTGAATAGCTAGTACATTATTTCCTTGAATCAATATGTCTGAAAAATCTTCAAAACTAAATAATTTACTCTCTGGAACCCCTCCACTATAAAGAACTGCTTCATGGTTATTATTAGTTGTAGTATTGAAAGTAGGAAAGAAAGTATTAAAATTATTAGATCTCATTATTTCAGTTCCATTTAAATAAGCTATAAACCCGTCATCATAATCTGCGTGTAAAATAAGGTGAGATAAATCTGTTAGATCATGAATTACAAAGTTTTTTCTCATGTATAGAGACAGAGTATTTGATGAAATAATGGTATTATCATCATTATCTCCATATCCAATTCCTCCTTGACCAGTACTCCATGACTGGTCATCATAATTTAAACTATTCCAATCATCGTCTAAATTAAAACTTCCAATTTCATAGTTCCAATAGTCATTAGATTGTACAATGGTTTCCCAATGATCTGGATAAAAGCTAAGGTTTTTATTCGAAGCAAAAACAATTATTTTTTCATTTGATGAAATTTGATAATTTGGAAAGTTCCACTTGTTAATATCATCATTATCATCACTTAGATAATAATTGTTTAAATTAACTGAAGAACTTCCAGTATTGATAATTTCAATCCAATCATTTTCTTGTTGATATTCATCAAGATAACCCTTGTGAACACTTAATTCATTTACAAGTATTTGACTGTAAAATAAATAAGGAACCCCCCCCAAAATAAATATAATAATTGATCTAATCATATAGTATTACGCTTGATTAAATAAATAGATTTTACTTTTTATTCAAAACTAAAAAATAAATTAATAAATTTTTTACACATTAATTGTAATAAATCAAAATTAATATAAAATTTAATACCGTAATTTAATTGAGTAAATCTGGAAATAATCTTCATTTATCGAAAATAAATATCCTTTTTATATAAATTAATTAAGTTCTATTTTAAATTATATTTTCATATTTACTATTTATAAAAATCATGAATTATTATGGATGAATATTTAACTAAATATATAAATCATATTTCAAAAACATTTTCCAATCAAAATAATCTCAATGAGTTTATAAATCAAATTAAATTTTCATATGACTGGACTATTTCAAACATGTTATGCTTTCCTGTTAATATTGGAAATGAACAGGGAATTATTATGAAAAAAAGTCATTCGGATAAGGAAGGTTACTTTGGTTTCTTAAATATAGATAAACGCAAAGAAAACTCATTATTATGGAGAAAACTTGTTGAAATAGCTTCTAAAAATAATATAAAAAAACTCAGTGGACCAATTCAAGGAAGTACTTACTTTCCATACAGATTTGTTTCCTATAGTAATGGTATGAATTTTTTTAAAGGAGAGTTTTTTAGTATGCCATCCGAAAATGATTACATTCTTTCTTTTAAGCCTGATAATATAATTAATTATAAATCTGCAGTAAGAGAAGATTTTAATGAAATTTTGAAAATTACCCAACCCACCTACAATAAATTAATAGAAAAAGGACTCAAAATAGAAGTTTTAAAAAATCCAGATCTAGATTTTTATAAAGAAATTTACCACATTACTAATATTACTTTTGCTGATAATTGGGGTTATGAAAATTTAAGTTTTGAAGAGTTTATAAAATTTGTTAAGACTAAAGAAAGTAACCAATCAAGATTATCTTTACAAAAAATAACATTCAGAGATAAATTAGTTGGATTCTCTAAATATGATGATGAGTCTGATGATACCATAATTTTTAAGACTGCTGCAATATTACCACAATTTCAAAAAATGGGGATAGGAATTGCAATAGCTTATAAAGGGCATGAAGATGCTATTGAACTTGGTTATAAGAAAGCTATTTACGCTTTAGTTCGATTCAATAACAGAGTTGATAGAATGCCTCAACCAGATCTTGTAAATTTTAGAGAGTATAGTTCCTACGAGTTTAATATATAATTTTAATGACTAGATATTTAATTACTGGAGCTACAGGGATTCTTGGAACTAATTTTATATGTGAAATCATTAAGCAGAATATTAACTCACTAGAAAAAATTGAAATTTATATAATTGGTAGATCAAAAAATAGTATATCATTAGAGCATAGATTAAAACTATCCTTAGAAAAAAATGGCCAGTATTATATTTTTGGCAAAAAAGTTTTGGATTCAGTTTTATCCAATATTCTCAATAGATTTCATTTTATTAACCATGAGTTGAGTAATGAAAAGTTTAATCAAGATATTTTAAAAAAATTATTTAAAATTAATTTTCATCACTTCTTTCATATTGCCGCATTAACAGATTTAAGAAATAATAAAAAATCGTCTGAAAATTTAAGTTTAATTAATGTGATAGGTACTCAAAATATATTAAAAGCTCTTAAAGATGTTGATATTAAACAATTTCATTTTATCAGTTCAGCATATGTTTGTGGAAACAATTTTGGAGAAATATTTGATGATTATATCCCTTGTAAACCGAGTTTTAGAAATAATTATGAAAAATCTAAATTAAAATCAGAGACCATATTTACTAATCATTGCAAAACAAATAACAAAAGTTTTAAAGTTTACAGGCCCTCCATAATATCTGGTAGAACAATAGAAAAACCATTAGGCTTTACCAGTAAATTCGATGTCTTTTATTCTTGGGCTAATTTTTGGTTTAAATTGAGGGTGAGTTCGGGCTTAGGAGATAATGATTTTACCAAGCCTTTATCAGTACCAATAAGAATATGTTTAAACCCAAAATCAGGATTGAATATTATAAGTTGTGATTTGGCTGCTAAGATGATTTATCAAATATCAGAATCTGACACATCTCAATCCTATTTTAATATTGTAAATGATGAGAATTTAAATCATATAGATCATGTTACATATATGCTTGAAAAGCTAAATATCATTGATTATTCATTTACTGAAACAATTCCCCAATCTTTCAATAACAATTATGAAGATCTATACTATAAAATAATTGGAGATGTTTTTTCTCCTTATATGTCACAAGATGTTATCAACTTTAAAAAATTGCATAAGAATAATTTAAAAATTGAAACTAATACTCAAACTTTAAATTTAAATGATTTTAAGATGCTTATTAACTTTGCAATTAAATCTAAATTTAAATCAGTTCAAGAATATTAAAATTGTTAAAAATCAGTTTGGATAGAAAACCTGCAGCAACTGGAATCACTAAATTATCAAATCCAAGAATCACAAAAAACTCCAAAATTGTCAGAGCTAAAGACACCGCCAGTACTGGTAAAATTAGTTCTAAAGATATTCCAAAAAAAGATGCATAAATTAAAAATGTGGATATAAAGAAAACCATACTTCCTCCAATACTCTTTTTTTGTTTTAATATAAAAATGGGTTTATAGTCTAGTTTTTCTCCTATCCAACCTGCAAGACCATCCGAAAAAGCCAATACGAGAATTCCTATTTTGAATGCATACGCATCATTTGGTAAAAAGAAATAATTCAAAAACATGATACTAATAGGATAAATAAATTCACCATAACTTATCCTACTAACATCGTGGAGTGAAAGTATATTTTTCCATTTTGATAGTAATAAGAAGAAGAAAAAAAAAATAGTTAGTGCATATATCTCATTAGAACTTACATACTCGGGAAAAAACATTACTACAATTCCAGATAATATATGAGTTGCTTTTCGAGACCATTTAGATTTATTATTTAAAATTTTTTGTAGCTGATCTATTCCAAAAAATATAATCGTAAATATTGTTAGGAAAATAAGAAAGTTTTGCATCAAATATTTTTTATGATTTCAATATTTCCATTAGAACCATTAATTTTTAAAGTTTGACCACTCTTAAGAACTTTTGTAGCATTTTTCACTCCTATTATAGTAGGTATTCCAAGTTCTCTTGATACTATTGCAGCATGTGATAAAATTCCACCATTTTCAATAATTAATCCTTTACAAAGTCCAAGCAAAGGAGTCCATCCTGGATCAGTATTTTTTGCAACAGCTATTTCAAAGTCAATTTTTTCAGGCAAATGATAATCTTTAAATACTTTAATTTTTCCCAGAATTTCTCCCTTTGTACAACCTCTTCCAGCTAATTCTTCTTCCATTGACTCTTGTTCGTTTAATGGTTTGGGCTGTTTGCCGTCAACCACTCCAAAAAAGTCTGGAATTTGTTTTTGATCATATTGTTCATATTCATTTTTTCTTTTCTTAATTGTTGCTTTATAATCAGATTTATTAAGAAAAATTTCATTTATTTTAAGGAAGTATATATCCTCTTGATTTACAATTTTATTTTCCTCTTGATAAATTTGACCAATTCTATTAAAAATTTTTCTGACTATTGAAAAAGCATTAGATCTTAAAAGTCTAAATTCTTCTCTTTGAGCTGCATATCTTTTAAACTTTTTTATAGAGAATGATTCTTTTTTGTCGTTTTCTAGATTTTTTAATTCTAGTGTTGAATAATTTTTCAAAACTTTAAAAAAATCAATAATATTTTCTTCTACATCTGGAGATTCTAATTTTAGTTCATTGGCAAACCTTCCCCCGTAAACGGAGAAATAATCTTCTAATAATTTTTTTAAAGAATCATTTTTTGACAAATAAGTGTTCAGTTTTTCATTATTCTCTTCTTCAATTAATTCTAATATATTTTGGTTTTTCATTATTTTTTTTGAAAGTTGAATGAGTCCATTTAATTGAGTTGTTGTTTTACTTTCAAAAGAAATTATTTTGTTAACATGTTCCTCACTGTATTTTTTTTTGAGAATGCCAAAATAGGTCATTACTAAGAAATCATTTTCTACGGTGATGTACCATTTTTTAATCAATTTATCATGAACTTCCTGAAATGCAATTTTGCATTCGTTATAATTTAAGATCTTAAAATTTTTCTTTCTAGATTTAAAAATAAAATTAGTTACATATTCTTGAAATTTTATATTATTAGATTTAACTCTCAAAAATTTCCAAATAATAATAAATGGATAGGTGATTTTAAGAAATAATGAAGGTTTTATGTCTCGGATTACCTCTTCTTTGACATTACTGGTAATCATTACTTCTAAATTCTCTTTATTTCTATTATATCCTGGAATAAATGACATCATTTTATACCAATTATTCATGTTGTAAAATAATCTTCCATTAAATGAATTAACCATATTGTTAAAAACATCTTTGTAAGCTTTGAGTTTTTGTTTACTTACACCTGAATTAATTATAAGTTGCTTATATACTTCTTCGTAAATATGAGTTGCAAAAGAAATTGTTAATGGAGAAATTTGACCTGAATAACTCTCTGCAATATTAGCACTATCATAATAAATCCAATTTTTTGGATCATCAATTAATGCGGTTATTGGTCTAGATTGTAATATATATAATTTTTCTTTGTAAAAGCACCATTCGATATCTTGGGGACCATTCATGATACTTTCAATTTCTTGACATTTTTTAATTAGTTTATTGATTTCCTTAGAGTTAAGAGAAAATTGATTTTCTTTATTTTTTATCAACTTTTTATTCTTCCATATCAAACTCTCTTTTAGTTTGGGGAATTCTCTATTTAAAATAATACCTTTTTTACTTACTAATAACTCATCACATTCCCAACCTTCCACTACAGTTTTACAAACTCCAAAATTAGAATTGATTACTATGTTAGAGCTTCCGTCATCTGTAAAAATAACACCAGATTTATCAGAAGGAATAAACTCCTGAATAATAACGGCTCCTTCTTCATTATTAAATGAGTTGATTACCTTTTGATATGCTTTATAAATATTTTTGTAGGAAACACCAATTTCAGAATAGAAATACCCTGCAAAAGATTTTGATTCGGAATCTTCACTTATACAGGATGATCTCACTGCATAAATTTGATTTTCATCACAATTTTTTAATACTTCCTTTTCTGATAAATGTTTTGGCAGAACAAATAGGTCTGGGACATTGAATCCTTCTTTTTTTAAAAAAAGTAATTTCTCTGCTTTATTACCAATTTTAGAACTATTATCCATTCAAACTGTAAAAATAAACAAGGAAGTTTAAACAAATGTAATTGCTGATAGTTGCTACCATAAGGAACAATTCGGAATTTTTATTTTTATGTTTTAAATGTCTAAAAAGTCCAGTTGATAGTATACCAAAAAGTATTAGAGTAATCACGCCGTACCAGCCTAAATTAGGAGAAAGTGAATAAAGCATCCAAAGAAAAGTGATGACATTTAAAATATTAAAAGCATAAAAAATATATAATGACTTTTTATATCCCAAATGCCATGAATAGGTATCCTTTCCTTTTGATTCATCTTTATCAGTTTTAATTTTCCTAATAAATTCTAATATTATGGTATTGAAGATCACAAATAGTAAGTGAATAACCATTACTTTATTTAAAGTAAATTGATTGGTGAAAATCACATATACAAAAAGTTGAAGTAAAACCATTTGAATCATATGAATGGAATTATAGATGTAAAAATGATTTTTTTTGAATTCTTCACTAAGAAAAAAATCCTTCCAAGCAAAAAAACTAAATATTAGTAGTATTGATCCATAAATTGAAGACTCCAACCCATAATAAATAGAAATAAATAAAAAACTTGCAAGTCCAAATAAGTCTAAAATCATTAACTCTTTTATGGTGATCAAACCTCTAGGAATGGGTCTTTTAGGATGATATTTTACATCGTGTTTATAATCTCTTGATTCATCAATAACTCTTATATGAAAAATAAAAAATAGACCTGAAAAATAACTAGCTAGAATCTTTATTATTGATACATCAAAAGAAAGAACAGCAGCTGAGCTAATTACCACAGCAAAAGTGGTAAAAGCTAAGTATTTAAGAGGAAAGCGCTCATCTTGGTAAATATAGAATCTTTTTAACAGTTTCACTTTTTCAATTTATAGATGTAAAATTTCTCATAATATTTGAATTTTTCAAATGCTGATAGTTCCTTTTCTTTCTCATTATCCCTTATAAAATTTGATTGTAGATTAGCAGGAATATCTCTTTTGATTAAATTATTCCAGAAAATAATTTTAGAATTATTTTGGCCGGTTCTTAATATTTCTTTGAAAACAATATGGCTGTCTTTCTTCGACATGGCTTCAAATACATCAGATAAATTAAACTTATTTAAGCTATTGTCTTTAATTTTTTTTAAATATTCAATTATATTTCCAGTTATAATATCAATGTTACAGTTACTGTTTTTAATTTTTACAAAAATTTTTTTTTCTAGATAGAAAGGGTAGTGGTTGGAATAATTCCCATTTAAAACATAGTACATATAAGAATTAGAAAAAATATTTTTAGACTTTAGAACATTATCAGTTTTTTCTAAATAATGGTTACTTATTTTATTTTCATTATGATGTTTGAACATGATTTTACTTCTTCCAGCTCTTTTCATGAATTTCTTATTTAAAAATAAATTCATTATAACTTTCCATCTAAATGTATCCCACTTACTTTGGTAGAAATTAATATGTTCTTTCTCATTTTTTTTTTCGAACAAATATTTTACATACTTTTTATTTCCAGTGAGTCTGAGAACAAAAACCCTAAAAATTCTGAAATAGTTTTCAAATTTTCCAATATGAATTATTCCTTTTTTAATGAGATAAAGATGACTATCCCAAAATTTTAAAGCACTATTTGATAATTTTTCTCTAACAGAATTGTAGTATTTAATTCTTTCATTTGAATGTAGAATTCCAAAAAACTTAATTACTTCATCATACTCTAATTCTTTTATTGACAGTAACTTCAATTCTAATAAATAATTTTGGTGGATATTCATATCTATGCTTATGACTCTTTTCCTTGTATATCCAGAGATAGCTAATGTGTTATCTCCACCAGATGTTATGGACAAAATAATATCATTATTTTCAAGACTTAATGCATTAACAAGGACATCAGTATCTTCCCAACACTGACTGTATTTAATAATTTGTTTGAAAAACAATACTATGGATACTTTTCAAATACTATTCGTGATCTTTTCTTTGGTACTCTATAGTCTCGTTAAAGAGAGTTAAAAATTCTTTAGATAATTCTTTTGCCTGTTTTTGACTTTTAATATCTTTTACTCTGTAATAACCTAGTTTATATAAATCTGCTGCTTGGCTTAAAGTCAGCTTAAGTTTTATATCAGGATCTCCATGTAATCCTCTAAATACCAACCATTGGCCATCAACATTAACAGCAGTTAGTTTAATATAGGCTGGTAGCCCTAAAATTAATGCTTTTTCTTCAGGTGGAATATGTAAATGAACTAAATTATCAAACTTGAATTCTGATTTGTCCCCAGGTAAATAATAGGGCTCAACATAAAACATAGCTCTCCAGGCTGCATCAGCAATGGTATAAAATAATCTGTATTTTTCTTCATAGTTAACTTCTCCATCAGAAACTATTACTAATAAATCTTTTATATTTTTTGTGTTTAATTTTAACACCATTGAAGGTTTCTTTTTATTAAATCCTCGATGAATTTCATAATCTCCATCTTTAACTTCTATGGTTAGTCTATAACCACCTAAGTCCATAACGGAAACATAAATATTTTCGCTTTTAATTTGGGAAAACCATGAATTTTTTTTTGAAAGTTCTCCAGTCTTATTTAAAACACCAATAATTTCATTAGCCTTACTTGAAATATTTTCAATTGTACTGGATTTGTCTTCAGGATAAGTGTACTTAACTTTTTTAAATTTAGCTACATATCTAGGTTCTTCTTTTCCAGTTTTTGATGAAAATTCAGTTTGGGAGAAAGCAATTGAGCTATAAAGAAATATAAATGAGAATAATATGGAAGTTTTTCTTGTGTTCATAGTTTATAATTTTGACATCAATATAATAAACAATTAGATTCTATCATGATGTGGAATGATTATTTAATATATAATTCATCTAAAAATAGTCTTAAAATAACAATAATAAATAATTTAAATACCTGATTTTAAGTACTTTAAATAAAAAAAAAAGGATATTTTTATGATTTTGATAAAAGCAGAGAGGAAGGGATTCGAACCCTCGTAACACTTTTGGTGTTAACACGCTTTCCAAGCGTGCGCCTTAAGCCACTCGGCCACCTCTCTGTATTTTAGGAAGACAAATATAATTTTTTCTAATATTATTTTGAAGATTCTTTTTAAATCCTTTCATTTGCACACTAATTCTTCGGGGTGTAGCGTAGCCCGGTTATCGCGCCTCGTTTGGGACGAGGAGGTCGCAAGTTCGAATCTTGCCACCCCGACTAAAGTTGAAGCTCATCTAAAGATGGGCTTTTTTATTTCGATTTTTAAATTTATTTTTAATTATTATTTTTTTTAGATGAATAAAATAATTTTTTTAATATCGCTATTTTTCAATTTTCAATTTCTTTATGCTCAAAAAATATTTTCTGTTAAGTATGAATCTAGAGCAGATCTAAAAGTATTTGTAGTTGACTATGAATCTCAAGCTGAACTATTGGTTTTTAAGGTTAAATATGAGAGTCAAACTGGTAAAAATGATGGAAAATGGTTTTTTGTAGATTATGAATCTAGATCTGATAAGAAAATATTTTTTGTGGATTATCAGTCTAAAGCAGACTTAAAAATTTTCTTTGTTGATTACGAGAGCAGAGCAGGTTGGAAAGAAAATTCCAAAAAACATCTTTTATACTAATGTTTAAAAATAAAATTCCAGATATTGGAATGTCTGAAAATGATCTATTTGAAGATTTAGAAAACTCCAAGAATTTAGATCTAGATTGGAAATCTGGTAAAACTTTTGGAGCTGTTTATTACCCCGGAGAAAGTTATTCAAAAGCCATTTCAAGCGCTTATGTAAAGTTCATGCATGAAAATGCATTTGATCCTCAGTTGTTTAATAGTATACTTAACATGGAAAATGAGTTAGTTCAACAAACAGCTTCCTTATTTTCAAGTAATCAGAAATTATTTGGTAACTTAACAAGTGGAGGAACTGAAAGTATTTTTCTTGCATTACTGTCAGCTAGAAATTGGTCAACTAAACATAAAAACATTAAAAATCCCGAAGTTATTCTTTCATCAAGTGCTCATCCTGCATTTTTAAAAGCAATGAATTTTCTTAGTATTAAGGCTATAATTATACCTACTAACAATGATTTTAATTTAAATCTTAAAGTTTTTAAAGAAGCAATCAACCAAAATACTATTTTATTAGTTGGATCAGCTCCAGCTTACCCAACTGGAATGATAGATCCAATTTCAGAATTATCCAATTTGGCATTAGAAAACAATTTATTGCTTCACATTGATGCTTGTATAGGAGGTTTTTTACTTTCTTATTTAAAAAAATGTAATTATACCATTCCATTATTCGATTTTAATTTAGAAGGAGTTAGTTCTCTTTCTGTTGACCTTCACAAGTATGCTTATGCTCCAAAGGGCTCTTCAGTTTTATTATATAGAAATGACGAATTAAGGAAAGAACAATTTAGCGTGTATCCAAGTTGGGAGGGAGGAATCTATGGTTCTACTTCTTTTCTAGGAACAAAGCCTGGTGGAATTGTGGCTGCTACATGGTTTGCTTTAAACCATATTGGTGAAAACGGATATTTAGTGTTAACTCAAAAAACAATGTCTGCCACAAAAGTTATTTATGATTTTATTCAAAAGTCAGAGAATCTTTCCATTATTGGAAATCCCATAATGAGTTTATTAGCCTTTAATAGCGAAAAATATGATATATTCCATGTAGCTGATGAATTAAGTAATTTGGGTTGGTATATAGGAAGATTACAAAATCCTCGTGGAATTCATCTGGTAGTTTCTCAAATCCATGCTGATGGTGCTGCTGAAAATTTTATTTCTGATTTACAAACAGTATTGAATAGTTTGAAAAAATCTAAAATAAAAAATAAAATGGTTAAGTCTTCAGATGCTTTTGCTGTTAATACTCTTAAGAAGACTGGATTTAATAGTATTAAAAAGACTATTTTGAGTAAAGCAAAATCTACCAAAAAGTCTAAAAAAAGATTAATTTATGATTTAAAAAGTGATTTAAATATAGAAGAAAGTGACGACTTGTTTAGATCTATTTTAAGTAACTTTTATTGATTTTTTTCAAAAAGCATTATGCTTTCTATATGAGAGGTATGAGGGAATTGGTCCACTAATGAGAATTTTTTAAGCTGATAACCCATTTCATTTAAAGTTACCAAATCTCTTGCTTGTGTTGATGGGTTACAACTTACATAAACAATAACCTTTGCATTAAGCCTTATTACTTTTCTCAAAGATTTTGGACTTATTCCCGCCCTAGGGGGATCAATTACTATAGAATGAATTTTATTTTGATATTCTGGATGGTTTAACAAAAATTTACCAACGTCTGAACTTATAAATTTTAAATTTTGTAGTTGATTTTTCTTGGCATTTTTAATGGCATTTTTAATGGCAGATTCTACTATATCTACTCCTATAATATTGTTAGGGGTGTTTTTTGAAATTAGTTGTCCAAT
>TARA_Y200000002_G_scaffold156732_1_pt1 | contig 15663 bp, 19 predicted proteins | sample TARA_Y200000002 | Tara Oceans TARA_Y200000002 (sample SAMEA2619388) | marine metagenome | biome: marine biome (ENVO:00000447); feature: surface water layer (ENVO:00002042); material: "saline water (ENVO:00002010), including plankton (ENVO:xxxxxxxx)" | depth 5 m | reverse complement strand
GCATTATAATTTTCTTGAAGCCATTTAAGAATTATAGATGTATCTAAACCCCCAGAATAAGCTAATACAATCTTTTTTTTCATTTAAAGAGTTTTGATTGGCTTGCCATTTTCCATTACAGAAACTTGAGCATTTGCAGATACAATTATTCTATCTTCAGCACCTTCGTAAGGATACGAACCATGCATCACATAGCTTGGCCAAATTAGCATTTTTCCTTCTTCGGGTGTAAATTGAGCTTGAAGAAATTTATTATAATAAGAACCATAGTCTAAAGTATTTCTATTAGGTATTGGTTTTTGGAAATATGTACCGCCGTTTGTTTTAGTTGCATCCTTACCAAGCTGCACGTAATAAACGCAGCACCAGCTACATTGGCCATGAGCATGAGGCAATACAAATCCTCCTTTTTCATAGTGTATAAACCACGAGTCGGTAATAGTTACACCCATTTCTTTACCTTTAAATAACATGGCAAAATCTTTATTGGCTTGTTTTGACATTTCAAAAAAAGCTTTAGTAATAAAATTTTTTAAAAGTGTTTGAAAAGCAGTTCCTTGCTGTGAGTGTAAATCATAATTACTCTCATAAAGTTTATGATTTTCCCCACTTATTCTAGATGGGTTCTTCTTTTTGTACTCTTCAAAAAATTTTAATAAATCTTTTTTCATATTTTGGTGTTCTGGATTATAAAAGGTACCAAAAAGTGTTGGCCACAAATAAGAAAAAGTTGGCTGTTTATTCATTAGCTACAATTTTTTTTTGCAGTATTATATGCTTTTGTAAATCCCATTAACGAATAATGATCAATAGTTTGCGACCCTGATTTATTATATCCTGTGATCATTATTCTTGATGCTTTTTTCATTTTTTTGATAATTTTTTTTTCTATTTTATTATCTGCAATCCACGCAAAGCTCTCCTGCGAGATATCAAATTTGTATTTCGATTTGCCAGTTTTTGCAATAATTGAATTTTGCGTATTATATTCATAACCAGATGTAACACTTACTTCATCAGTTATTTTGTCAGCAGGCCTGAAGCTAACAAATAATCTTGCTTCTCTCTTTGTTGTTTTAGGGGACTGTAAAACAGGCATTGACTGAACAAAGCAAATTTTACCAGAGTTATTTGTTAATGACAAAACTTCCCAATCTTTAAATTTTCCCATTTTTTTTATTTCTTCACAAGTTGCGTAGGAAGTAAAAGTAAAAATAATTATTAAAATTTTTATTTTGATTTTATAAATTATGGGCATGGATTAGGATATATTTTTTGAACATTATTAATTTCATTTTTAATTTCTTCACTTAATTTAACATTTACACTTTCTATATTAGTTTTCAACTGCTCCATTGTAGTAGCACCTATGATGACACTGGTTACAAATTTTTGTATTTCACAAAATTTTAGCGACATTTGAGCAAAATTTAAATTATATTTCTCAGATATTTCAAAATAACAATCAACTGCTTTATTAGTATTTGGTTTATCATATCTTGTCCAAAAATCTCCATCTCTCTCAATTCTTGAATTTTTAGGTAATTGATTATTACGATATTTGCCTGAAAGATATCCACTTGCTAATGGAGAATAAGCTAGCAGACCAATTTGATCCCTAATTGAAATTTCGGCAAGTCCCACTTCATATGTTCTGTTGAGTAAATTGTAAGGATTTTGTATTGACATCATTCTAGGAAGTTTTTTTTCTTTTGAAATTTGTAAAAATTTTGCAGTTCCCCAAGGAGTTTCATTTGATATCCCAATATGTCTAATCTTTCCTTCGTCTATAAATTTTTTTAAATTTTCAAGAGTATTTTCAAAACTATTCCATTCTTTTTCATCTTCTTTATGATTGTATCCCAATTTTCCGAAACTATTTACATTTCTTTCAGGCCAATGAAGTTGATAAAGATCAATATAGTCGGTTTGTAATCTTTTTAGACTTCCATCGAGCGCATCTTTCAAATTTTTACCCGAAAAGCTATTTTCCCCGTTTCTCACGTAGCTCCTTGCAGGCCCGGCAACTTTTGATGCTAAAATAATTTTGTCTCTTTTCTTTGATCTTTTAAACCAATTACCGATAACAATTTCTGTATGACCAAAAGTTTCTTTTTTCGGAGGTACAGAGTATATTTCAGCAGTATCCCAAAAATTAACTCCCTGATCTAGGGCATAATCCATTTGACCAAACCCTTCGCCTTGGTTATTCTGTTCACCCCAAGTCATGGTTCCGAGACAAATTGTGCTAACTTTAATATCTGTATTACCTAATTTTCTATAATTCATTGAATATTAAATATTTTTTAAGTTTTTATGTTATCTTGAATAAATAGTAAAAGACTATATATAAAAGCTATGGAATTTAATAAGCAAAATATTTTAAATAAAGTTAAAGAATCGCAAAAAACAAGCGTCGTAATGGATGAAGGCTTAAGAGCCTACATGCTAAAAGTTTACAACTATATGGCAACGGGCGTATTGTTAACTGGAATAATTGCTCTTCTATCATTTAAAATGTCAGTAGTAACTGATCAAAGTGGTGTAATAACCGGATTTACAAGTTTTGGAAATGCTCTATTTTTTTCAGGTTTAAAATGGATAGTAATGTTAGCTCCACTTGGAATAGTTTTTTATATGAGCTTTGGAATAAATAAAATGAGTTCAGCCAAAGCGCAAACAGTTTTTTGGATATTTGCATCTTTAATGGGTCTATCTTTATCTTGGATACTATTGGTTTACACTGGCGTAAGTGTAGCTAGAGTATTTTTTATAACATCAGCAACTTTTGGAGCAATGAGCATATATGGATATACAACTAAAAGAGACTTGACTAAACTTGGATCATTCTTAATGATGGGTTTAATAGGTATCATAATTGCTTCCTTAGTAAATATATTCCTAAAATCTTCCATGATGTATTTTATAATATCAATCTTAGGAGTTTTAATTTTTGTTGGTCTAACTGCATATGATACTCAAAAAATTAAAAATATGTATGTAGCATCTGATAGCGGTGAGTTGATTGGAAAAAAAGCTGTGATGGGAGCTTTAACTCTTTATTTGGACTTTATAAATCTATTTATAATGTTGTTGAGACTTTTTGGTCAAAGAAGATAGTATTATAATTTTTTCCAGTTTGTTTGTTGAATTAATTCCTTCAGATTACTTGAGTTTTTGAATATTTTACCTTTCGAGTCTGTAATGAGATACCTTAGATTCTTATTATAAGGTTTAAAGTTTTTGCAGATTTTATACATCGCACTTTCAGCGGAATTTTTAAAAACACTAAAACCAACCTGCTTGCTAGATATTGATAAACCATAGTCTTTCCAGGATCCTTCAGAAACCATTTTAGCATAAAGGTTTAAAATAATTTCTAATTCTTTTCTTTCAAAAAATTTTTTTTTATCTTCAACTTTAAAGGAATTATTTACAACTAGCCTTAAAGATTTATTCATCCAGTTTATATTTACTTATAATTTGGACTTGGAATATTGTAAAAACAAATGTTAGTGGAATTAATCCCCAAACTTTAAAATTTACCCAAAATTCTTCTGATTGAGTTCTCCAAACTAACTCATTTAAAATGGCTAAAAAGAAAAAAAAATACATCCATCTATTATTTAAAATTTTCCACCCTTCATCATTTAATTTAATAGATTTACCAATTATTTTTTTCAAAATTGGTTCTTTTGAAAAAAACCTTCCAAATAATAAGGCTAATCCAAACAAGGTATTAATTATAGTTGGTTTTATATATATAAAAACTGGGTTATCAAAATAAATGGTTAAACCTCCAAAAAATGTAATTAAAATTCCTCCCAATAAAGGCACAAATGGAATTTTCTTTTCTAAAAACCAAACAACTATAAGTGCGACAATGGTTGCAACTATAAATGGTGGTAAAGCTATACTTAAGTTTTTGTCAGATTTGTAATAAATTACGAAAAAAACTAATAATGGGCCAAAGTCAGTAGTAAATTTAGTAAACGATTTATTCACATCACATATTAACACAATAAATAAACTTTCATATTTTTTTTATTGATTTTTTTTTTCAAATATCCATATTTACATTTGTGAGTATTCAAAAAGCAAAATTTTCAATTGGCGATATTGTCAAGCATAGGCACTTTGATTTTAGAGGTGTAATTTATGATGTAGATTTTGAATTTAATAATTCAGAGGAATGGTATCAATCTATTCCAAAAAACGTTAGACCTCGAAAAGACCAGCCTTTTTATCACTTGTTGGCAGAGAATGAGGATTTAACATACGAGGCATACGTTTCAGAACAAAACCTACTTGTAGATGACTCTGATGAACCAATTAAACACCCTTTAATTAATGAAATTTTTTCTGGCAAAAATGGCTCTAGCTATTTTAAGCCTTCAAATTAATCTAAAGTCAATATTTAAACACATTTATCTCAAACATTGGACATAACAATTGTATAATATTTATAATGTATTAATGACCAAGGATGCTAAATCATTCCCTTAATTATCTCCCTCAGTATTCTTGGTCATAATAGACTATTCAGAAAAACAAATATTCAATATAAATAGTTACAAAAAAAATGATAAATCATTTCAATTTCAATAAAATATTTACAATAACTTCTAAGTCTCAAAAATATATTCTCTTCTTATTTGTAATTGTAATATCTGTTGGTTTGCTTGAAGCATTAATTCTATCACCTGAGGATTACAAGCAAAGTGACGCTGTTAGAATAATGTATGTACATGTTCCATCAGCATGGATTTCTTTAGGAATTTTCTCTTTAATATCTTTTTTATCTTTTTTAAGTCTAGTGTTTAAAATTAAAAATTTTACAATTATTTCAAAAAGTTTTGCACCATCAGGTTTTCTTTTTTGTATAATTGCTTTAGTAACCGGATCAATATGGGGAAAACCGACCTGGGGAACATGGTGGGCTTGGGATGCAAGAATTACATCAATGTTGATATTATCAATTTTCTATTTTATTTATATTCTGTCTTGGAAAGTATTTAGTGAAAAAGATAAAGCTTTTAAAATAAGTTCTTATATATCTATAATTGGAATAATAAATATACCGATTATAAAGTTTTCAGTTGATTGGTGGTCGACTTTGCATCAACCAGCTTCAGTTAATTTGATGTCTGAAACATCTATTCATTCTTCAATGTTAATTCCATTAATCATAATGACTGCGGCATTTGCACTATTTTCTCTTTTAATATTTTTGATGAAATATAATACAGAACTGATAAGAATTAAGAACAAAGGATTAGATAGATTGTGATGCAAGAAATAATTGTTATGAATGGATATGGTGCATATGTTTGGGGTGCTTTTGCATTTACTTTATTTGGTTTTGCAATTTTATTTTCGATAACAAAGTTTCAATTATCAAAAGAGCAAAAAAGATTTTACTCTAAATTTAAAAATTTAGATTTAACCAAAGCGAATGCTGCGAGGGAACAGGTCACTTATAAAGAGATTTTGACATACACATCAGAGTCTAAAATTTAACTTTTTAATAAATGTATGGAAAAAAAGTTAAGCTCAGAATTTTATTTTTATTATCAAGTTTAATATTATTATCTTTAATAATTTTTTTATTTTTAAAATCTTTAGACAAAAATGTAGTTTATTTTATATCACCAACAGAAATTAAAAGTTTGCCCGAGTTAAGTAAAAAAAAAATTAGGGTTGGAGGCATGGTTAAAAAAAATTCATTGGTAGTTAATCCAGAAAAAATTAACTTTATAATAACAGATTTTAAAAATGAAATTCAGGTAACATTTTCAGGAACTGTTCCTAATCTTTTTTCGGAAGAAAAAGGTGTAGTAGCTGAAGGTTATTTAAAAGATAGAAATTTTTTAGTTGCAAAAAAAATTTTGGCAAAACATGACGAAAATTATATGCCTCCTGAGGTTAAAGAAGCTCTTGAGGGGAAGAAGTGATTTCTAATTATATTGGTTTTTACGCTTTATTTTTTGGTCTTATTATTTCGTTTATATTGATTATTAAAAGTATTTTATTTTTAAAAAAAATTAATCAAAGCAAGTTATATAATTTTTTTTCTCTACTATCTTCACAATTTATTTTAACAATTATAAGTTTTTTAAGTTTAATTTACTCCTTTATTAATTCAGACTTTAGCAACAATACAGTTTTTAACCATTCTCATACATCTAAACCCTTATTTTATAAAATTTCTGGATCATGGGGAAATCACGAAGGAAGTCTTTTACTTTGGCTTTTGGTTTTAACTTTTTTTATAATGATTTTTTTTATTAAGACTGGCAATTTAAAATCTACCTATCGAGTTTTTACAATTTTCTTTCAACAAATTATTATTTTAGGCTTTTATTTATTTATTATTTTTACTTCAAATCCATTTGGTATTTTACATCCTGTACCAGAGCAAGGATTAGGACTAAACCCAATACTACAAGACCCATTATTAGCAATTCATCCACCAGTTCTTTATCTTGGATATGTTGGAAGTTCTATAATCTTTTCATCTTCACTCGCAGCTTTAGTTACAAAAACAATGAGTGATGAGTGGGCGAAACATATTAAAAAGTGGATTTTCATATCTTGGATATTTTTAACCCTGGGAATTATGTTGGGTTCCATTTGGGCGTACTACGAGCTTGGGTGGGGAGGATTTTGGTTTTGGGATCCTGTTGAAAATGTTTCTTTAATGCCCTGGTTTTGTTTAACTGCACTAATACATACAATATCTGTTTTAGAAAAAAGAAATATGCTTCAATCTTGGACTTTCGTACTTTCTATAATGACTTTCACTTTAAGTATGAGTGGAACCTTTTTAGTTAGATCTGGAATTTTAAACTCAATCCATACTTTTGCTAACGATCCATCAAGAGGCTTGTTTATTTTAGTATTTTTATTCGCTCTTATATTACTCTCAATTTTTATATTTTTTGCAAACTATGAAAATATTAAAATTAAAAAAATAAAGATTCAATTTATAAGTAAAGAAACATCAATTTTATTAAATAATTGGTTTTTAATGTATTTTTTGTCTGTTGTCTTAATTGGAACTGTTTATCCAATTTTTCTAGAAGCATTTACTAATCAAAAAATATCTGTTGGGGAACCTTTTTACCAAAAGTTAATTGCTCCATTTATGATACCATTTCTCATTTTTATGGCCTTTGCTCCAAAAATTAGTTGGATAAAACAAAAAGCAAAAATTTTTGATAAAAAAGTATTAATTTTATTTTTTCTGAATTTAATTTTAGCATTTTATATTGTAAAATTAACTGGCACAAAATATTTGTTTTCAACATTATTAATTACGTCTGCATTATTTCTTTTTTTAATTTCATTAAAAGATTTTATAAATCTAAATTCCTTAATATCTCAAAGAATATCCCATTTAGCTTTTAGTATTTTTATTTTAAGTATTTTATTTAATGGTATTTTAACAAAAGAGTATAATTCAAATATGAGTGTTGGTGATGAAATAAAGTTTTTTAATGGAACAATTAAATTTTTAAAAATTAGTATTAATAAGGAAAATAATTATCAAAATATTAAGGGCACCTTTGAATTTAAAAACCAAAAAAATAAAGATATTTTGTTTGAACCAGAAATAAGAGTTTATGATCAACCCAATATTTCTACTAGTGAAGCTGATATTAAAACAAATTTTTTTACGGATCATATTTTAAATTTTAACTTACTCAAGGATGAACAGTATTTTAGCGTTAGATATCAATACAAACCACTTATGTTTTGGGTGTGGATTTCAACTTTTTTTTTAGCATTCGGAGGAGCCTTAAGTTTCTTTAGAAAATGATTATGAAAAAAAAATTAAATCTATTTTTGATAACATTTATATTTTGTTTTATTTTTTTTGGTCTTTTTTTAGGTTTACAAAAAAATAGCCACTATCAGCCAAAAAATTTTAATACTAGTGAAATAATTAATTTTAAAAGTAAAGAATTCACCTCACTTGAAGAGCTGCAGCTTTATGATGTCTTGGGAAATAAAAATTTTACCATATTAAATATATGGGCATCTTGGTGTATGCCTTGCAGGGATGAACACAAATATATTGTAAAATTATCAAATGAACTTGAAGTAAATTTAATTGGATTAAATTATAAAGATAATAAGTCTAATGCGAAAAAATTTATTAACGAATATAGCAATCCATACAATATAATTTTAATTGATAATGATGGTACAAATTCGATAGAATTAGGAGCTTACGGTGTACCAGAAACATTTGTTATCAATAATAAAAATAAAAATATTATTAAAAAATATATTGGACCATTAAATAAAATAACTTTTAATGAAATAAAAAAAATCGTAAAAAATGAAGCTTATTAAATTTTTATTTATAATATTTTTATTTTTTCTTTCATCTATTGGTTATGGTAATAGTAAAACTAAAGTAGATCTCGTAGACAATATTTCAAAAAACCTAAGGTGCTTAATATGTCAAGGTCAATCAATTTATGACTCTAATTCAGATTTTGCAGAAAGTATGAAAATAATGATAAAAAAAAAAATTGACGAAGGAAAAAGTGAAAAAGAAATTTATGATTTTTTAAAAAGTAAGTATGGTGAGTGGATAATTTATGAACCATCCTTTAATAAACATACCTATTTTCTTTGGCTATTCCCATTGATTTTATTTATATTTGGCGGTATTTTGATTATAAAAAAAACCTTTAAAGTAAACTAAAAATACTTATGAAAAAAATATTTAAAATAGTTTGTTTAATTTTTATTTCTAATTTTTTAGCTGTAACAAGTATGGCAGATAAAAAAGTTGAGAGTATGACGAGTGATCATGAGTGGAATGTATATACAGGAATGTTTGACTTTAGTGATCATGGAAAAAGATCAGCTCTAGTTGGAATGCAGCATCAAAATGAAAATTTAAAGAAGGAAAGTTTTTTAGGTACTCTTTCGCCCATCACAGGTTTTTTAATAACAGGCGACAATGCAGGGTATGTTTATACAGGTGTGCAGGCTGAATATAAGTTGGGGAGCTTAAATATTGTTCCTAGTTTTACGCCTGGAATTTACAATGAAGGTGATGGAAAAGATCTTGGTCATCCACTTGAATTTAAAAGTGAAGTACAATTATCTTTTGATCTATTTAAAAATTCCGAATTAGGCTTTTCATATAACCACATTTCAAATGCAAGTTTAGGAGACAAAAATCCAGGTGCAAATAGTTATATGTTTAATTTTTTAAAATCTTTTTAAATTAAAATTATGAGATTGAAAGATTGCCATAATTTTCAAGATTTTAGAAAACTTGCAAAAAAGAAGTTACCATCTCCAATTTTTCATTATATTGATGGAGCTGCTGATGATGAAATCACTTATGGTAGAAACACTAGTGCATTCAATGATGTTGATTTAGTTCCTAACGTCCTAAGAGGTGTTGATCAAATAGATTTATCTACAACTATTTTTGGAAAAAAAATTGATTTACCTTTTTATTGTTCACCAACAGCTTTACAAAGACTTTTTCACTATGATGGTGAAAGAGCAGTAGGTAAAGCTGCTCAAAAATTTAATACAATGTTTGGTGTTTCAGCATTAGCAACTGTAAGTGTTGAGGAAATATCATCAATAATTGATACTCCTAAGATGTTTCAATTTTATTTTCATAAAGATAGAGGTTTAAACGACTCTTGTTTGGAACGAGCAAAGGCAGCAAAATTTGACGTTATGGCTTTAACGGTTGATACCATAACTGGAGGAAATCGTGAAAGAGATTTAAGGACTGGTTTTACATCTCCTCCAAAACTTACATTATCAAGTTTATTTAGTTTTGCTACAAAACCGATGTGGGGAATAAATTATTTAACAAAAGGAAAATTTGAATTACCTCATCTTCAAGATTATGTGAAAGAAGGTACCAGTACAAATTCTTCTATAGGAAATTATTTTTCAACAATGTTAGATCAATCTATGAATTGGAATGACGCTGAGAAATTGTGTTCTCAATGGGGAGGCCATTTCGCACTAAAAGGAGTTATGAGTGTTGAAGATGCTAAAAGAGCAGTTGATATTGGATGCACAGGCATAATGGTTTCAAATCATGGAGGAAGACAATTGGATGGTTCTAGATCGCCTTTTGATCAATTAGCAGAAATAGTTGATGCTGTTGGAGATAAGTTAGATGTAATTTGTGAGGGAGGATTTCAAAGAGGCACTCATATGCTAAAAGCTTTATCACTTGGTGCAAAAGCATGTGCAGGTGGAAGATTATATCTTTATGCTTTAGCCGCCGCTGGACAAGCTGGCGTTGAAAGAGCTATAGGCCAATACAAGTCTGAGCTAGAACGTGGCATGAAACTTATGGGATGCAAAAAAATAAGTGATCTCAATAGAAGTAATTTAAGATTTAGGTCTTAAATGAATATTAAGAATTGTTATAATTTTGAGGATTTTAGAAAAATTGCTAGAAAGAAACTACCCTCACCTATCTTTCATTATATAGATGGTGGTTCTGATGATGAAGCTACACTTAAAAGGAATACAAAGTCATTTGATGATTGTGATTTAGTTCCTAATATTTTAGCTAGTGTAGGTAAACCTGACCTATCAACAACACTATTTGGAAGAAAAATAGATATGCCAATTTTCCTTTCTCCAGCTGCAATGCAGAGGTTGTATCATCCAGATGGAGACAGAGCTTCAGCAAGAGCGGCAGAGAAATTTGGTACTTTTTACAGCATGTCTTCAATGGGCAATAACTCTATTGAAGAAATATCTAATATTTCGAGTGGTCCGAAATTATTCCAACTTTATGTTCATAAAGATCGTTCAATTTCTGATGATTTAATTGAAAGATCGAGAAGATCTGGTTTTGATGCAATGTGTTTGACAGTGGATACTTTAGTTGCAGGTAACAGAGAAAAGGATCATAGAACAGGTTTTACAACACCACCAAAATTAACTCTACAAAGTTTAATAAGTTTTGCATCGCGACCTAGATGGGTTTTAAATTATCTAACCGGTAAAAAATTTGAATTGTCAAACGTAAAAAAAAAAACTGACAAAGGAACAAATATATCAAAATCAGTTATTGAATATATAAATGAACAATATGATCCAGCTATGGGGTGGAAAGATGCAGAATACTGTGCAAAAAAATGGAATGGACCCTTCGCGCTGAAGGGAGTTATGTCTGTTGAAGACGCAAAAAGAGCTATAGATATTGGATGTACAGCAATAATGATATCAAATCATGGCGGAAGACAACTTGATGGATCTAGATCACCCTTTGACCAATTAAAAGCAATATCAGACGTTGTAGGGGATAAATTGGAAATTATTTTAGACGGTGGAGTAAGGAGAGGAACGCATGTACTAAAAGCCTTGGCAGCAGGAGCAAAAGCTTGTAGTTTTGGAAAAATGTTTCTGTTCTCTTTGGCCGCAGGCGGACAACAAGGTGTTGAACGTCTATTGCAAAATATGCATGATGAAATTAATAGAAATATGGTATTGATGGGCTGTAAAAATTTAAATGAATTAAATAGTTCAAAAATAATTTATAGAAAGTAAGAAAGGTTAATTAAATGAAACTTGCAAAAAATTTAGAAAGACTTGGAACAGAAACAGCTTTTAGTGTTTTAGCTGAGGCTAAAAAATTAGAAGCCCAGGGCAAACCAATGATACACTTAGGCCTTGGTCAGCCAGATTTTAAAACTCCAAAACACGTAGTTGAAGCTGCAAAAAAAGCTTTAGATGATGGACACCATGGATACGTAATGTCCAACGGAATTCCTGAGTGCAGGCAAGCTGTAACTAGATGGATTAAAAAACGTTACAATACTGATGTTAGTTTTGAAAGAATATTAATTATGCCTGGTGGAAAACCAACTATGAGTTACGCAATCCAATGCTTTGGTGAAGAGGGAGCAGAAATTATTCATCCAACGCCTGCATTTCCAATTTATGAATCGATGATAAATTATACGGGTTCAACACCAGTTCCTTATGATTTAACTGAGGATAAAGATCTAAAGTTTAAAGCAGATAAAATTCTTTCACTGATAACTGATAAAACAAGATTATTAATTTTAATTAATCCAAATAATCCAACAGGAAGTTTTGTTGATAGACCAGAAATTGATAAGTTAGCTGAGGGATTAAAAAAACATCCTCATGTTACTATCTTGAGTGATGAGATTTATAGTAGGCAAGTCTTCGATGGTAAAGAAATGCCAACATTCTTTAATTATCCAGAATTAAGAGATAGATTAATTGTCCTTGAGGGCTGGAGCAAGGCATATTCAATGACGGGATGGAGATTAGGATGGAGTTTTTGGCCAGAACATTTAGTTGAGCATGTAAATAAGTTATTAATTAATAGTGTCTCTTGTGTAAATGCTTCGGCTCAATTTGCAGGAATAGCAGCTCTTGACGGCCCTGACGATTCTATACATGAGATGATGGAAAAATTTACTCAAAGAAGAAAACTTATCCACGAGGGATTAAATAGTTTGCCAGGCGTTGAATGTAGTTTACCGGGAGGTGCTTTTTATGCATTTCCTAAAGTAATAGAAACTGGGATGAATGGCGCAGAATTTTCTAAAAAAGCTATGCATGAAGCAGGAGTAGCTATCGTTCCAGGCACTGCGTTTGGAAAAACCTGCAATGATTATGTGAGGTTTAGTTTTGCTGCCTCTAGAGACAATATTTCTCAAGCACTAGATAACATCAAAAAAATGTTGGGTTAAGTTTATTTTTTCTGTTTTGCTTGATATACTGATTTTGTAATGGAGAACGTATCACTTAAAAAAGAGCTAACTCTTATATTAAAAGATAGAATATCACTATCAGAATCAACAAGAGCAAATTTTGCAAGGGGGGAAGATACCTATGATCCTGTGCTTTCTCAAGCAGTAGTATTTCCCGAAACAAATGAAGAAGTCTCAAAAATTTTAAAACTTTGTAATGATCATAAGGTACCAGTAGTTCCTTTTGGAACCGGCACATCTTTGGAGGGGCATGTTGTTGGAAATAAAGATGGAATAACACTATCACTTGAAAAAATGAACAAAGTTTTGACTGTAAATGCATCTGACTTTGATTGTCGTGTTCAAGCAAATGTTACTAGAGAACAGTTAAATGAATATTTAAGAGAAGATGGAGTTTTTTTTCCAATTGATCCAGGAGCAAATGCTGCACTTGGAGGAATGGCAGCTACTTCTGCTTCAGGAACTATGGCAGTAAAATACGGTACTATGAAATCTGTTATTAGTGGTCTTACAGTTGTTTTGCCAAATGGAGATGTGATGAAAACAGGTGGCAGATCAAAAAAAACATCCGCAGGATACAATTTAACAAACTTATTTATTGGATCTGAAGGCACATTAGGAATAATTACTGAAGTTCAATTGAGACTATCACCTATTCCTGAAAGTATAATGAGTGCAGTTTGTCATTTTCCATCACTAGAAGATGCAGTAAAAACTGCCCAAGAAACAATTCAATATGGAGTCCCCATTGCAAGAATTGAAATGTTGAATAAAGATCAAATGGAAATAAGTATAAATTATTCAAAATTAGAAGATGTAAGTCCAATGCCAACACTTTTTTTCGAATTTCATGGATCTGAAACATCAAATAAAGAAGCAATTAATGTAGTCGAAGAAATATCAAAAAATAATAACGGAAGTAAATTTAAATGGGCAGATACAGTTGAAAAAAGAAAAAAAATGTGGAAAGCAAGGTGGGATGCTTGGTATTCAGTAAGGGCACTAATAGATGATGGCAGAGTATATACAACAGATGTTTGTGTTCCAATTTCAAGAATTACCGAATGTGTAAATTTTGCAGAAGAAGAGGTTAAGAAACTTGGTCTAAGAGCTCCTATGGTTGGACATTTAGGAGATGGAAATTTTCATATTATGATGCCATATAATCCTAAAAGAGATGATGAGTATAAAAAAATTAAATATTTTAATGACATTTTAATTGATAAATCTTTAGAGTTAGAAGGCACTATTACTGGCGAACATGGTATAGGTCTTCATAAAAAAAGTTATCTTTTAAAAGAACACCCTGACAATCTTCCTTTAATGAAGTCAATTAAAAGAACGATGGATCCAAATAATATAATGAACCCTGGTAAAATCTTTGATCTTAACTAATATAAATTTATGAAAAAAATACTTGTTACTAGAAAACTTCTTCAATTTAATGAAGATAGATTGAAAAAAATATACGATGTTAATTTAAATAAAAACGACGAACTTTATTCTCAGAGTAAACTTATAGAATTAAGCCAAGGATATGATGGAATACTTTCAGCATTGACTGATAAATTAGATGCAGAAACAATTAATAAATTACCTGATAGTGTAAAAATCTTATCTAATTTTGCTGTTGGTTTTGGCAATATAGATTTGGAAGCAGCAAAGAAAAGAAACATAGCTGTAACAAACACTCCTGAGGTTTTAACTGATGCAACTGCAGAGATCGGAATTTTATTAATTTTGGGAGCTTGTAGACGAGCGGCAGAAGGAATTAGTGGAGCAAGAGCATCTGATTGGAAATGGTCTGCAGATTATTTAATTGGAAAACAACTAACTGGTACAAGATTAGGAATTTTAGGTATGGGTAGAATTGGACAAAAAATTGCAAAGGTTGCTAAAGCTTTGGGAATGATAATTCATTATCATAATCGATCAGAATTAAACTCTGATAAAGCACAAGGAGCAATTTATCACGATAATCTTAAAAGTTTAATGTCTGTTTCAGATGTACTATCAGTATGTTGTCCAGCATCAAATGAAACAATTAATTTAATAAATAAAGAAACTTTAGAAAATTTACCACAAGGTGCAGTAGTTACTAATGTGGCTAGAGGCGATATTGTTGATGATGAAGCGTTGATTGATGCTCTTAATAGAAGAAAAGTATATGCAGTAGGTTTAGATGTCTACAAAGGAGAACCAAATCTAAACCCTGGGTATCTTAAACACAAAAGTGCTTTTATCCTTCCTCACTTAGGTAGTGCCACAAAAGAAACAAGAACTGCAATGGCAAATTTAGCCATTGATAACATTGAAGAGTTTTTTAAAACTGGGAAATGTAAAAATAGAGTAAACTAAAATTTAAGATCTCTAATACTACTCAGAGTTGTAAATAATTTAGAATAAGTCTATTTATCTTAAGACTCTTACTAAGTTTTATGTTTTAATTATTGTAGTTAATTAACTAAGAGGAGAAATAAATGATCAACGGGAAAAAATCATTGAAGGGAAAAACACCTTCAAGACGTAAGTTCTTTAAAGCAGCAGCACTTACTGGTGCAGCAGCTGTAGCAATGCCTTACGTAAATTTAGGTGCAGCTCAAACACTTAAAATGCAAGCAGCATGGCCGAGTGGAGCTAACATCTTTTTTGAAATGGCAGGAGACTATTGTAAAATGGTCAGCGACATGTCAGGTGGGTCTTTAAAAATTGACCTTCAACCTGTAGGAGCAGTTGTTAAGACTAGTGAGATTGGTCAAGCTGTAAGTTCAGGTGCTGTAGATATGGGTCACTGGGTAACTGCATACTGGTATGGAAAGAATGCAGCTGCTTCATTATTTGGAACAGGTCCATCTTACGGTATGTCATCTCAAGAAGTAATGGGATGGATGGAGTATGGTGG
>TARA_Y200000002_G_scaffold125417_1_pt1 | contig 15758 bp, 16 predicted proteins | sample TARA_Y200000002 | Tara Oceans TARA_Y200000002 (sample SAMEA2619388) | marine metagenome | biome: marine biome (ENVO:00000447); feature: surface water layer (ENVO:00002042); material: "saline water (ENVO:00002010), including plankton (ENVO:xxxxxxxx)" | depth 5 m | reverse complement strand
GGGATTTTAAGTCCCTTGTGTCTACCAATTCCACCACCCGGGCATAAGAATTGTAATTATAATTTAAAAAAATATTTAATAGTATTAGTAACACAAATTTTTTTTGCTGTTGCAACTAAGGCTAAAGCTGTATATCTATTTTTGATATTTTTTACCATGCGGTCCTACCACCATCAACAATTAAGTTACTACCCGTCATGTAGCTTGAAGCATCAGAAAGAAGAAATATTAATGCGCCCTGATATTCATTTTTAGTTGCCATCCTTCCAAGTGGAATCAAATTTACTAGCTTGCTAACAAAAACATCATCTTGATTGGTTTGAACACCACCAGGCAGCAAGCAATTACATCTTACATTTTTGTTTGCCCAATAGGTTGATACATATCTGGACAGCCCAAGCATCGCAGATTTAATTACAGAATATGTTATTGGCTTTACCGGTTGAGATTCAGGATCTAAGCCCTCCTGTGCATATATTCTTTGATCAGGTGCAATAATTCCAAGGTCTGATGAAATATTAACAATAGAGCCGCCGTTATTATTTAATGCTATTTTTGATCCATAATGTTTAATACAAATAAATGATCCAGAAATTCCAACAGACAACTCTTTATCCCATGACTCCATATTGAAATCTTCTATTCTCTTAAAGTTTATTTTATCATCTCCATCGATTGATGGATTAATTGCAGCATTGTTTACTAGCCCATCTATTTTGGTAAATTTTTTTATAATTCTTTCTGCGCTTTTTGATACTTGTTTTTCATTTGTGATATCTACTAATTCTTTAAAGCACTCTATAGAATATTCTTCATATATATGCTGATATAAGTTATCTAGTTTTTCTTGATTAAGATCTATAATTATTGGAATCCCGCCTTGGCTAGCTACAGCTTCTACGTGCATTCTTCCAAGCAGGCCACATGCTCCAGTGATAACTATGACTTTATCTTTAAGAGAAAAAATCTTCTTAAGATTATCTTTATTTGAATTTTTCATAAATAAGCTTATCTGAGTTGGCCGCCATCAACTGGAATTATTGTGCCTGTAATAAAACTGGCTTTATCTGATGATAAAAAGGCAACCACAGCTGAAATTTCATCGATAGTTCCTAATCTTTTCATAGCTACATTTTTATTTAAAAGTGAAGTAACAGCTTTCTTATCTTTTTTTAATTTTTTATCCCAAACTGAATTTTCAAATAATATATTTCCTGGCGCAACTCCGTTAATTCTAATTCCATCATTTGCAAATATTCTGCTGGATAATTTTATATAATGATTAAGGGCTGCTTTGGCAACACTATAAGTTATTGGCGCTCCATCAATATAGTCAATTCCACAAATAGAAGAAATGCATACAATAGATCCAGTATTCTTACTGATCATTTTTTTAGTATTTTCAATAATATTTGTGGTTGTGTAAAAGTTTGAGTCAAACATTTTTGTCCATTCTTGATAACTTTCTTTTCCTGGAACCACTGAGGAGCTATTTCCTATGTTGCATACGAGAATGTCTATATTTTTTGTATATTCTTTTATGGAATGTGCAAAATGCTTCGCTTGTTTATTACATGACAAATCAGCAGATATTGGAATAGAGCCTTGTATTTTTTTTGAAGCATTATTTAACTTTGATTTTGATTTTGAATTTATGATTACTTTACAACCATAGCTACTTAAAGTTTGAGCAATTCCAAAGCCGATACCTGATGATGCGCCCGTTACCAGAACTACTTTTCCTTTAAGATTCATTGTTATTATTTATTTTAATATTATGTTTAATTGCAAATTTTTGAACCATCTTAAAATACCTCAATAGAACCCCTAAGTGATCATTATTTTTCGATCTAGCTGTCTGTAAAATAAGGTTACCATTATAGTTATATTTCTTTATAAGGTCGAAAATTAAGTCAAAATTTGTATCTCCCTCTCCAAGCGGAACAGTTGAAGCTCCGAATGGTCTGTCTTTTATATGCATATTGATAATTCTTTCTCCATAACTTTGAAATTCCTCAATGGGGTTATATCCCATAGCTGCACTATTTCCAGTATCATAATTAATACCAAAAATATCTTCATCGTAGAAAGAAATGAACTTTTTTAATCTATTAGGAGAAAAATCTGATTCAAAGCAGACTTTTAAAGATAAATCTTTAATTAAATCTTTTTTAGATGATAGAAATTCGTAAAGTATTTGTTCTTGTTTGTTATTCTCAATTGATCCATTGTCTACTAGTGGTATTAAAACTATAGATATCGAAGCCTTATTGCATCCATGAAGAATATTTATGAAATCTTCTTGAAGTTTTTTTCTATGACTTTTAGATTCTTTCCAAAATGGTTTTTGCATAAAACAATCACCAGTTAATGAAGGAATTGAAATATCATACTTTTCTTTTAATGCATTCAGCTCCAAAATACCTTCCGGGTTGAGAATAGGATTTTTATATAAGTCCTTATAATCTATTGTCCATTCGACAGTATCTAATTTATTTTCAGAAGCAAGATTTATTTCATTTTGCCAGTTACTAGATGGAAAGGACTGAATTAAACCATTTTCAATTGGAGAGAGTCGGCCCTGCATAAAGCCAATTTTCATTATTTAGACTTAAATTTATACGGTGATGGTCCTGAAATTTGTTCTCCGTCAATCTCATTCCAATCCTTAATTTGTTGTTCAATATCTAAATTCATATTTGAGGACCATTGTTGCAATAATTTTTTAAAATGTGAGCCAACCTTGCCATCTCCGATATTGACATCATTTAAGCTTGTTACTGGTAACATACAAAAAGGTGTTCCAGTCATAAATGCTTCATCAGCAGTGTAAACATCATATGGCTCAATATTTTTTTCTACTACCTTGTATCCAAGTTCTGGGCCTATGACTTTCATCACATAGTCACGAGATATACCTCGTAACATATTTCTTCCTTCCGGACTAATTATTGTTTTATCTTTGATAATGAAAAAATTATCACCGCTTCCCTCGGCTATAAAACCATCAGGATCAAGAAGTAAGGCCCAATTATTATCACCTTTCATTAGTGACGCTTCTATATTTGCCATTAAATAAAAAAGTCTGCTTCTATTTTTTATTTTTGGCTCCATTAGCGTTGCTGGAATTGCTCTCTGAGACGTTATAACTGCATTTATGCCTTCATCAAATAATTTACCCATACCTCTAACAGTCCATCTAAGAGGAAAGTCAGCTATTATTACATTTGGGCCTGGATTTAATCCATCTATACCGTGATAAATACCTAGAAGTCCCCTAGAAACATCAATCATAAGTCTATGCTCATCATTTGCTTCAAATAAATGATCATTTGCTTCTATAGTTTGGTAGCAAGCTTTTTCCATTTCGTCTGGTGACATTTCGAGCGGAATTCTTAAGATTTTACACCCTGAATACAAACGATCTATATGTGCTCTTAACTCAAACTGTTCCTTGTTAAATGACCTCGTCATTTCAAAAACCATATCTCCAAACATTAGTGCGGAATCATATATAGAAATTTTGGCTTCGGATTCATGAACTAAATCTCCATTAAAAAATACTTTTCTAAAAGAATCACTCATATTTTTTCCTTTGATATATATTATCGTACCAGTCAATTATATCTCTTATTCCAAAAAAACTACTTGTATTAGAAAAGTATTTATAAATATCTGATATAAAGTCGAACTGTTCTTTGGTGTTAACATCTAGAACCAAATCAGGCCTTTTTATTTCTTTAGGACAATTTATTGTAGTAACGGGACATATAGAAGAGTTAACTGCTTTATCAGAATTATAATCGTAAAAATTAAGATGTACGTGCTCTCTTTTATTTTTATCATTTTCTTCTTTCCAAGCTGATTCAAGAAGAGAAAAATCAAACATCTCTGCACCAATTCCATCAGGATATCCTGATTCATTTACTTGAGCTAGGTTTGAGGAAAAGCTTGGTCTACTTAATTTTCTATGATGAGATATTATTTTATCTATTTCTTGGGGTTCTGATAATGGATTGTCAGCAGGTATTCTTCCAACAATATCTGCATCATATTTTCTGGCAGCTTGATAATATCTATCTAGCAGATCATTCTCAGACCCTCTATAGACATCTATTTTTAGTTTACTTGCTTGCTCAACTAAAATATCGTTCTCAGAGCTGTTAGGAATTGCTAAAACAATTTTATTAGCATTTTTAATTTGAGAGATTCTATCCATAACTCTATATATAAGAGGTTTACCTGCTAAGTCCATCATGGATTTTCCCGGTAATCTAGATGAGCCCATTCTTGCTTGTATAATTAATACAACCTTTTTCATAATAAATTCTGGGTTACTCTTTAAAATATTCTGACTCAACAATAGCGCATATAATATGTCCAATTAATATATGACATTCTTGAATTCTCTCTGTTGCTGATGAAGGAACAATTATCGTCTTGCATAAATTCTTAAGTTTTCCACCGTTATTACCTGTTAAGCATGTAGTATATATTCCTAAAGAATTTGCAACTTCAATTGCTTGTATGATGTTTGTACTATTGCCACTAGTTGTTATGGGAATAAAAATATCTTTTTGATCTCCTATTGCTTTTAACTCTCTTGCAAATATATGTTCATATCCATAATCATTTCCAATAGCAGTTACGGCTGAATTATTTGTAGCTAATGCGATAGATGCAAGTGGCTCTCTATCAAATAAAAACCTAGAGGTAAATTCAGCTGATATATGTTGAGCATCACCAAAACTTCCACCATTACCTGCAAAAATAATTTTTCCGCCGTCTTTAAGAGATTCTAAGCATTTAACTGATAGCTCTTCAATATTAGAGATAATTTCTGCATCTTCTAAGAGTTTTTTTTTCGTATCTATAGATAAGTTTATATATTCTTTTATTTGTTTTGTCATAACAGTCCCTCTAGTTTTTGCAATGCAATCCAAAAATCCTCACCGCTATTTTTATGGCCCTGCCATATTTCTGGTATGAATGATGAATTAGGACATTTAGTTGTAAGGATTTTACATAGTTTATTGAAATCTATTTCACCATCACCAATTTGCAGACCTTCTCCATTAACGCCGCTTGCATCTCCAATATGAATATGTGCAGTGTATGGAGCTACCTTTTCGGTAAAATCATATAAGTCATAACCAAAGTGATTACATGCGAGCATACAGTGTGATATATCAAAACAAATTCTTAAATTTAATTTTTTACAGCATTTTACTATTTCCTCTGCTGATATAAGCATATTTTGATATCTTTGGCCCCCAAAATGCCAGGGGAATGGAGCCATATTTTGTGGTATTAACTCAACGCCTTCAAAATCTATTTTTCTCAAACTTTCAGCAAATCGATTGTAATATGATTCTATTTCATGACTAGGAATATTTTTATCCATTGAAAAACCACCAATATTTGCAACTATTAGGGGTTTTTTTGTTTTTGGAAAAAACTTTTTTAATGACCTTGTTATATCAACAACTCTTTGAGTTTCAATTATAGAATCATTTCTATAATCATCATCAGGCGTGGCGAGATCCATTAGCCTACTATTAGAAAATAATTCTGGAGCATGAACTACAAAACCTGCTTCACTAACCTCTTTTATGTAATCGGCTGGATCAAGCTCCATATCCGAATATGATAGATGAAATTCAAAAATATCTGGATTTATTCTTTCAGCATATTCCTCGTAATCATGGTATCTAACTGGAACACCCCAATCCAGGTTAAAGGAATAATCTGAAGGCTCTATGTTATTTCCCTTGATGTCTGATAAGAAGAAAAAGTCTTCCGATTTAATATCTCTCTTTAACTCAGAACCAATTAAGTCTTCAAGAAATTGGGGGGAGAGACCTTGTCCTGGACTACAAACCTTTATGTGTTCTTTTTTTATTTTTGTTCCAGCTTTTAAAGCCATCGATGACACTAAACTTTTACTAAGATTTTCTCTATTTATCATTTCTCCTTGAGATAAATGTCTTTCATTTCCTGTTCCTAAAGATTCTTCTATCTCTCTAATTCCATTTACCAGCTCGGTAAATTCGCTTTTTAACAAACTAGCGGCATGATCTGGTCCCTCCATTTTTCTGTCGAGGGTATAATGTCTTTCTATAATGCAGGCACCTAAGGCTACTGCGGCTAGAGATACATTAATACCTCTTTCATGACCTGAATAACCTATAACATTGTGAATTCCTTTCAATCTACTCATCCACTTAAGATTGATATCATGAAGTGGTGCCGGATAAGTGCTGTTACAATGTAAAAGAGCAAAAGAGGTATTTCTTGAGCTCAAGAAGGATACAGTTGTTCTTATTTCTTCCTCTTTACTCATTCCAGTTGATAATATTAAGGGTTTTCCTGTATTAGATAATTTATCTAATAAGGGCATATTTGTTAAGTCCGCTGAGGCCACTTTATAAGCTGTGACACCATAAGATTCTAGAACATCAATACTCTTTGAATCCCATGCGGTACACATATAAAGAATTCCTTTTTGCTTACAATATTCAGCTACTTTTTTATGCTCATCAAGAGTCAGCTCAAAGCGCTTTAATAAATCTATAACATACTCTGTGCCAAGATCTTCTCCATCTTTTTCTAGGCTACTTCTTCTATAAACTTCTTCTATATGCCTCATCTGAAACTTTACGCAATCGACACCAACTTCGATTGAATCGTCAATCATTTCAATGGCTCTATCAAATGAACCATTATGATTATTTCCTATTTCAGAAATAATAAAGGTTTTATTTGATCCAATTGAAAAATTATTTATTTTAAAAACCATATTTACTTAGAGGATTCTCTGACTTTCCAACTCTGCATACCCTCAGATTCAAATTTAAAATTAGTTGGAGTTAGTCCAGATGATAATAAGTGCTCAATTAAAAGAAATCTTTTTTCTGCTTTGACAAAGAATATAAAAAAACCGCCGCCACCAGCACCCAATAGTTTGCCTCCAATAGCGCCATTAGCAATTGCATTTTCATATATTGAATCAAGTTCAGGAGATGAAATCTTGCTACTAAACTTTCTTTTAGCCTGCCAGGCTTCATTTAAAGACAAACCAAAATCGTCAAGCTTGCCTCTTAAAAGCTGATTCCGCATTTTGTAACATAAGTCAACATTTGATTTAACAAGTTTTGAAATTTCAGCATCCTTCATCTTATCTTTTTGATCAGAGTGAATGTCTCCTGATTCATGGATTGTACCTGTATCACATAGAATAAGACTCTCTTCCAGTTGTAACAAAACATCCTTAGGAATTCTTAATGGATGGACAATGTTTTGATCTTTCTTAAACTCAAGAAAATTAAAGCCACCAAAAACAGAAGCATACTGATCTTGCCAACCTCCTGCTATACCAAGATCTAATCTTTCAGCCTGAAATGCAAGTTCTGCCATTTCATATTGATCCCAAGGATCGGTTCTAAACTGATTGAAGCAACCTAAGATTGCTGCAGCAAGCGTAGCTGAGCCACCGAGACCAGATTTCATGGGAAAATCTGAATATAATGAAAGTTCAAAACCAAAATCTGGGTTTATTAGCTTAATTACAGATTGTATTAGTCCAAATGATCCCTTTTGGTTTATAGCATCTTCTAGATTCTCAGCGGTTAGTGTTGTTTTTAGGTCACTTGATTTGATAGTAATATTTTTATCATTTCTTTTTTTTAATGTTGCGTGGCTATATATTGATATAGCGCAATTAATAACAGCACCTTGCTCTTTGTCAAAATAATGAGTTAAATCGGAACCTCCACCACCAAAGGAAATTCTAACAGGAGCTCTTGATTGAGAAAATATTTTCTCTTCTTTTGTGATTGGGTAATGCTTTCTGCTCGCAATATCAACAAGTCTTCCTTTTGAATCTAGCAATGGTATTACAGAAACCACTGTATCTAATTTCTTAATAAGAGTTTCTCTAGAAGTACTAATGTCAAAAGATATAAAATTATCATTATAGATACTCTCCAAGCCATCATCTAACTGGACACCTTTTAGAAGCTTTCTCCTTATATCACCATCCGTTACGACACCAATCACAATATTATCTCTATCTATGACAAAAATAGTTCCAGACTGATTTTTATCAATAAGCTCTAATGCTTCTCTAAGAGAGCTATCTTTAGAAATCTTAAAATTATTTATATTCATAATTTATTATTTTTATTTGATGATATCCAATCGCAAAAACGATTGTAATCTGATGGGATACCAATATCCATAAAATTACTTTTTAATTTAACAGCAACCAACTCATTGTTAGCAACCAATGAGGGAAGAAAATCTCTTTCTAGAGAGAAAACATGCTGATTCCATGAGTTAAAATGAATGTCATTAAATAAGAAAATACCTGCATTTATATAACCTTCATTAGATTTATTATTTTTTTCCTCAAATGAGACAATTTTATTACCTTTAAAATTGACTTCGCCAAACCTAGAAATGTCTGAAACTTTTATTATCCCAATTGCAGGAGAAACAGATTTCCAGACCTCCTGAAAACCTGCATCAATCCAGGTATCAGCATTAGTAACTAGAAAATTTTCAGAAATCTGGAGTTTTCTAACTGCATTTACAATTGCTCCACCTGTATCAAGTGGATAGGGCTCCACGACAAATTCAATTAATTTTTTTGAAACAAGTTCAGCGTATTGAGAAACTATATACTGTTTAATAATTTCAGCGTCATGATGAAGCAAAAAAACAAAAGAACTAACTCCTTGGGATAGCCAATTCCTCATTTGTAAATCAAGAAAAGGTTTATTATTTATTGGAGCTAAAACTTTAGGCAAATCTGGGACAGTGCTTTTAAGTCTTGTACCTTTTCCTCCTGCTAAAATTAATAATTTCATTTATATTTATAAATAATCAATAGCTTCACTTAAATGTTTAATGCAAATAGCATCTTGAGAAGATTTATTCTCGCTTAAAAGAATATTGGCTTTGAGTCCTACTGATTTACCTGCTTCGATATCTGATATATTGTCGCCAATAATTATAGACTCAGATAAGTCTATTTTATGTTTTTTTTGAGCGTCGATAAGCATGCCAGGATTAGGTTTTCTTGAGTAGCTATCTTTTTTATAACTTCCTATTCCATGCTCAGGGTGAAAAGGGCAAAAAAATACATCATCAATATGTGAACTGTTTTCTTTAAATTGAATTTTTACCCATTCCATTAGACTTAAAAAATTCTCTTCGGTATAAAGCCCTCTTCCTATTCCAGCTTGATTTGTTACTACAATAACTAAGTATCCTTTCTTTTTAGCAATTTCCACTAAATTGAAAATGCCTTCAATAAATTTAAATTCATTAATTTTGTGAACATAGCCAAAGTTATGGTTTATTACTCCGTCTCTATCTAAGAATAATGCTTTCGTATGCTTCATAATCCTAATGGAGGCTGAAGCCGGAATCGAACCGGCGTAAACGGCTTTGCAGGCCGCTGCATAACCACTCTGCCATCCAGCCTTTCTAAGGTTGCAATTGTATATCTCTTGAATGAAAAGTGGTAATTAATCTTTAGTTTTATTCTCAAAATTAATACTCTGATCGATCTCTCTTTGAGTCTCCTTGTCATAAGCACTTCTTATACTATTATTTATTTCGACTGATTTCTCTAAAAGAGTAAGTGATTCATCTATAGAAGATGCATAATTTATAAGAGCTGAAGAATCCTTAGGAAGACACGCCCCGCCAAATCCATATCTCCCATCATGCCCAGGTACTGAGAGATGCGATGAGCCGATTCTTTTATCTTTAGAAATAATCTTTACAAATTGCTCCCAATTCTTTTCATTTGATAGGGATTTAAAAATATTAAAGATTTGATTAAAAAAGATAACCTTGGTAGATAAAAAGGTATTTATTGAATATTTTACCATTGAGGCTGTAATCAGGTCCGTAAATTGATAGTCAGAATTTATACAATTTGTATGTTTCTTGTAAAAGTTAGCGATTTCATTTGCAGAATCTTTTTGACCACCAAAGATAATAATTTCAGACCCTATAAAATCTTCAAATGCATGTTTCTCTCTTAAAAATTCAGGATTATAAATAACATCGGGTATAAGTTTCTCAATTTCTATAATACCATCAGGAAGAACTGTACTTTTTATAACAATTTTAGAATTAATAGAATTTTCTTTTATTTCCTTCAAAACCAAATTAATAATACTTAAATCTTGTGAGCCATCTTCATTCATGGGTGTTGGAACACAAATAAATATAATCTCAGGTAAAAAATCTTTTAAATCAGATATTTTTGTATTTAGAATTGGGTCAACCAAAAAGATATCTACATTATCTTTTATCCCGTTCTCCATGGCTTTTCCAACAAATCCATAGCCTATAATCCCAATTTTCATATCATTTCCTAAAAGTACTTACGGTATAAATATAGCCAGTATAGAGAGTTATTAACAAAGAAATTATAAGAAATATGTCTCCAATTATTATTAGTAGCATTTTATTAAACGATAAAGCTACTAAATAAATTATTATTGTAAATAACTGAATAGAAGTTTTTACTTTTGAGATATATAAAACTTTTGTAGCTTGCATATTTCCATTTTGAGCATTGAAATCTCTTAATGCGCTAACCCAAATTTCTCTAGTTATTATAAATGCTCCCACAAAGCCAATTAAGTAACTTGATAAGTTAATAGCTATTCCAAAAAGTAAAAAAATTATAAGTATTTTGTCTGCAATTGGATCTAATATTTCACCCAATTGTGATGTTGCATTATATTTCCTTGCCAAGTGACCATCAAAGTAATCTGATATGCCAGCAAGAAAAAAAAGAATCAAAGCAAAAAAATAATTATTACCAATGGATAATAAAATAAATATAATGATTGCTAAGAAAATTCTTGAAATAGTTAAAATATTTACTAAACGAACCATCATTCTAATGCGCCTTTAATTGCTTTTGCTATTTTCTCATTAATACCTTTGACAGTCATTAAATCATTTAAATTTGCTAGCTTAATATTTTTTATACTTTTGAATTCTTTTAATAATCTAATTTTAAGAACCTTACCTATACCATGAATAGTATCTAATTGTGATACTACAATTTTTTTTCTCTTACTTTTTCTTTGTGCTTGTATTGCAAATCTATGAGACTCATTTCGAACTTCTTGTAAAAATAAAAATGCTTTTGAATATTTATCTATTTCAACTACCCCATCGTTACCAATGATTGTTTCAGTAGCTCGAACCCTATTAGAGCCTTTTACAATTGAAATTACTTCAATGTCTTTATGCTTAGATTTACTAATAATATTCTTAACAAATTTTAATTGCGTTTTACCACCATCAATTAAGATTAGATCTGGTTTAGTTTCAGAATCATCATAGTATTTTAGCCTTCTCTCTATTACGTGCTCCAATGAACCTATATCATTACCTGATAAGTCATTTGGAATATTGAATAGCCTGTAATCATTTTTTACCGGACCAGTATTAGAAAAAATCACACAAGAGGCGACTGCATTATCTCCAGAAATATGACTGACATCGTAACCCTCAATTTTTTTTACATCTTTTATACTTAAATAATTACCTAACTGATTTAATGCGAATGTATATTTATCCTCTTTGCTTATATGGTTTTTTATTACTTGTGACGCATTTAATTTACATAAATTAAATATTGGTCTAATAGATTTACTAGGAGAATGTATAATTTTAACTAACTTTTTATATTTTGTTTGAAACATATCCTCTAAGATTTTATTATTTTCCAATCTATAAGTGCATAGAATTTTCTTGGGTATATCGATTTGGTGTTCATAAAAATTAAATATTGCACTTTGGTATACATCATCAAGAGAACTGAAATGAGGCTGCTTTATAAGATGTGTTTTGGTTCCTCTTATTTTTCCATTTCTAACAACAATTATTGAAACTCCTAAATAATTCATTTCAGAACTCACAGAAAATATGTCGATATCATTTGCTAAAGTAACGACTGACTGCTCTTCTTTGAGAAGTTTTAATCTACTTAGCCGATCTCGAATTCCTGCTGCTTTTTCAAAATCAAGTTTTGTGACCGCTTTTTCAATATCATTTGTTAGTTTTTGTAATGTTGTTGTATCTGAGGATGAAAGAAAAGATTTAGCATTCTCAATATCTTCAAAATAATCGACTTTGTTAATTTTTTGAACACAAGGAGCCGAACATCTTTTCATTTGAAATTCAATACATGGCCTGTTTCTGTTAGCAAAGGTATTATCACTGCAATTTCTAACTCTAAAAATTTTTTGTATTTCTTTAATTGATTTTTTTACAGCTTCAGAACTTACAAATGGTCCAAAATATTTTTTATCAACTGCTTGTTTCGTTCTTTTAGAGTAAACACCAGGGAATTCATGATCTAAAGAAAAATATATATAGGGATAAGTCTTATCGTCCCTTAATAAAATATTAAATTTTGGCTTATTTTCTTTAATTAGCATTTGTTCTAATAGCAATGCTTCTACTTCATTTTTAGTTGTGAAGGTTTCAATCTTATTAGTTAGAAATTTAATCTGTGATGTTTTTCTATCTTTAAATGCTTTTCCAAAATAAGAAGATACTCTTTTTTTTAAATCTTTAGCTTTGCCAATATATATAATTTCATTATTGCTAAAAAACTTATATACGCCTGGAGTACTTGGAACTTTTTTTAGATTAACCGCCATTTTCTTTAAGGTACTTTTTGGTAAATATTTTACCAGCGCTTACACCAAATTGATCAAATGGATTTATTCCTAACATTACTGCAGTTATATAAACTCTGTGTTCCCATGTTGCTATTAAATATCCTATTGTAAAAGGATCAACTTTTTTAATTAAAAAAAGATTTACTGGAATGTTGCCATTAATTTTTTCTAACTCATTCAAATCTTCAGTTCCATTTGAAAGAAGTTTTGATTGAGTAATTGCTTGAGCATAAGCCAAATTATGTGAATCTTCCTTGCTCGCAATTATATCCGCACATATTTCTTGAGTCCCTTGATGCAATAACTGAAAATACGAGTGTTGTGCAGTTGGACCATATCCACCAAAAATTATTTGGCCAGTATTCCTAAACTGAGAGTTTGAGTTAGATGGTTTACCAAGAGATTCCATCTCAAGTTGTTGAACATAATCTGGAAATGATCGCAAACTCCATATATAAGACAAAACAGCTCTTGTATTTTTACCTTGGGAGTTATTTTGCCAAATATCACTAAAAGCCAAATACTTAACAAAATCTAAGTACTTGTTATCAGATGGTTTCTGAAGGTCTTCATCTGCTTTCCTTCCTCCATCTAAAAATTCATTGAATGCGTCATAATCACATATAAATTCTCCAATTGGACTCCAAATTGAATATCTGCCACCAACCTCATTATCAAAACTTATTATATCTCTGCTTTTAATGCCGTATTTCAATGGTTCATGGATATTGCTTGTAATAGCGATAAAGTATGTTTCGTCGATTGCCCATTCAAGAGCCTGCTTAAGGGTTTCTATAGTTTCATCGGTTGTAAATGATTTTGAAGAAACTATAAAAATTGTATCTTTAGGATCTAATGATTTAATTTTAGAAGTGAACTCAACTGGATCAGATCCAGTAATAAATTGATAATTAACTTTTGTTTCTAAGTATTCGAAATCATGCTGATCAATACTTTCTAATAAAAGTTTTGGTCCTTCGTAAGATCCTCCAATTGCAATAATGACTATATTTGGCTGTCGAATACCTTTTGATTTTAGTTTTGCATTTAGCCTAGCTAGTGAAGATAGAGAAAGTTCATTCCTGTCACTATTATTTTTTCTATATTGTGGATGAGATGCAGCTTGATTCTCACTCTGATTAACCACCTTTAAATTCAATAAGTCTTCGATTTTAGATTTTAGATTTTTTTCTTTTGATTTATCATCGTATTCATCAAATAATTCATTTGAGAATCCATTTAAGAGCGATTCATAAATTAATAAATCATTTTCAAAAATATAATTTTTACAATTTTCTTTTTTCACTGAATACTAAGATAAATTTCATTAAGAGATTTGCCTATATCGTTTGATAAAGTTATAGGTCTTCCAATAACTATATAGTCTGCTCCAAGCTCTGCAGCCTCTCTTGGAGTCATAATTCTTTTTTGATCATCATTGGAATCTTGAGTTCTAATACCAGGTGTTATAGACAATAATGATTCTCTTTTGCTAACAATTTCCAATTCATGTGGTGAGCATACAATCCCATCTATTCCAGCAGACTGAGCTAAATCTAACATTGCATCAACATGTTCTGAAGTAGTCCTTTGAAATATTTCAATTGTGTCATCATCGCTTAAGCTAGTTAAAGCAGTTACTCCAAAAATTTTTATACCAGTTCCTGCAACCGCCTCCATTGCTGCAGTCATCATTTCTTTTCCTCCAGAAATATGGATGGTAAGCATCTTAATAGGATAAGAAACAAGTCCCTCGATTGACTTTTTGACCGTATTTGGAATGTCGTGAAGTTTAAGATCTAGAAATATTTCAAATCCTTTTTTTGAGGCATGAGAAATTATTTCATGGCCAATGGAATTAAAGGCAACACTACCTATCTTTATCATGCACTTTTTTGAATCAAGATTATCTATAATATTTGATGCTTTTTTAAAATTGATTTCGTCTATCGCTACTATAATCATTTATTTGTTAATGATTTTGATGGTTTAAAATGCATCGTTGCAGTTTCTCCTATATATGAAATTTTCTTAGTATTAGGATTAATAAATTTTCTGGGCCTTATAAATTTTTTTGAAAAAGTACCAAATCCTCTGATCTCTACCTTTTCATCTAATGCAACTGCTTCTGTTATGGATTCTAAAATAGCATTTATTGCATTTCTTATATCGGATTTACTAAAATTTGGAAAATGTTTTTTAAGAGATGATTCTATATCTGAACGAGTGATGGTTTCTTTTTTTTGTTTATTCACTCAATTTTAATGAAATTCTTTCTCGTTCAGCATCTACTGCAAAAACAATGCAGTCAAGACTTTGATCTTTCTTAAATTCATCTAAAGCTTGCTTTGGATCTTCTGCATCAGAAATATCAGATAAATGAATTAAGCCGTCTATATCACCTTCTAAACCAACAAAGATACCAAAGTCAGTTATAGATTTGATGTTTCCACTAACTTTATCTCCAATTCCATATTTGTTAGAAAACTCAGTCCAAGGATTAGATTTCGTTTGTTTTAGGCCAAGCGAGATTCTTCTTTTATCATGATCGATTTCCAAAATCATAACTTTAATTTTTTCTTGCATCTCAACAACTTTTGAAGGATGAATATTTTTACTCGTCCAGTCAAGCTCTGATAGATGGATTAATCCCTCAATGCCTTCTTCTAATTGCGCAAAGCAACCATAATCAGTTATATTTGAGACTTCTGCTTCGTATACTCCTCCAACTGAATAATTTGATTCAACATTCTCCCAAGGATCATTTTGTATTTGTTTTAAACCAAGAGATACCCTTAACTTTTCTTTATCAAAACTGAGTACTTTTACATCTATTTCTTCTCCAAGATTTAGAAACTCTGATGGGTTTGTGACTCTTGACCATGAAATATCAGTTATGTGTAACAAGCCATCCAGTCCACCTAAATCAATAAATGCTCCATAATCTGTAATATTTTTAACAATGCCTTTAACTATTTGTCCTTCGTCAAGATTTTTAAGAAGTTCTACCTTTACGGCTGAGTTATTTTTCTC
>TARA_Y200000002_G_scaffold369640_1_pt1 | contig 15800 bp, 8 predicted proteins | sample TARA_Y200000002 | Tara Oceans TARA_Y200000002 (sample SAMEA2619388) | marine metagenome | biome: marine biome (ENVO:00000447); feature: surface water layer (ENVO:00002042); material: "saline water (ENVO:00002010), including plankton (ENVO:xxxxxxxx)" | depth 5 m | reverse complement strand
ATATCAAATAAGGGTGGATATTATTCATCGTACGCATATATGAGTGAAGCGCGCAGGCTTGGAGTTAAGATATTGCCTCCAGATATCAATCGCAGTCATGATGAATGGACTGGAAGTGATAAAATCATTCAAATGGGATTCATGAGTATTAAAGGTTTAAAAAAGAGGGCGATTCGTTTGATTTTAGATGAACGTAAGGTGGAATATTTTAATTCTCTAGATGATTTCCTATTACGCGTTGATCTTGACCTGGCTGATGCAATGACCTTGACCAATGCAGGTTGTTTTAATACTTTAGCATCAAGATACAATCACCATCAAATTGCTTATAGAGTAGCAGGCTTCTATCTTCAAGAAGGTTATAGAGAGCCACTTAATGCTATTTCTCTAAGTCATAAGTCTACAGAGAATGATAAATATAATTTGGAGTTAGAGGCATTTGGTTATCCCATTTCTATTCATCCATTGGAAAAATATAGATATATGCTTAGTAAGAGGATTAAGTATGCAAGGGAGATACCTCATCATATTGGTAGATCTATATATTTGATAGGTCTGTACATTACTCGAAAAGACTCTAGGACACGTAAGTCTGAGCCTATGCAGTTTTTGACTTTGGAAGATGAGTCTGACATATATGAATGCGTCTTATTTCCAAATGAATTCAAAGAATTTAGTGATATGTTGAATTGGGAAACATTGTTCATAATAAGAGGTGCGATAGAAGAGTCCTTTGGAGTTTGTAGTGTTACAATTGAAAAAATGGGGAGTTTACAAAAATGGATAAGCCGTTTAGATCAAGAAAAGATTTCACTTTAATTTGAGGCTAATAGTTTATTTATGGATGAAAGTAGGTTTAGATAAAATACAATTTAGATTAGTATTCAAATACATCCATGGATCTATGATTTTGTTTTACACCACCATAGGGGAATCCAAGCGCATCTGTTCTGGAATTTTTAAAGATATAATCTGCTCGCTCAATAATATCAGGATGCAGTTTAGCAATGTCCCTAGTCTCACCAGAATCGTCTTTTAAATTATATAACTCAATACTTGAATCAAGATCATATCTGACAGCTTTCCAATTTTCTATCCTAATAGATTGTCTAAAGCCCCCATCAGGAATAGTTTGAAACCATCCACTTAATTGAAATTCCCAGTTCAAAAACTTATGTTTTTTTTGTTTTTTGGAAAGTAAAGTCGGCAAGAAAGAAATACCATCGGGATCATTGGATTTTTCAAACCCAATAATTTCTGAAAACGTTGGCATAATATCTTGAAAACTAGATATGTGATCAGAAACGGTACCAGATGCAATATTTTGATTCCAGTATGCTATAAGAGGTACTCTGATTCCACCTTCATATAAATCTCTTTTTCCACCCTTAAATTTTCCATTACTATCAAAAAATTCAAGTTCATGTCCATCTTTAGCATAATGAGGGCCATTATCACTGGTGAAAAGGATCAATGTATTATCTAATTGATCGATCTCTTTTAACTTTTCCAACAACCTTCCAACCTGCTTATCTAAAAGAGTGATCTTTGCAGCATGAACTCTCTCTATCTCCGGCCAACCCTTATCTGCATATAAAAGTGTATCCCTAATGGGACCTTCAAAACTATGGGGGGCTCTATAAGACATGAATAAAAAGAAGGGGGTGTCATCTTTTCTTTTATCAAGAAAATCAAAAGCAATATCTGTCCTCAAATGATCTTTACAATCATAGAGCTTATAATCATAAGGAATAAAATTCGCATCACCATTTACCCATAACCTGTTTGGTAAAAACTTTCTTCCTTCAAAGCGTGAGGACCATTGTTCTTGTACAGCAAGATCAAAGCCATGCCCTATGGCCCAAGTTTTCACATCGTTTGGGTTATCAAGATGCCATTTGCCAATGAATGCAGTTTGATAACCTTGACTTTTAAACATCTTACCAATAGTAAACTCATCTTTGTCAAGAGTTGGTCCTTCCCATTTATCGTTTCCATAAAACCCTGCATTCCCTCTAATTGAAGATCTTGCGGAACTCTTTCCAGTAAGTAATACTGCTCTGGAAGGAGCGCATGCTGCATTACCAGCGTAAAAGTTTGTAAAACGAATTCCATTCTTGGCTAACTGATCCAAGTGGGGAGTAGCGATAAACTTTTGACCATATGATCCCAGCTCATTATATCCAAGGTCATCAGCTAGTAACAAAATCACATTAGGTCTGAGATCTATCCTTTCTTGCTTTGTACATGATAAGAATGAAAAAGCAATGATTACTAATAATTTGATTCCTCTAAAAATCACTTTTATACTTTTTTGTTAGACTTGGCAAAAAACCAATTCTGTGTGCAATCCACTCTATCTCTTGACCTTTCTCTACCTTCAATGGTTTGGTATACGGTTTCCATCCTAAATGTGGCTGCATATCTACGTTCCTATATTTATATCCAATACCCGCACCCTCAGTCTCGCATGTAGCATGTAGCATTCCATCATATGTTGTTATTAGAGGTTTTTCTGTTCTTGGTTGTTTCTTATTTGGCCAGAACATTTCAATCAGTTCTGTTTCCGGCATAAATCCCTTATCATCAGTATTGTGAATCCATTTATCACATTCATTTTTTAGTTCATTAAGCTTCTCTTTTAGGCTAGTGTCATTAGCTAGGTTACGAAGTTCATGTGGATCATTAAAAGTGTCAAATAATTCCTCTTCTGGTTTTGACTTTCTAAACCATTGCAACTGGCTTTCATTCAATTCTCCCTCTTTTTCCAGATGTAATAATTCCTGCATAGTATTCATTTTTTGTCGATACTCAAGAGGTAGGTAGTATGGTTTATCAGGCTTATAGTTTCTTAAATATTTATATCGTTTATCTCTGACTGCACGTATCTGATCATAGTATTCGTCAAATCTATCTGCAGCTGCATGAATGTACTTTCTTTCATTTTTGGATTTGAATATTCCCTCAAATGGAGAGCCATGGTAATAATCTGGAGGTTCTATTTCGACTAGGGATAAGAGGGTAGGTGCAAAATCTACAAAGCTGATCATTCTTTTATCCACCTCACCAGCTCTAACCTTATTTGGGTACCTTATGATCATCGGTACTTTTATTCCTGAGTCATATAGCAATCTCTTTTGTCTCGGCAATGGTCCCCCATGGTCCGTGTAGAAAACAATAATTGTTTTTTCCAGCAAACCATCTTCTTCCAATTGATCTATGATAAGACCAACCTTTTTATCCATCTCTACGATATTTGAATACATTCGTAGCATGTCTTTCCTAACTGTGCTGTTTTCAGGAAGATAGGGTGGAATATTAAGATCAATGTTTTCTGATACGTATAGTGGTTTTTCGATTCCAGAAAACTGTTCCCACCATTTACCGACGTTTCTATCAGGCGGAAATGGATCAAGATCAAATTGACGGTACCAAGGGTCCCAAAGATTTGATTCATGAGTGACACCAAAATTGAAAACTGAAAAGAATTTGGAGTCTTTAGGCCTATTTCTCCAATGTGCAAATATACTTGATTCGTCCCAGGCCAATACAGATTTGTAAAACTGATAATCCTCCTTTTTATTGTTGGTACAATAGTATCCATTTTCCCTAAGAATTTGGCTTACCATTTTTACGTTTGGTGGTGGTACCACCTCATAATTTATTAGACCTTTTTCCTTTGCGGCTGGCTGCTGTGATAAGGTTCTCATATGATGAGCACCTATGCTGGTTGGATACATTCCTGTTACGATAGCGGACCGACTGGGTGCGCATACTCCAGATACCGAAAAAACATTACTATAACGAACTCCTTCTCTTGCAAGCCGATCAAGATTAGGAGTAGTCACTGTTGAATCACCAAATGATGGTAAATATGGGCTGAGATCTTCAGCAACTAGCCATAAGATATTTGGTTCGAGGTCAACTTTTATCTTATTTGAGCAAGATAGAAATAGTATAAAAAATAATGCAACACTACTTTTTATTGTTTGCATCATATGCACTCTGGTATTTAGGCAAAATAGCATCATATTGCGAAGGTGCTTTTGGTACTTCTCTAATATGATCAACTGATAATGATAAAATTTCATTTACAATATCTGAATTGTTATCTGCTACGTTATACTTCTCAGACGGGTCATGCTCTATGTTATATAATACAGGCATGTCTTCCTTTCTTAGATCATCATTCCATGGGTTTGGATCTTTTATGTACATTTTCCATTGTTTGTGGCGGATTCCAATAAGGGTATCCTGCCTGTAATAGTGTATGTCATGGCGAACCGGCTCATTGTTAAAAAATGTATTTTTGATGTTGAGCCCATCTAATTCTTCTTGACTAAAAATTTCATTACCTGTCATAGCAATTAAGGTTGGATAAAGATCTAAAGTAGAAGCTAATGCTGTAGAAACAGTCCCCTTTTTTATTGTTCCAGGCATCCAAGCAATTGCAGGAACCCTATAACCTCCCTCATACACACTACCCTTGTTACCTTTCAACAATCCGGAAGAGCCGCCATCAACATTGGCCCACCCCCAGGGACCATTGTCACTAGTAAAGATGACAAAAGTATTGTCAGCGATCTTGAGATCTTTTAATACTTGCAAAATAGTTCCTACACTCTGGTCAAGTTCTTCAACCACATCACCATAGGCACCTCTTATGCTTCTACCTTTTTGGGTTTTACTAGAAACAAGTGGCGTATGGGGTGCTGTGTGAGCAAGATATAGAAAAAATGATTTATCTTTATTTTTTTTAATGAAATCAACCGATCTCTTTGTAAACATATCAATGAATTGACTTTGATCGATGCTTAATCCAATGGTATCTAATCCATCTAAAAAGGGGAGGGGTGGAAAATTTTCCCTCGCATAATCCCACTTGCCCTCAGGTCGCATATCATTTGAGTAGGGGATCCCATAAAATTCATCAAACCCATGATTGGTTGGCATGTACTCTTGCAGGTGACCAAGATGCCACTTTCCAATGCAGGCTGTTTTATAGTCGTATTCTTTTAAGGCTGATGCAATTGTGATCTCCTTTGGATCTAAACCACCAGCATTATCAGGAAACAGTACACTTCTATTTCCATACATTCCAGTTCTTATTGGTAGCTTACCAGTTAATAGAGCAGCTCTGCTTGGCGTGCATATTGAAGATCCAACGTAAAATTGAGTAAAACGTACACCTTCACTAGCCATTTTATCAAGATTAGGGGTTTTTATGGTAGGGTGGCCATATGATCCAAGATCTCCATAGCCAAGGTCATCTGCAAAAATAATGATGAAATTTGGAGGTGTATAAATATTTGGTGGTGCGCATCCAATCTTGAGTATAAAAAGTGGTACGAATATTGCTAAGAGATATCTCATTATTTATAACTTGCCCATGTATTGCCTATTAATTCATAAACCTTTTGAAAATGTTCACCAAATTTACTCTTACCTTTTCTTCTCGACTGCGTTAGAATAATATTATTTTCAAGATCTATACGAAAGACTGATGACGTTGCAGATCCATGGCCAATAACGTTGTCACTTAGGAGGTATCTTGATTTTCCATTCTCATCATTCAGCTGCCAGTTTTGCATTACAATTCCAATGCCTCTAGGTTGATTCTCATCCCATGAGTTAGTAAAACTAATGTCTGCATATATCTGCTTGAGATCAACTGGTAACAACTTATCAAAGGTCTGTTCAGAGAAATACCTTCTACCATCATAGATACCACGCTGAAGAAGCATTTGGCCCATAATCGCCAAATCATATGCTGTGGTATGAACACTATAGCCAAGCGACCACTCATGATAGGTATTCTTCATACCAAGAGGTTCATATAAATATTCATGAAATAACCGAAACACACTTTTACCAGTCACAAGCTCCATCACTTTTCCGGCAAGTTCATAACTCGATCCATTGTATCTATATTTCATACCAGAAGTATCATTCTTTATAGCATGGTATAATGTATTCTCAAGCCAATGATTGTGTACCCCTTCAAAGATGCCGTGTCCGTAAGTGCCTGCTGTGTGAGTAAAAAGGTTCCGCATTGTAATAGCTTGCGGCCCATTAGTGGGAAATTCAGGAAGAAAAATACCAACTGGGTCATCAATACCAATTATACCTTGATCCACAAACTGTGCAAAAAGGACGCCCGTAAATAGTTTTGTTATAGATGCAATTTCTGTAGGTGTCGAAATGGTAAATGAACCAAAGGCATCGACACCAAATGCATCATGGTATACTATTTTACCATTTTTTGCGATTAGCATATCAAAAGGAGAGCCACCATCATTGACCCAATTTTGACAAATACTATCCATTTCTCGTATAAAGTTTGGATGCTTTGATATAGTATATTCCTTGTCATAATACAGTTTATCATCTTGGCTACTTATTTTGGAGGGTAACTTAAGATCTTGATAGTGATCTCTCTTTCCAAGTATTATCTGCTTCATCTTGGCATGATAATCCCCATCATGAATAAGAGGTGTTCGTTTCTTGTCACTTTTAAACTTTTTTCTATTCATATCGTCAAGAAATACTAAAAATAGGATCTCTTTTTTTTGTGTGAGGAATGATTCAAAGATATTTAATCCTAAAAAGCCTCCAGTTGCGTCTTTGTGCTCCTTCCATGTTTCTCTTGATATATCATTCACAGGAATATAATCAAGGTCAGCGTTTAAAAAACTAGCCCAGGCAGTCCAATTATCTGTAGTGCATAGTAAAGTTCCCGACCTTTTTATCTTGTCCCCATTAGCTCCAATGATCTCAGTATAGTAACCATATCGGCCCGTTTTTTTTGGATAATGTATCTCATTTAGATCCGTGTCAAACCATCTTACTTTTATCTCATATGAACCGCCAAGATGCTTTTTAGCTAACTCTGGTCGATTCAATGTGAATTCAGGAAAATCACCCACCCTTAGATATAACATCATATTATGCGTCCAGTCAGATTTTAGATTTAATAGAGGCACGACATCGATATTTAAAAACTGGTAATACTCTATTGCGCTGTATTTTTTCTTTAGATAGTCCTTGCCTTTTTTATTATTTAAGATTTTTAATTTTAACTTCCAATCCCAATCCTTGTTGTGAATTTTTAACACACAACGATTGATGCCTTTTTTCAAATATACGGGTATGTGCTCCTCGATAGAATGGAATGTATTTGCTGCGAAAGCATGTTCCTGAGAACCATTAATATATAATTTAGCACCATCAGTTGTAAAAAGTAGGAAATGGGCAAGCTCCCTTTTTTCTGAGTACAATTCAAAGTAACAATAGGCAACTGCATAGGCAGAGTCATCTAAAGATGAATTGATGTCAAAAACATTATCTGAAGATTTTATAGCTACACCTGGGTGTAGTGTTGAATCATTTGTGAAAGACGCCTCTTTTTCAATATAGCTAAAATCTATCATATCAATAGGATCCACTATTTCATCTGAATGAAAAGGACCGCTAATGAATAATTCTCTTAAAAAAGAGTTAGAGTTCAAATCGTGTAATTTTTGACAAATGGCGACACTAAAAGTAAAAAAAAAGCTTAAAACAAAAGTTTTAGATAGCAATCTTCGTACTCACTTTTATCTTAAGTAGTCTCTATAACGTATCCAATCATAATCCGCATAATCCTGAGTTACTTTTCCATTACTAGTTGTGTAAAGGCCTAATAAAGCACCAGTATAATTTCTATCCAGTATTTTTATTGCGTCCATTGAAGTGAAATAAATAAAGCTTGATCCGTTATTGAGAGAGTAGTAGAAGTCATATTTATCTTTTTTTGATTTTACTTTTAGTATGATATTTCCATCATAACCCTTTAAAATTGTTTTTTTCAGGGTAACAATTTCCTTACTCTTTTCTTTCAACTTCTGTTCAAGATAATACTTTTTCTTCACTTTGGTTACAGTATTTGTCAGGTAGTTCCACTCTTTCTGATAATGTATTATTCCTGATTCAACTTTATCTTTCTCGGGCGAAAAATTCATCTTCACCTCAAACTCAAAATCACTTTCTCTTTGACGAAATCCGATCAAGCTGAACCTCTTTCTATTTTGTATGATACCAGGTTTTGAATACAATCTTAAAGACCCGGGATTTTCCGAAAGTGAATAAGTTTTATATTCAGGTACCCTGACAAATGTCCATCTTAAATCAAGATTCTCGTCCAAAAAATCATCAACAACAGTATTGTTTATGTACTGAGGCTTATCAGCGTACGGTAAGGGCGTAAATCGTTCCACTTTGCCAGTGAGTGGTGCAACAACAGGAAACAAATATCGTAGCGGTTCCCACCTATCCTCTGATACTTGCTCCCATTTCACTATAGTTGGTTCCCATTGCATTGGCATTAGATAGGTTTCTCTTCCCATATTTGCATCGCCATCAAGATCATTCCGTTTTCCAAGCGAGACCATATACCATCTTCCGTCCTCTAATTCTATCATATCTGCATGGCCGGTACTATTGACAAAATATTCATTTGATAAATGCCGTGTGGTCAGGATTGGGTTACGTTGATTTTCTTCATAAGGTCCTAAAATATCCTCACTGGCTGCAATCATAACAGCATGATTTTTCCCAGTTCCGCCTTCAGCTACCAATAGATAATAAAGTCCATGTTCCTTATAAATATGAGGACCCTCTGTACAGCACCCAAATATTCCATCCCATACGGTATGTCTATTTCCAATTAGTTTCCACTTTTTTATATCAAGCTCTTGAATCCATATTTCACCAATCCCATTAGCATTCATGTCACCAGGGGAGTGGGTACCGGTAAAATAGACCTTTCCATTATCATCAAAAAATATGTCAGGGTCTATTCCCGGTGCACCCTCAATGATGTATGGCTTAGACCAAGGACCAGAGGGATTCTTTGCCGTAATGATAAAATTTCTCATTAGACCAGGACTTCCATCACCAGAATTGTATACGTTGGTGGTAATGATATAAAATGTGCCTTTATGATATCTTATTGTTGGAGCATGAATACCACCATCTGATTGAACATCAACAAGGTTCATTTTCCCATTGCATTGATCCTCCCTATGTAGTCCATAACCAATGAGATCCCAATTAACTAGATCTTTACTATGGTGTATTGGTAAACCTGGAAAATATTCAAATGAGGAATTGACTATGTAATAATCATCTCCCACTCGACAAATCGATGGGTCTGGATGGGCTCCACTGATGATAGGATTAATAAAATAACCCTCTTTTCCAAAAATATTAGTAAGTACTAAAATTAAAATCACCGAATACTTTATCATTTGTAAGCCTCTCATTTAATGTTTACTATTATTTAATTGACTGTATAACTCTTTATAAAACTCTTGTTCCATTTGACTTCCAAGACCATCCCCATCTGTTGTTGAATGTACCTGAGAAAAAAGCACGCCAAATAATTTATTTTCCCTGTCAACCCATGCCTTGGTGAATTCATAACCACCAACAGTTAACAAATCCTTTTGATGATCACCTTTTCCGGTTATATAGGATCCAAAACCAGTTTGGTACCCTCGGTCTTTAGGAAAATCTAATGGCCTCGATGTCATCTTGCTAATAGATTCCTCACTCAAAAAACTTTTGTCAGGATCTAACAACTTTCTCCAATAATCAATGTAACCTTTCGCTGTTCCAAGCATACCGACTCCGCCAAGAAAAAGCTCTTGGTTGCTATCATAATTTGGAACATACTGACCTAATATTGGAAGGTCTCCTTTTTTTGCAGTTTCAAGATACCCATTTCTTCCTGTAAAAGCTGGAATTAGAGTTACACCATTTGGAATAGCGTATTGAAGACCAGTTAAACCCAACTTTTTAATGACCCGGTTTTCAAATACCTCAGCTAAGTTTTTACCTGTTATTCTCTCAATCACCAAACCAAGTACCGCTATGTTTAACCCATAATGATAAGATTCTCCTGGTTGCTGAACCAGTGGAATGGTCGCGAGTTTTTCAATGAGTTCGTTTCCATCATATAGTGTTGGAATATCCAGAGATGATAGACGATTATTTAAACAATTCGATAGAGTGTAGGTGTAATAAAACCCCGCCGTGTGATTGAATAAATGTTTTACAAGCATGATTGAATCCATGTCGACCAATGTATGCGGGCAATCATTATCAACTTCTGTTAATTGACTTATGCTTTTTCCTGATTTATCAACAGCTACTTTGAGATCTTTGAATTCAGGTATATACTTTATTACTGGATCTGATAAAGATAGTTTATTTTCCTCAATGAGGTCCATTGCAACAGAGATAGTCACTAGTTTACTCATTGACCAGATTCTGATCCATGTATCACCATCTATTTTTAGGTTTCCAAAAAGGTCTTCATTGGTTACAGCATGTTCGTACACTGTTCCAGATTCCCCCTCGACCCTTGCGTATAAAAATGGATAGACTCCGCTCTTAACATATGAATCTAAAATATGATTCAACTTTTCTTCCTGAAGCTCGATCGCGTTCTGTTCAGAGCTACCACAATTAAAAAGTATTAGCGGGATTAGAATAAATGGATAGAACTTAATTGGCATTTTCATACTCAAAGATTTGGCGATAAAGTTCGCCCCTAAATTCATCTCTAAAATTATATGCGCCATCCTTAGGCCACCATACTTGAGTCATTATAACAACAGAAAATCCCCTCTTTTGATCCACCCAAAAAGTGGTGCCTTCATAGCCTCCACCTTCCCATAGACCTACATCGCCTTTACCTTGAGCAAGTACAGAATCTCCAGTTATAAAAAAGAAAAATTGAGTATCCGTTCCATGGCCACTTTTTTTGCGTATACTTGTCATCATGTCTGTAATAGTCGAAGGATTCAAAAATTGATAATTATCAAACCTTCCGTCATTTAACCAGATCCGAAGGTAATTGGCATATGCTTTGCTTGTTGATATTAAGCCACCACCACCTATATAAAGTTCTTGATCTTTGTCATACTGTGGTACATTATTTCCAGAAATGTCCATCTCACCTTTATACGGATTTCTAAAGTATCCATCTTTATATGTCATAGCTGGAATAAGCTTCTCATTATGATTCAATTTGAACTTTAGACCATCAAAACCAGAGGGCTTTGTAATTCTATTTGATACAAGTTCTTCAAGAGACATATTTGTTGCTCTTTCTGCAACCAGACCTAAAACCGTAGTATTTAATCCATAGTGATATCTCTCTCCAGGATGATGGATAAGAGGAAGTCTAGAAAGAATATTAATAAGAGAGTCACTATTATCTGCCATTACCGGATCCTCAGCAATGATAAGTTCATCCAAGCATTCTATACCTGTGTTAGCATAATAAAATCCTGCTGTATGATCAACTAAATGGCGAACCAGCATAATAGAATCACTCTTTTTTATTTCCATAGGGCATGCTAAATCAGCGTTTTCTTCTATTGGGCTTTCAAATATGCTTCCTGAAGTAAAAGTCGATAGAGATCTACCATCTGGTGATTGTGCTACATTCAAACTTTTAAATTCTGGAATATAATCCGACACTGCATCATCAAGATTTAAGAGTCCCTCTTCCACAAGGTCCATAACGATGGATATGGTAACAATCTTGCTCATGGACCAAATTCTTATAAGAGTATTTTCATCAATCTCAAGTTCAGGATGAGCGGTCCTATTTACAGAAGAATGTTCATAAATAGTTTGTCCGTATTTATCCTCCATGAGAACATGCAAAAATGGGTAATAATCCTCAGAGACATATTTATTTATGATGTTATCTAGCTTATAAGTATCTAGTTGTAAAGAGGGCCTACTGCATGAAAAAAACACAATGCCTAAAATCAATAATGTTTTATAAAGTTGTTTTGTCAATGGTTTTTACCTTTCAATAATTAATTGAAATACTCATCTGTTGTGAGTTGCCTAAGAATTTCATTTCTTCATAAGTATAATTGATTGATAATGTGTTTTTCATGAAACTGGGTAATCTCAAACCGATACCAAAACAAAATTTACTTTCAGCATTATCGAGAAGTAGGGAGTTTACTCCACCGTAAATGGAGAGGAGACCGTCCAATATATTAATCTTCCCACCAAAATTGATATAATTTGCATTATCATTTGGACTGACGGCATCCAATGATAAAACCAGTGTATTTCTTAAGCCTATCTTAATTTCATCAGATATTCCAATTCTCAAGACCAATGGCAAATCAAAATAATCTGTTGAAAGTATTCCCGTTACGCTCTCATTATTGCCGTCAATATTTTCATCAACATCTACTCCAACCAGTAAATCGTCTCCTGTCATCTTCAGTTTTGAACCAAAATTGCTAATGCTGGTCCCTAGGTTGAAACCAAATGGAGTTGTGAATAAGGTACCAAAATCAATCGCAAACCCCCTAGCATGGCTATTAGCAATGCTCTGCTGAATGAATTTACCATTGAACCCAATGGAAAAACGATCAGTCAGGTCCAGAGCGTAGGTTGAGGCTATGGCATAGTCTGCAGCTTTGAATGTTTCTCCTGTATCCTCATTACCATACCTGGTTACTTCCATTTCATCCATAGTAACTGATGTAATATTAAATCCCAAGATAGACCTTGGATTTAGTGGCAGGGTAAGTCCAAAATAGTCAAAGGAGATGTCCGCAATCCAGTTAGCGTGATTAAAGTATATTTCCTTTGTATCATGAAAACTTAATCCTGCTGGGTTCCAATACATGGCAGTAGCATCATCAGCAACTGCGGTGTAGGCACCACCCATCCCAACTGCATTTGATCCAACGCCAATAGATAAAAATTTAGCTGATGTTGTGCCAGTTTTATTTACCCCGTAAGCCGAAGCAATCAAGACTAGTGTAAAAATAATTTTATAGTTTTTTCTCATATCATTTCACTATGGCTAGTTTTCCTATTTTTTCTCCAATGTTCGGAGCATCAACATGATAAACATACATGCCAAATGCTGCCGATAAATTATCTTCTGTAAGTAGATCCCATCTTCCTGTACCAGATTCTAACGGGGAAGAGTGGTTTATGGTCTTCACCAGTTCACCAGAGATACTATAGATACGGATGGTGCACTCGCTTGGCAGGTATCTGAACTGTATTTCTCTGGGACCACGTCCTGAGTTAAATGTGTTCTGCCCTTCAAAGGCACTCGCAGCAAAATAAGGATTAGGTACAACTTTTATCCTGTTCATATCACTTGATGCTTTAACTATGTCTATAGCAGGGGCATGGGTGGTGAACTCATACACATCTTCTTCTAAAAATGGTTTATCAATAACTACGTATGCCGTATCACCTGATCGAGGTTGATCGTAAATACGAGTCTCGTCATCAGGCATCAGATTTAGTAAAAACCTCCAAGAGGGTAGAGGACCACCGAGGTCATCTTCGTGGTCCATAAAAACAATCCAGTCGCTTTCTCTACTACCATCTGCATTGAATACACTGTCTGGAGATCCATAGGGTATTACGTCAATAAATCCGATGGGTATCTGTTGCCAGTCTATTGCGTCATTTCCTGTTAGACTTATCTGACGCTGCACCTTAAAGTTGACGGGTCTTCCTTCCTGCAAAAAGCCAGGGAAGCAGTTTCCATTTGAAAGGGTACGCATACAAAGGTCAAGACTGGTATCAGCTACTTCTTCAGTAAAGACAACTCGATAATCAAATGGCAACATGGAACCAACCACATTGAATGTATAATAACGTGCTACGTCAAAGGTCCATACGCTATCGCTACTCCATGAGGACAGGTCTCGATTAAAACCTAAGGACTCAACATTTTTGAAGGCTAACCGAAAACCGTCGATTACATCTGCGTCCGTCTCAGGTAAATCTTCAGAGTTATTAACCAGGGTATCTGGATCATTCGGATTCGTAATATCAACAAGGTAATAGGATTTTGTAGTAGCCGTATCGTACCCAGCTAGACCCTGCTGGTTTAAAAATAGAGTATCATCAAAGGTGATTTGATACGTATGAGCATCCTTAATATCCTGTGGATCTACGATCTCTAGAAACACTTCAGCGCTTGAAGATCCAGCTACATGATCTATCTGATCTCCAGAAAAAGAGGCATCTACAAAGCCTGCTGAAGGAGGGGAGGGGACCACTTCTACAACGTTTGGTCCAAGGCTAACGGCCCCTGTAAGCGGATTAACGCGTAGCTTCATTGGCGAATCACTCGGAATAATATTGTTGGTTAAATCTCCTCCGTAGTCATAAGAAACAACCGCATAATAATATCGTTGACCGTTTACTACGTCATTATCAATATATGAATGGACCAACCCCGTTTCATTGCCTAGGTAATATTTGATTCCATTTAGATCTACTGGGTGCCAACCACTTTTTCCATTAACCAGATCCCATTGAGCTCGAACACCATCTTGTACGTAAGGCTCTAAGAAAGTTGGATTGCCATCACCATCTGTAATATTATAGGCATCGTTAAACTCAAAATCAGTAGCTCGATAAATTTTATATCCTTCAAAGTCGTATAGATCCACGTCATTAGTAATATTACCCATGTATTTATCTTTTGAGTTCTCTGCAGACCGGTCCCAATAGAGAGTTACTTTCCCATCTCCAGCTACAGCTGTTACTTTAGGTGGGTTAGGTGCTCTGGCAAACTGATAGTCACTTTCATAGGTGAGCTGTGCGACATTTTTATTGCGGATCGCATCCTGTTGATCATTACCCATCATAATGGCCATGGCAATACGCTCTGTCTGCCCTGCCTCTAATGGGAAATAGCCTGAAGAAATTTGTAGGGTTCCACCAAGTTCTCCGCCCGGAGGAGGTTGCCATAAATTACCAGGTGTGAGGTAGTTTCCCCAGAGTGATCCGTCACTGCCTACATTCCATCCTCCAACTGGAACCTGTACCGATGTAAGCCCCATTTGATCAGACTCAGACACATCTGTTTTATCAATATTAGGTTCTCCAGGGAAGCCAGTACCAGACCCAGAGGTTGGCATATTGTCCAATACTCCAGTACTAAGACCACCAGACTCGTCACCATTAAGACCAACGTCATCTGCCAGAGTCCAGTCTCCATCATTGTCTATAAAATCATCACGAGACTCATCAATCATCTCATCAATGCCTTCATCAATACCCTCGTCCACAGCTCCATCCCCATCATTATCAATCCCATCTTTATATGGTTTACCCAGATCTTCTGTACTCACATCATACAAGACTATGTCCGTATCCGGAACACGATAACGCTTCCATGTATCGGTAGATGCGATAGCAATCATTTCTTCAGTAATAAGTGGAGAGTTAACATCGCATCCCAAACCAATTGGATACTCTAATGCATATGGATACTCTGGATCGGCATTGTTATCGATCCCATCTGCGTAACCAGTTTCTAGATCACTATCATCTAGACTGAGAATGTGCATGATTCCATTTTGCAGTTCATCGTTAGGGTTTGGCCAAATGTTCCACTGCTGAGAAAGAGCAGCATCAATCATATTTTGAGACACCAGAGGACTTCCGGCCTCACCATTGCCATTGTTATCAATACGATCTGCGTAGCCCACTCCTAGTTGATCGCCAACGGGTACGTGACTCAGGTTTTCGTCTACCAGAGCGTTCCCATTGTCATCGATGCCGTTCCCTAAAATCTCTCCAACGATCATGGACTCCTGAATAACGGGGCCACCGGTCTCGCCATCGCTGTCATTATCAATACGATCCTTATCGTTACCTGGGGTCTCAATAAAAGAAGTGGCAACAACTCCCACAGGATCTGTGCCAAAGGCAGGACCACCGATGTTGTCACTATCTAA
>TARA_Y200000002_G_scaffold383293_1_pt1 | contig 15842 bp, 11 predicted proteins | sample TARA_Y200000002 | Tara Oceans TARA_Y200000002 (sample SAMEA2619388) | marine metagenome | biome: marine biome (ENVO:00000447); feature: surface water layer (ENVO:00002042); material: "saline water (ENVO:00002010), including plankton (ENVO:xxxxxxxx)" | depth 5 m | reverse complement strand
CTACTAACGAAGTTTTGGTTAATGGTGAACCAGATTATACATATAATTACCTAAGTAGAATTGGATACCCAGTCAATCAGGCTTGGGGTTTGATTGCTGAACGTTTATTTATTGATCAAGCAGATATTGATAATTCTCCTGAACAATTTAACGGGTTCTCTTCATTAGCAAATTCTTATATGCCCGGAGATATAAAATATACTGACATTAATAATGATGGAGTTGTAAACGAATTAGATAGAGTACCAATAGGAAAACCTACTGTTCCAGAGATTGTTTATGGATTTGGTATTTCTGCATCATATGAAGGTTATGATTTTTCAATTTTTATGCAGGGTGTAGCAAGAACCTCTTTCTTTATCAATCCAAATGATATTTCCCCTTTTGTAAATGAAAGAAATGCATTAAATGTAATTGCTGACAATCATTGGTCAATAAATAATCCCGATCCAAATGCATTTTGGCCTAGACTTTCAACATACTCAATTGCAAATAATGAGCAACAATCTACATGGTGGCAAAGGGATGGAGATTTTTTAAGATTAAAAAATATAGAAATAGGATATACTTTTCCTGACAGAGAATCTGGTTTGTTTTCTGGGTTAAATACAAGAATTTATTTTACAGGACTGAATCTGTTGACATTTTCAAAATTTGATTTATGGGATACTGAAATGGGAGGTAATGGGTTAGGTTATCCTCCACAAAAAGTTTATAATATTGGTTTACAGGTTAATTTTTAATAAAAAATTATGAATAAAAAAATTATAGTTATTGGTTTATTATTTGCAATGTTTGGTTGTGATGAATATTTAGATATTGTCCCTGATCAAACGCAACAAATAGATTTATTATTTGAAAGAAAAGAGGTTGCATATACAGCTCTAGCTACTTGCTATGCATACTTACCTAAAAATGATGGAGTATATACATCATTCATGATGATGAGTGACGAAGTTACAACTCCAATAGCTAAAGAAACAGATGGTATAAGAATTATGAAGGGTCAACAATCTGCTTCTAATCCTAAATTTGGATTGTGGTCAGGATGGTCTGACCAAGGGCCATTATGGGAAGGAATTAGGCATTGTAATGTTCTTATTGAAAATATTTACAATGTTGTTGATATGACAGAGGAGGAAATGAATACATGGGCAGCAGAGGCTAAATTTCTAAAGGCCTACTATCATTTTTTATTATTCACTTATTACGGTCCAATTCCGATTGTGGACGAAAACCTACCCATTTCTGCAAGTGATACAGAAGTTAGAGTAAAAAGAAGAACAGTTGATGAATCAGTTGCTTACATAGTAGAAACAATGGATGAAGCACTTATTCATTTGCCTGCAAGAGTTCTTAGCTCAAATGATTTGGGTAGAATTGATCAGGTTATAGCAAAAGCCATTAAATCAAGGGTTTTAACATATGCCGCTAGTCCGCTTTTTAACGGAAATTCAGAAATGTATTCAGGTTTTGTAAATGAAGACGGTGAACACTTTTTTAATCAATCTTATGACCAGACAAAATGGGATTTAGCAAGAGAAGCTTCATTAGATGCGATTGTTACCGCTATTGACAATGGAGTAGGTATGTATGAATTTACATCAGCTCCACCAAATTATGAAGATGAGTATGAAGAAGAAGAATTTATCCAAACTTTATATGATTTAAAATATTCTATTGTTGATAAGTGGAACTCAGAATTAATTTGGGGTAATTCAAACCCAGTACGTGATAATGATTGGTGGCAAATGCAAGCTGCTTGTATGATGAAAAATCCAAATGCTTCATCGGTTGAAGCTGCGTGGCAATGGATTGCACCAACATTGAGAATTGCTGAATTATTTTATTCAGAAAACGGACTACCTATAGATGAAGATTTAACATATGATTACCAAAACAGATTTAACGTAACTTCTGTAAGCGGTACGCAAAATTTACAAGCTCAATATGGTGCTAGCACTGCTAAATTAAATTTAGACAGAGAGCCAAGGTTTTATTCATCACTTGGTTTTGATCGTGGTTACAATAGAACCTGGGGTAATTTATGGCAATTAAGAATGAAAAAAGGAGAAAGTCATGGTAGAATTGCTAATTCGGATGATTATTTGATAACGGGTTATGCATTAAAAAAACTTGTTCACCCAGATTCTGAAGGTGATGGTTATTCAAAAATTGTTACATATGCATGGCCGATGATTAGACTTTCTGAGCTTTATCTAAACTATGCTGAGGCGGTTAATGAGTCAAGTGGGCCAAGTGCTGATGCATATAATGCCTTAAATGTTATTAGACAAAGAGCTGGGATTCCTAATGTTGAAGATTCTTGGAGTAACTCATCTATTTCAGCCAACTTAAATAAACACACAACGCAGGAAGGTCTTAGGGATATAATTAGACAAGAAAGATTAATCGAGCTATCATTTGAAGGAAATAGATATAATGATTTAAGGAGATGGAAACTTGCTGAGGAATATTTTAATTCTCCAGTGTTCGGTTGGTCAGTAAATGAAACAACTGTAAGTGGTTATTATAACATAACACAAGTTGGAATAAGATCATTTAATTATCCTAGGGATTACTTTCATCCCATAAGTATAAACGAAATAACAATTAATCCAAACCTGATTCAAAACCCAGGGTGGTAATAATTTAAAATATGAAAACAAGAAAGATATTATCAATTTTATTTATCTCTGTAGTCATTTTATTTGGCTGTAAGGACGATGAAAACCAGGATTCTACACCCCCTGGAAGTTTAACAATTGAAAATATTACTCCAACCAACGGTGGGGGTATTATTTCATATCAATTACCTGATGATTCGGATATTTTATTTGTAAGAGCTGAGTATACTAATTCTTTAGGTGTAGATGTATACAGAGTTTCAAGCTCACATAATAATTCAATTGAAATTGATGGCTTGAATCAAAATACAGCTATCACAGTAAGGCTATTTGTTATTGACGAAAATGAAAATATTTCACAACCAGTTGAAGTTGAGTTTATTCCACTTCCTTCTTTTATTTTTCTGGTTCAAGAAAGTATTACAATAACACCAGATTTAGGTGGTGTTAAGTTAGAATGGGAAAATGTAGCTGAAAAAACTGTTTACGTTCATTTGCATATTGTAAGTGGAGGTGATGAAGAAATAAGAATACTATCATCAAACAGTCTTACAGAGAGTATTTTTGTAAGAGGTTTAGAATCAGTTGAGATGACTTTCTTAACCAAGGTTGAAGATTTTGATGGTAATATTACAGATTTAGAGGAGAAAGCAACTTTAACACCCTTGTTTGAGGAAATGATAGATAAATCTACGTGGACACTAATGAGTCAGCTTTCTGTTAATGGAAATGCTTGGGAAGGTGAGACAACTGCTTTTTGGGATGATGTTGTTGATACAGCTGAGACAAATTCAGATAATAGTTATTTTATTATTTGGAGAGATCAGAATGGAGGAACTTTAAACTGGCCATTAGATATTGTTATCAATCTAAATAAAAATGTTAGGGTCCATAGGTTTAAGGTGTGGCAAAGAGCATTTTGGTATAATGGACCAACTGGTGTTCCTTATTATTATCAAGAAGAAAATATGAGATCTTTTGATCTTTATGCGAGTAATAATACCATAGATTGGACTTTGTTAGGACAATTTGATATTGGTGACCCTAGTGATGAAAGTGGTAATATTCCACAAGATTTTATTGATGCTGCAGCTAATGGTCATGATTTTGATTTAGAAGGGGTTTCAGAAAAGTTCAGATATTTAAAGTTTTCGATTACATCAAATTATGGTAGTGATACTTATGTTCATGGATCAGAGATAACCCTTTGGGGCCTAGATAATGTAGATTAACAGATGAAGAAGCTCTTTCTTGTTTTATTTGTTTTTATTTCCAACATAGTAAACACACAAAATCTATCTACCCTTGGCCCATATCTTAAGGATGATAACAGTAATAACGTCATACTTAAAGGTATAAATTTAGGCGGTTGGATGTTACAAGAGCCCTACTTGTTCCAGTTTACTGGAGCTGCTGATTCGCAGCATGAGTTTAAAGAAAAATTAGTAGAATTTATAGGTCAAGAAAATACAGATGAATTTTATAATTCATGGTACGAAAATTTTATAACACAAGGAGACATTGATTCACTTTCCAATTTTGGTTTTAATAGTGTAAGATTGCCAATGCATTATGATTTATTTACTCTGCCTATACAAGATGAACCTGTTTTAGGTGAACAGACATGGTTGGATATAGGTTTTTCAATGGTTGATAATTTACTCGATTGGTGCGAAGCCAATAACATGTATTTAATCTTAGATTTACATGCGGCGCCAGGAGGTCAAGGCTACGGCTCAAATATCAATGACTATAACCCTAATCTGCCTTCTCTTTGGGAAAGTGAAGAAAATAAAAATAAAACTATTGCACTTTGGGGTAAATTAGCAGAAAGATATAGCGATGAGCCATGGATAGGTGGTTATGATTTACTTAATGAAACTCACTGGGATTTAGGTGAAAACGAATTAAGAAACTTTTACATTGATGTTACTAATGAAATAAGACAATACGATCAAAACCACATAATATTTATTGAAGGAAATGGTTATGCAAATGATTTTTCCGGACTGACTCCACCATGGGATGATAACATGGTATATAGTTTTCATAAATATTGGAGTTTTAATGACTCATTGGATTGGGTGACATGGATGAGAAATCAATATAATATCCCACTATGGATGGGTGAGGGAGGAGAGAATTCAAATCAATGGTTTACAGAGGCAATAAAAATATTTGAAGAAAATTATATCGGGTGGGCCTTTTGGCCATGGAAAAAATTGGAATCGATTTCAGCACCTTTTGAAATTCATACTAATTCAAATTATCAATCTTTAATTAATTATTTTAGGGGTGAATCAAGTGCTCCTTCAGTTGAAAATGCAGTAAACGGTTTGATGCAACTAGCTGAAGATTCCCATATTTCAAATAATAGATTTCAAAGAGATGTAGTAGATGCAATGATTAGACAAGTATCTTCAAATGAAACTTTACCATTTGACGGACCTAACATCATTCCAGGTGTCTTATACGCATCAGATTACGATTTAGGTCCTATGGGTTATGCTTATTCTGATGCTGATTATGCTACCTATCATACAAATACAGATAATTTTCAAGCTTGGAATCAAGGTTGGCAATATCGTAATGATGGTGTAGATATTGAAAATAGTAGTGATACTGACGGAAATGGTTATCAAGTTGGTTTTACAAGCGACGATGAGTGGTTATTATTCACCGTTGATGTTCAGGACTCTGGATTTTATAATATAGTTACTAGATATGCATCAACTTCAAGTGGAATCTTTTCATTAGAATTGGACGGAATTCCAATAGTTGATAACATTATCTTATATAATACTGGGAGCTATTCAAATTTTGTTAACAAACTAACTCAAGGAATTTATTTACCTCAAGGAACCTTTAAGTTGAAAATGAAAATGATTACCGGAGGATATAATCTTTCAAGTATTAATTTTGATCTTTCTGATGAAATCCCAGAATTTTCAATAGAGTATGCAGAGGCTCAAGAAGATCTTTCTACTATTTTGTTATTATTAAATCAACCTCTTGATATTGATCAAGGTATTGATGATTCTCATTTTGGAGTTTTTGTAAATTCAGAGGAAGTAATAATTTCTGATATAGAGATTAGCGAAGAAAATCCTCAGGTTATTTATATTTCTATTGATGAAGAATATAGTTTTTTAGATGATATTTCAGTTAGTTTTTTTCAGGAAACAGAATTAGTTTCAATTTATAATGAGTATTTAATACCATTTTCAAATTATCCAGTTTACAATAATGTCAGTGAAAGAATAGTAATTCCAGGCCTAGTCGAAGCTGAAGATTATGTCTATCAAGAAGGACTGTCTACCGAGGAAACTTCTGATATTAACGGAGGTTTAAACATAGGATACACTGATTCAGGAGATTTTGCTGACTATCTAGTTTTGGTTACTGAGTCTGGAGATTATGATATAAATTTTAGAGCTGCCTCAGAAAATCAATCAGGATCAATTCTGTTGCAATTAATCGATGGTGCCGAGGTTCAAAATCTCACTCAAATATCCCTACCTATAACAGGTGGTTGGCAAACCTGGGAAACAGTTTCTGCGTCAACAACCCTGACTGAGGGATCATATAAATTAAGAATGAAAGTTATTCAGCCAGGTTTTAATCTTAATTGGATTGAATTTGATTATACCGGAAGCTCTATGGGATTAACTGATAATTTGATTACTGATTTTAGATTATATCCTAATCCCGCAAATGATTTAATTAACCTCGATACTCAACTTGAAAATTTTAAAGTCGAAATTTTTGATTTACTTGGGAAAAAATTATTTGAATCTTATAACTTAAAAATTATTGATGTTACTAACTATGATAAAGGAACTTATCTTTTAAAAGTATCATCTGGAAATAATTCTAATTCAAAATTATTCATAAAAAAATAATTGTTTTTTAGTCTATTTACAATTTTGTAATTTTAAAGAAACAAACTAAAGATGCCTAGATATCACAAACTAGGAGATATACCTAGTAAAAGACATACTGTTTTTAAAAATAAGAATGGTAGGTTTTATTATGAGGAGCTTTTTGGTACTATTGGATTTGACGGAATGTCTTCATTGATGTATCACACACAAATACCAACCCAGGTTAAAGAAATTTTAAACACATATTCTATATCTCCCAAAGCTGCAATTGAAAATAATTTAAAGTCTATGATGTTAGTGGGTTTTAATATTGAAAAAGAATCTGATTTTTTGAAAAGTAGGAAAGTAATATTATTTAATAATAATTGTCAAATTTCTTTGGCATCCCCTACAAAATCCCTGAAAGAATATTTTTATAAAAATACTGACTCTGATGAAGTTATTTTTATTCACAAAGGATCTGGAAAGCTTAGAACTTTTTTAGGAAATATTGATTTTAAATATGGGGACTATTTAGTGATTCCGCGTGGAGTTATATATCAAATCGATTTTAATGAAAAGAATAATAGGCTATTTATAGTTGAATCAAAATCACCAGTCTATACGCCCAAAAGATATAGAAATTGGTTTGGTCAACATCTAGAAAGTTCTCCTTACTGCGAGCGAGATTTACATCCACCAACCGAATTAGAAACATTTGATGAAGTTGGAGATTTTCTTTTAAAAATTAAAAAGGATGATTCTATCCATGAATGTGTTTATGCTGCTCATCCATTTAGTATTGTTGGATGGGATGGTTATAATTATCCTTACAAGTTTTCAATTCATGATTTTGAACCAATTACTGGAAGAATCCACCAACCTCCGCCAGTTCATCAGACTTTTGAAACCAGTAATTTTGTTATTTGTTCTTTTGTTCCTAGGCTTTATGATTATCATCCAAATGCTATTCCTGCCCCTTACAATCACAGCAATATTGACTCAGATGAAGTTATTTATTATGTAGATGGTGATTTTATGAGTAGAAAAAATGTAGACGAAGGTTATATAAGCCTTCATCCAGCTGGAATTCCTCATGGTCCTCATCCTGGATTAATGGAAAAAAGTATCGGAAAGAAAGAAACAAAAGAACTTGCAGTTATGGTTGATACATTTCAACCACTGAAAGTTACCGATTATGCTGTAAAAATTGATGATGGGGAGTATTATCAATCATGGTTAGAAAAAAATAAATAATTATAAATGGGGATTGATAAAATTTTTAATGATGCAAAAGATTTTTTGCCAATTTTAGGTGTTGACTATATTGAATTTTACGTTGGAAACGCAAAACAATCAGCTTATTTTTACAAAAATGCTTTAGGATTTGAATCAGAGGCATATTCAGGCCTCGAAACGGGTGATAATTCTAAGGTTTCATATGTTATAAAACAGGATAAAATCAGATTTGTTTTAACTTCATCTTATGTTGAAAAATCAGAAATTAATGATCATTATACTAAGCATGGTGACGGAGTAAAAGTTGTAGCTTTTCTTGTGGAAGACTCTGCTAAATCATACGAAGAGACTATTAAAAGAGGTGCAAAATCATATATAGAGCCTATCGAAATTTCTGATGAAAATGGTATTGTGGTCAAATCTGGTATACATACATATGGTGAAACAGTTCACTTGTTTATTGAAAGAAAGAATTATAATGGAATATTTCTTCCTGGATATAAAGAATGGAAGAATAATAATTCGTCTAAACCAATAGGATTAAAATATGTTGATCATATCGTTGGTAATGTTGGTTGGAATGAAATGAATAATTGGTGTAATTTTTATAGAGATGTTTTAGGTTTCACACAAATTGTTTCATTTGACGACAATGATATTTCAACTGAATATACAGCTTTAATGAGTAAAGTCATGAGTAATGGGAATGGCAGGGTAAAATTTCCAATTAATGAACCTGCTGAGGGTCTAAACAAATCCCAAATAGAGGAGTATCTTGACTTTTATAATGGTCCAGGTGTTCAACACTTAGCTTTAGCTACAGATGATATTATCACAACAGTTAGTGAAATGAAAAACAGAGGAATAGAATTCTTATATGTTCCTGAAACCTACTATGACGATTTAATCGATAGGGTTGGGTCTATTCAAGAGGATGTTGATTTATTAAGAGAAAATGGAATATTAATTGATTGTGATGATGATGGATATCTATTACAGATTTTTACAAAACCACTAGTTGACAGACCAACAATATTTTTTGAAATTATTCAAAGAAGAGGCGCTAATTCATTTGGAAAAGGAAATTTTAAAGCTTTGTTCCTAGCAATCGAAAGGGAGCAAAGAAGTAGAGGAACACTCTAAACTGTATGACAAAAAAAGTAGATTTAGAAATTGAGTTTAATGAAGTAACTTCAAAATTACCAAAAAGTTTACACCCCTATATTGTTAAACAACCATACAGCGAATACACATATCAGAATCAGTCAGTTTGGCGATATGTTATGAGGTTAAATTTAAACTATTTAAGAAAATATGCTCATGATTCCTATATAGATGGTTTAAAATTAACAGGAATTTCTATAGATAAAATTCCCAGAATGGAGGGAATGAATAGAATTTTAAAAGATATAGGTTGGGCAGCTGTAGCTGTGGATGGTTTTATTCCACCCAATGCATTTATGGCTTTTCAGGCTCACAATGTACTTGTTATTTCCTCTGAAATCAGAACAATAGATCATATAGGATATACTCCTGCACCTGATATTGTACATGAAGCTGCTGGTCATGCTCCGATCATTGCAAATCCTGAGTATGCTGAGTATTTGAGAAGATTTGGGGAAATCGGTAGTAAAGCTATTTCATCTCAAGAAGATGATAAAATTTATGAAGCTATTAGAGAACTTTCTATTCTAAAAGAAAACCCAAATTCTAAAGCAGAGGAAATCGCTATGGCCACAAAAAAAGTTGAAAAAATTCAAAGTGAATTAAGCGAGCTTTCAGAGATGGCTAAAATAAGAAATCTCCATTGGTGGAGTGTAGAATATGGTTTAATCGGCGATATTAATAATCCAAAAATATATGGAGCAGGATTATTATCATCAATTGAAGAAAGTAAAGATTGTCTTTCAGAGGATATTAAAAAAATCCCATATTCAATAAAAGCTGCTGAAACCAACTTTGATATAACGACTGCTCAACCTCATCTTTTTGTTACCCCCACATTTTCTCATTTAAGTTATGTCTTAGAAAAATTTGCTAACAAAATGTGTGTAAGAGTTGGAGGTTTGAGTTCAGTTGAGAAAGTCATTAATTCAAAAAAAATGGGTACTATACAATTATCTACTGGGATTCAGATTTCTTCAATTTTTACAAGGGTTATTTCATTTGATGATAAACCTATATATATTCAATCATCTTCTTCAACAGCCTTAGCAAATAATAATAAAGAATTAATTGGCCACGGAACTAATTATCACAAAGATGGATTTGGTTCTCCAGTAGGAAAGTTAGAGGGTATTAACTTAGCAATCGAAGACATGTCTCCAAAAGATTTAGAGGCATATGGGATAGTCGAAGGAAAACATACACAGTTAAAATTTGAGGGAGGTATTTTAGTTGAAGGAATTATAATTACCGGAAAGCGTGATATCACGGGGAAAATTCAGTTAATTAGTTTTAAAGACTGCACTGTAACTTATAATGATGAGTTTTTATTCAAACCTGAGTGGGGTGTTTTTGATATGGCTGTTGGTAAAGAGGTTGTTTCTGTTTTTGCAGGACCCGCAGACGATAATTCATTTTTACAAAATTTTAAATTACCCAAAACTACCTCTCAAGAAATTAAATATGATGATAAAAGTCTGCATCTTCACAAATTATATTTTGATGTAAAAAAAATAAGAGAATCGGGTGAAATTGAAATAAATCGTTTAAAAATTATTTATAATGAAATTATCGGTAATTATTCAGATGAATGGCTTATTTTACTTGAAATTTATGAAATTCTCTTTGACACCAAACTTGAACTAAAAGAGAACGTAAAGAACGCCTTATTAGAACTTAGAAAGAATAATAAATTCACAGATTTAATTAATAACGGATTAAAACTAATAAAATGAACTCATGGATAGAAGTTCCAAATAATACAGATTTTTCAATATATAATTTACCTTTTGGGATTTTTTCGAAGAATGGTATTTCGAAAAGGGTTGGAGTCGCTATTGGAAATAAAGTGATTGACTTATTGGCTTGTAATAAACTTAATATTTTTACTGATTTAGATATTCATAATTCTGTTTTTGAAAACACGTTCTTGAACGATTTTATAAATCTTGGAAAAATGAAGACAAATAAAGTTAGAGAAATTCTTCAAAAAGAGTTAATAGATGAAAATTCTAAGCTCAAAATGCATAACGACTTAATTTTTTCAATGTTTGAAGTGGAAATGCACATGCCTGTCAATATTGGAGATTATACGGATTTTTATTCTAGTATGGAGCATGCTTCAAATATAGGGTCAATGTTTAGAGATCCAAATAATCCTTTATTACCAAATTGGAGACACTTACCAGTGGGTTATCACGGAAGAGCATCATCCATAATTGTTAGTGGAGTTGATATTAATAGGCCAAAAGGTCAAATCAAACCTGTTGACTCTGAAAACCCCATATTTAGTTCATCAAAAAGAATTGATTTTGAGCTTGAAATGGGTTATATTATTGGAAAGAATTCCAAACTAGGGTCATCAATCTCTACCAAGGATGCCGAGGATTATATTTTTGGAAAAGTATTATTTAACGATTGGTCAGCAAGAGATATTCAAAAATGGGAATATGTGCCCCTTGGTCCATTTTTGGGTAAAAGTTTTGCTTCGTCAATATCCCCTTGGGTTGTTACAATCGAAGCATTAAAGCCGTTTAAAGTACAAGGTCCAGTTCAGCAACCAGAGGTTTTAGATTATTTAAAATTCGATGGTTTAAAAAATTATGATATATACTTGTCTGTATCTATTTTACCAGGTGATTCAGAAATTGAAACAGTAATTTGTAAATCAAATTTTAAGTATATGTATTGGAATATGAGTCAACAAATTGCGCATCACACGGTAAATGGATGTAATTTAAATACAGGTGATATGATGGCCTCGGGAACTATCAGCGGAAAATCTAAGGATTCATTCGGATCAATGTTAGAATTATCTTGGGGAGGAAAAAAAGACATAATATTAGACGGGGGCTATTCTAGGACCTTTGTTGAAGATTTTGATACAATATTAATGCGTGGATACTGTTTAAAAAATGATATTAGAGTTGGATTTGGAGAAGTAAAAACAAAATTATTACCTTCAATTTGATATGAAAAATTTTAAGACAATTGACCCTCAAGATCTAACTACCAGAGAGGTGCACAAAATTCTTTTAAATGCTGTTACACCAAGACCCATTGCCTTAGCTAGTACAATCGATAATAATGGAAATGTTAATCTTAGTCCATTTAGTTATTTTAATGTGTTTAGTGCAGCACCGCCAATCTTGGTTTTTTCTCCAGCAAATAGAGTAACAGATAATTCTAGAAAAGATACTTTAGAAAATGTTTTAGAAACCAAGGAAGTTGTAATTAATTTGGTTGATTTTAGTCTTGTTGAACCTACATCTCTTTCTAGTGTTTATTATGAAAGAGGTATTGATGAATTTTTAAAGTCTGGCTTAACAAAAATAACGTCTGAAAAGGTACTGCCACCAAGGGTTTCAGAGTCTCCTATTTCCTTTGAATGTAAGGTTAATGAGGTAATTAGTCTTGGGAATAATGGTGGAGCGGGTAATTTAATTATAAGCGAAATAGTAATGATACACATAAATAAACAGTTACTGACACTGAATGGAGATATTGATCCATTAAAACTTAATTTGGTTGCAAGGATGGGAGGTAACTACTATTTAAATGTAAAATCTGAAAATTTATTTGAGTTACAAAAACCAATTGGAGTAAATGCTATTGGCGTGGATAAGTTGCCAAATCACGCAAATAAGTCGGATATTTTAACCAAAAATGACTTAGCTAGACTTGCTAATATTGAAACCTTACCAAAAAAAGCACAAATTAAAAAATTTATCGAGTCCTCTGAAATAGAAAAAATTACTAGTTTAGCGAACGAAAATGAAGAAGTCATTCTAAATCATAAAAAAGTCAAAGAATATCTTGATAAAAATGATTTAGAATCTGCGGTTTTGACATTATTTTCAATTTAGGCTAGTGAGAAAGATATTATTTATTTTATTATTTGTAATTACAGGGCAATTTAGTGCTCAATCAGTATATGTTGAAGACAGAAAAATATATGTTGACGGACATGAATACCGTATAAATGGTATTTGTTATGCAAGAGGTGAGGGGAATGGTGAAAATTCGGGTTATTCATTTAATGATGATATTCCGCTTTTAGTTGATGCAAATATTAATACTATTAGAACTTATGCAGCTATCACAAATGTTGCCGAACTTAATGCTTTTGCCAATGCTGGTATTAAGGTAATAATGATGTTAAATGAAAACAGTTACACATGGTATGTAAATCAGTTTAAAGACCATCCAGCTATTTTAATGTGGGAATTTGGTAATGAGTTTAATTATCATCCTGATTGGTTTAATAATAATATTCAAAACTGGTATAATGTACTTGAAAACTGTGCTGCTACCGTCAAATCACTTGATCCAAATCATCCTGTTAGTACTGGTCATGGGGAGGTTCCAGACAGTCAAGCTTTAAATTCTTGTCCTAGTGTAGATGTGTGGGGTATGAATATATATAGATGGTTGAGCCCTGATTCGGCAATAGACGAATTAGCAGCAGTTACTGACAAAGCAATGTATATCTCTGAAGCTGGAGCTGATAGTTTTAATATTAATTCAAATTCTGAAAACGAATCGCAACAAGCCCAGGCAACAGAAATAATATTAAATGCTATTATCGCTAAATCTGATTTATGTATTGGGGTTACTTTATTTGAATTTTGTGATGAGTGGTGGAAAGCGGGTAATCCAAACCAACAAGATCCAGGTGGGTTTTCAAATGCAATTCCTTATGATAATTTTGCCAATGAAGAATACTGGGGTATCGTAACAAGAGATAGGGAACCAAAATTATCATATTATGTAGTTCAGGAAATTTATGAAGCTACAAGTCTTTTTCTAAATGATAATTTTTTAGACATTAATATATATCCAAATCCAGTTTCAGACGGTTTTTTAAATATTGTTAGTAATTCTAATAGTCCCTTGAATATATCTATTTATGATTTGAATGGTAGAGAAGTTATTTCTCAGAAAATAATTTTCGATTCCATAGATATCTCCAGTTTGTCACAAGGAATTTATTCACTTATTTTGAGTGAGGGGAAAAAATCTACTATCAAAAAAATAGTCGTTAAATAAGTTTTTTTCTAATCTTGTTCCAGTATTTAAAAAAAGACAAATATTCTCCTTCAATTTTATAAAGCCAGTCGCGTTCATCTTCTTGACCTTTATAGTGTGAGTTTAACGGATGTTCTTTAAAAATAAATTTCGACACTCCATACTTTGATTTTAATAAGTCGATATCTCCAAAGAAAATCTGTATATCATTGATATTTTTAGAAAGATTTATAGAAAAATCTAAACATTTTTGAGAAATAGGATATTCTAGAAAAATCTTGGGTTCAAAAATCAAAACTCTATTTGCCTTTTCATTTTTTCTCCAATTAGGGTCAATATTATAGTAATTGTAAATTAAAGTTGGTAATGAATTATCTAATTTGATTTCATCATTATTTTGAAAGTCTGAATTTAGCTTTAAATCAATTTTTTCACTAAGCGCATCAGGAATATTCATTGACGAAATAAATTCATAGCTATTATCTAAAAAGGTGTTTTTTTGATTGCTTTCAAAGTATTTATTAATATTATCTTGATTTGCATAATATTTTTTGTTTGAATTAGAACCTGCTACCCATTGCCAACTAAGTGCATTACTAGCCCAATCGCCGTCTAAAAGGTGGTAATACATCCATTTTGCTGGGGTCTTCCAGTGACTTTTTGCAATATTGGTTGCTATTGAAGCAACATACATACGCATATGATTATGCACATATCCGTTATCATATAGATTATTGATTTCATCATCAATAGAATTAATACCTGTTTTAGCTTGTGTCAAAGATTCAGGTATTTTATAATCATTTACATCTTCTTGTGGTCTTTTTAAATCTTCATTGATTAGAGATCCCTTAGCTACCCATATTTGTTGCCAGAAGTCTCTCCAAGCTAATTCTTGTATAAACTTTTCACACTTTTTTAGATTAAAACCCTTTTCAACTAATTTTTCATATATAAATCTAGTTGAAATCACCCCTCTTGAGATATACGGGGATAATTTTGTTACATGGCCATTTTTAAAATTTCTTGTAACCGCATATTTAACTGGATTTATTGAATCAACTTTTTTTAAAATTTCATCGTATTTTGTTGTGAATAATTGCATGAATTCAGAATAAACAACAATTATACCGAATCATCCTTCAACCATTATGAACTATTCAATTATCTCAACTTTTTTTATATAAATATTTTGTAGTGGCCAATCTAAATTATCTGTTGGTGTACTCGCAATCTTATCAACAGTATCCATCCCTCTAATTACTTTTCCAAAAACCGTATAATTTCCATCCAAGTGATGTGCACCTTTACTACTTTGAACTATGAAAAATTCAAAGGGAGATGCCATTTTGTATGGATTGTCAACAAGGCTACTTGGCATACTTATCATTCCTCTTTTGTGCGTATATCCTTTGTTTAAATCATTTGGCAACAGGTATCTTCCGATTTCTTTTCTCTTTTGAGATATTTTTCTGTTATCGCTATTTCCTGCTTGAATTACAAAATTATTTATAACTCGGTAGAACTGAGTGTCATCAAAATAATTTTTCTTGGTAAGATAAATAAAGTTGGATCTGTGAAATTTAGTATTCCGAAATAATTCAATCTCAATATTCCCAAAGTCGGTATATATCCTAACTTTATTTTCTTTATTATGCTTATCATATTCTAAGAAAAATTCCATTACATTCTTGTCTGATAACTTAAAATCAATCTCTTTTTTTACTCTTTTTTCAGGGATTTTTTTCTGAATTTTATTTAAAATTTGATCCTTGGTATTTTCTGATTTAGGCTCACATCCAGTAATGGGAAGTATCAGACAAAAATAAAACAAGGAAATTCTAAAAAAGTAAAACATAATAAAATTGAAAATGGTGGAGTCAAAGGGAGTAAAGTCGAACTATTTTGTAGAGGATTTGAT